>Ga0065714_10002432_pt1 | contig 18080 bp, 13 predicted proteins | sample MisRhiReplicate2_FD_59101 | JGI IMG/M metagenome (GOLD analysis project Ga0065714, IMG submission 59101) | Miscanthus rhizosphere microbial communities from Kellogg Biological Station, MSU, sample Rhizosphere Soil Replicate 2: eDNA_1 v2... | ecosystem: Host-associated > Plants > Roots >...
ATCGGTTGCGATACTGCTAAGAGTGTATTAGCACTTACAGTAGAAGATTTGGTAAAACGCACCGACCTTGAAGAGGAAACCATTAAAGAAGTGGTTCAAATTTTGAAGTCAGAATTTGAATAAGTGGTGTAATTGCCAAATAAACACTACTTTTGTATTAAATAAAAAACAATAACAGGAGCTAAATGTCAGACGACAAACCAATCATTTTAATTAAAGCTATTAAAGAACTTAATATAGGCATGGGTACGGCCGTTGAGTTTTTAAACAAAAAGGGATTCTCTGCCGAGAANAGCCCTATGTTTAAACTTACGGGAGATATGTATAATGCCTTATTGAAAGAGTATCAGGGAGATAAGATCGTAAGAGAAGAAGCCAAACAAATAGTGATTGGTAAAATACGTCGTGACGAGCCTGAGACTGAAAAGCCAGTAGAAGCGCCGAAGAAAAATACCGATTTTGAGAAAAATGAAGAGATTTTAATTAAAAATGCTCAATCATTTACCCCTCCGGTAGAAAAACCAAAGGTTGTAGAAACACCTAAGGTAGAAGCGCCAACACCAGCACCTGCGGCAGCAGTAGAGCCAGTAAAAGAAACTAAGGCAGAAGAAAAAGCAGAGGAAACCGGATTACCAGGTGTTAAAATTGTAGGAAAGATCGATTTAAATGATCTTAACCCGAAAACACGCCCCGCTAAGAAAGAAGAAACGCCTGCTGCACCAGCGCCTGTTGTAGAACCACCTGTGGTTAAAGCACCAGAGCCTGTAAAACCAGTGGAACAACCTAAAGCAGAAGAAAAACCGGTTGAGGTTAAAAAGGAAGAAACACCTGTTGCACCAGCGCCAGTTGCAGAAACTCCAGTGACTAAAGCATCAGAGCCGGTAAAACCAGTTGAACAACCTAAAGTGGAAGAAAAACCAGCTGAAGCAAAACCGGTAAGTAACGAGCCTGAGGTAATTAAAGCACGTACCGTTAAATTAACTGGTCCGAACATTATTGGTAAAATTGTTTTACCAACAACTCCAGACAGAAGGAATGGCCCAGTAGCGTCATCTAGTGATAGTGAAGCTGCCAAACGTAAACGTAAGCGCAAAAAAACGCCTGGAGCTCCTGGTCAACCAGGTCAACACGGTGGTCAGGGTCAGCAAGGGCAGAATAACCCTGCAGGTCAGGGTCAGGGCCAGGGTGGTGCGCCAGGACAACCTCGTCAACCTTATCAAGGTAACAGACCAGGTGGCGGTACCCCATACCAGGGTAACAGACCAGCCGGCCAAGGCGGAACTCCTTATCAAGGAAATAGAAATAACAATAATAATAACAGACCAGGTTTCCAAAATAGAAATGCTACACCAAGCGGACCTAAAGAAGAACCTACTGAGAAAGAAATTCAAGATCAGATCAAAGCAACACTTGCCCGTTTAAGTGGTGCGGGTAAATCGGGTAAATTTGCGCAACGTGCTAAATTACGTCGTCAGAAACGCGATGATGTAGCGTTCAATGCAGAAGAAGCAGCGAATGAGCTTGAATCGCAATCGAAAATATTAAAAGTAACAGAATTTGTTACAGCTAATGAGTTAGCGAGCATGATGGATGTACCGGTTACCAAAATTATTGGTACTTGTATGAGTCTTGGTATGTTTGTATCCATTAATCAACGTTTAGATGCTGAAACCTTAACCATCGTTGCTGACGAGTTTGGTTACGAAATTCAATTCGTTAAACCAGATGAAGACGAAGAAAATGTAATTGAGGAAGAAGATAACGAGGCTGATTTAATCGAAAGGGCTCCGGTTGTTACGATTATGGGACACGTCGATCACGGTAAAACCTCATTGCTGGATTATATCCGTAAAGCAAATGTGGTAGCTGGTGAGGCGGGTGGTATTACCCAGCACATTGGTGCTTATATGGTAACTACGCCAACCGGTAAAAAAGTAACTTTCTTAGATACGCCAGGTCACGAAGCTTTTACAGCTATGCGTGCACGTGGTGCTAAGGCAGCAGATATTGCCATTATTGTTATTGCTGCGGACGATGCCGTGATGCCTCAAACAAAAGAGGCAATCAATCATGCGCAGGCAGCAGGCGTACCGTTGGTATTTGCTTTCACTAAGGTAGATAAACCAGGTGCGAATGCAGATAAAGTACGTGAGCAGTTATCGGTAATGAATATCTTGGTTGAAGACTGGGGTGGTAAATACCAATCACAGGAAATCTCAAGTAAAAGCGGCTTAAATGTTGATTTACTTTTAGATAAAGTATTATTAGAAGCCGAATTATTAGAACTTAAAGCAAATCCGAATAAGAGAGCTACAGGTACTGTAATTGAGTCGGCATTAGATAAAGGACGTGGTATTGTAACCACAGTATTGGTTCAGGCTGGTACATTAAGGGTTGGAGATCCGATCTTGGCGGGTAGTTACAGCGGACGTGTAAAAGCGTTAACCAACGAGCGTGGTGCTAAAGTAGAATCAGCAGGTCCATCACAACCGGTACAGGTTTTGGGTATGCAGGGTGCACCTACAGCAGGTGATAGATTTAATGCTTTAGAAAGTGAAACCGAAGCGCGCGATATTGCAAACAAACGGATGCAATTACAACGTGAGCAGGGATTACGTACGCAGAAACACATTACCTTGGATGAGATTGGTCGTCGTTTGGCAATCGGTAACTTTAAAGAGCTTAACATCATTGTTAAAGGTGATGTGGATGGTTCAATCGAGGCATTGGCCGATTCATTGTTGAAATTATCAACTGAGCAGATCCAGATCAATATTATCAGTAAAGGTGTCGGCCAGATTTCAGAATCTGATGTATTGTTAGCTTCAGCTTCTGATGCGATTATTATCGGTTTCCAGGTTCGTCCATCAACAGGTGCACGTAAACTAGCAGAAGCAGAGCAGATCGATATCCGTTTATATTCTATCATTTACGATGCCATCAACGAGATCAAATCGGCAATGGAAGGTATGTTGGATCCAGAATTTGAAGAGAAAATTGTGGCTAACGTAGAGATCCGTGAGACTTTCAAAATCACTAAAGTGGGTACCATTGCAGGTTGTATGGTATTGGATGGTAAGATTACCCGTAACAGCAAAATCCGTATCGTTAGAGATGGTGTTGTAGTGTATACAGGCGAACTTGCATCTTTAAAACGCTTTAAAGATGATGTGAAAGAGGTGAATAAAGGTTATGAGTGTGGTTTAAACATTCAGAACTTTAATAACATCGAGGTTGGCGATATCGTAGAAGCTTACGAACAAGTTGAAGTAGCAAGAAAGCTTTAATTGCTTTTAAGAAATATGATTTAAAGTGGCCTCACAAGGGCCACTTTTTTTGTTGGCACCAAATATCCATCTTAAAAATATCGGATAATATTGAGTTATAATCTTAAAAATATCGGATAATATTGAGTTATGATCTTAAAAATATCGATATTTGTATTTGTCAATTATCGATATGGAAAGATCAACCGCATTAAAATCGCTAAAAAATCACCTTAATAAGCCTCAGCATACCATTATTATAGGGCCAAGGCAGATCGGCAAAACCACACTTGTTAAGCAGTTGGCAGAGCAATTGCAAAAGGATAACGAACTCGTGTATTTTTTAACCTTTGAAGATCCTGTCATTTTAGAGGCCGTAAATCACCATCCCGAAAATATATTCAATTATACTTTATTGCCGGCCGATCTTCCTGCAGATAAGCGGCTATATGTTATTATTGATGAAGTTCAGTATGCAAAAGACCCAAGTAATTTTTTAAAGCTTTTGTACGATAAGTATTCACCAAAGTTAAAAATCATTGCTACCGGTAGTAGTGCATTTTACATTGATAAGCATTTTAAAGATAGCTTGGCGGGAAGAAAAAAGGTATTTGAATTTTTTCCTTTGGCATTCGATGAATTTTTGCACTTTAAAGGTGAGGATGATTTAATCGCTGAGTGGGAGCAAATGAAAAAAAGAGTTACTTATCAGGGGCTCCAGCGTAACCGTATAAATGCGATGTTCGAAGAATATTTGATTTACGGTGGCTATCCTGCCGTTATTTTAGCAGATACGGAACAGGAAAAGCAAGAAATGCTTAAAGAGATTGTGAACAGCTATATGAAGAAAGATGCCTTAGAAGCGGGTATTAAGGAAGAACTTAAGTTTTTTCAATTGGCCAGGTTATTAGCTGATCAGACTGGCAGTTTAGTGAACAACCATGAATTGGGAAACACCTTGCAAATGGCCAGTTCTACCATAGAAAATTATATCTATTTAATGCAGAAAACTTTTATAGTACAATTGCTTTCTCCCTTTTATGGTAATGTACGAAAAGAATTAACCAAAATGCCAAAGATTTATTTTAATGATAATGGCTTGCGCAATGTTTTGTTAAATAATTTTTCCAAGTTAAACGATAGGGCAGATAAAGGCGAGTTGTTAGAAAATTATGTTTTTTGTAGGTTAAGAGAACTGTATTCTGCCGATAATTTACATTTTTGGCGTACTGCAGATGGTAATGAAGTAGATTTCGTTGTCGAAGAACAATTAAAAAAGGGCCTGGCTTACGAGGTTAAATATAATGATGTGCAGTTTAAACCTAATAAGTATAAAAAATTTGTAGAGGCTTATCCTGATTTCAATCTGGAATGTGTTTGTAATATACTTACAAAAAATGATTCGATAGAGGCTATCAGGTTATAACTTGTTGATCAGATGATGATATCAAATGATACCTCAATCTCTGTGCCTTCTATATCATTATTATACAATGGTTTCAAACATTACCTGGCTATCATTCTGAAGAAATTGAAGGGCATCGCTATAAACAAAACCAAGAATTTTTAACTGAATTGTATTAGATATATAGTTGCTAATTCCATTATCTGATACTGTAATATTTTACATACATAAATGTTAAAAGAGCTTCAATATGTTATTGGGGCTCTTTTTTTGCAGATATTTGTTGGTTAATTACCATAACCATTTAATGAATACTGAATTAACGAAAGAAACAGCTCCTGTAAAAAAGAATTTTGATTTTGTTAACACCATTCGTTGTATCTCGATGATGGGTATTGTGTTTGAGCACAGCCACATTGTTCAGGCACCAATGTACAATACACTAGGTGCTACCATAACAGAAGCTGGAGTAATACAGTTTTTTAAGTTTTCTACTATAGCTTTTTTCCTGATAGGTGGTTTTCTAATCAACCATAAATTTCAAGAATACTCTGCAGGCCAATATTTAAAGAACAGGTTTAAGAATACCGTAAGACCCTGGTTATTTTGGATGTTTGTCTTCATTGCAATTACCATGTTAGATAGATGGGTAGCCCATATTAAAGGAAGTGATAGAGATTTAATGTTTGACGATTTCGGGGCCTATATTTCTGACTTTGTTTTTAGGGTGCTATTTTTTAGCCCTTATTGGTTTATCCTAAATTTTTTAATCTGTATTAGTTTATTATTGTTGTTTAAAAAATACCTTTACAATTTTTGGTTAGGTATATGCTTCGGCATCATTTCTCTGGTATATAGCGTAAATTTATATTTTAATTGGTTCGAAACTACGCATACATCGGCTTTATTCGGTTTTGTTTTTTATCTGTGGCTGGGGATATTTTTAAACAAATATTATGCAGCAGTAATGACGTTTGTAAAAGACACCCAATGGGAAACATGGGTGCTTTTATTGATTTTAACCTTTGCATTAGGAATTTGGGAATCGGTACATCTGATTGAATTAGGAAGTAAAGATGCCTATAATACACTCAGAATATCCAATATTATCTATTCTTTCGTGGCATTTGGTGTTCTGCTAAAAATAGGAAATATTAAAATACTCGATCGCCTTAAGCCCCGCGAAACTACTTTCGGAATCTACTTGTTGCATAGTATTGTTATAGAAAGGTTTTTGCCGTTGATTTTTCAGCCACTGAAATTAGATGTTCAGCATTATAATGTGCTCGAGAATACCGCTGTGTTAATCATTCGGTTTATCATAGCATATTCTGTTAGCTATCTGCTATCTGCGTTAATTATTAAAACCAAAATGAAATGGACTGTTGGGCAATAGCTTTAACTCAAAACTTTTTTATACTGTTTTTAAATGCCCGTCTAAATTTTTTAAAACTGAAGTAAGTGGTTTCAAGTATCTTGCTTTTGAGATACCATTTTAGTGTAAATTCACTAATTTGATTGGATGTTAAAATTGCTATCCATTTATTAAATAAATATCGATTAAATATTTCTGGATTATATCTTTTGGAAATATTGTTGGCTAGTGTAAGCTCATAGAATAGGAGCAAATAATCATTTAAGTGCTTTTTGTTAAGCGTCCAATTAAATAATTCTACATGTAGGTTTAGCCATCTTTCGTTATAAAGCAAACCTATGCGCTCTTGTATATGGCTAATGATCTTTCTTTCATTCGCTAGCCTTGTATCAGTATTTAGCGTAGAAGTATTGTTACTGTGTATACGGTAATCAATAAGTGTGTTATCTAGATTAGCGACTTTATACTTTTCAGACATTCTTATGAAAAGATCGAAATCTTCTGATATACTATAATTTTGATAGCCATTTATGCTGATAAAAGCACTGGTTTTGAACATCGTTGTAGAATTTACAAAAGGATTGCCGAATAACATAAACAAATCAACGTAATTGATTGGCACCATTAGCTTATCTCCAGTTTTATTATTCTGGTCGTCGATAATTGAGGCATGCCCTCCACATAGCGCAATTTCCGGGTTAGCCAAAAGAAAGTGGTACTGGATTTTCAGACGATCTGAATGCGCAATATCATCAGCATCCAATATAGCTATATATTCGCCCCGTGCAAGTGTTAATAAGCGGTTGCGGGTGTAAATTAATCCCTTATTGCCGTCATTGTATACCAATCTGATTCTACTATCGTTAAAAGAATCAACAATAGCGGCAGTATGATCAGTAGAACCATCGTTCACAACAATCAATTCGAAATCAGAAAAACTTTGGGTTAATATGCTGTTTATAGATTGTTCGATATAATTAGCCTGATTATATGCGGCCATAAAAACAGTTATTATAGGTTTTCCCATTATTTTCCTTGTTGTTTATGATTTTCTAGCTTTGGTTCGCTAAAATAACAGATAATGAACTTGCTAAGAAATGATTATCCCAAATATATCAACAAACTAAATATTGATGTATAATTACGATTAAATAAAAGCCAATACATGATTTTATTCTTTAAATTGCGCCTAATTTAAATTGAAGGTGCTTTTTAATTAAAGGATTAGATGAAGAAAATATTGTTTATAAGCCATAACTTGGGCAGAACAGGTTCAGAAATGCTACTTTGGTATTCTTTGATGAATTTAAACAGAGAAAAATTTTTGCCACTATTGTTTACCAAAGGGAAAGGCGTGTTAATCGATACTTTGCCAAGTGAAATTCAACATTTTCTACCTTATAGGGAAAATCCTAAAAGATCTTTAAGGCTTCTGAGATCAGTCTTAAAAAAAGTTAAAATTGATTCTTTAGAGTATCAGTTGAATTATATCACAAAGAAAAATAATGTTGATTTCTGGTACGTAAATACCATCGTAATTCCTGAGGTTTATCCAATTGCCAAGAAACTAGGGATTAAAGTGATTACTCATGCACATGAGCTTCCTTTTGCTTACGATTTTATCGGTTATAAGGATTTAGAAAGCATCGTTACATCATCTGCATCACTAATTGGTTGTTCTGAAGCTGTATGTAATAGGATTAGTGACATGGGACGACCTGATGTAAAGCTTTTATATGGTTTTATCGATTTAAGTAAAATCGTTTGTACAAAAACTGCTGCAGAAGTTAAAGCAAATACAGGTTTTGATAGAGAAGATTTTGTTTGGGCCATTTCTGGTAAAACAACATTGATAAAAGGTGTCGATTTTCTGGTTTCATTAATCCCTGAACTTCCGGGCAATATCAAGATTATCTGGATAGGGGGGGAGGAAGATACTGGGATATACTATTATGCAAAAAAGGCTGTAGAAAATAAATTTCCGGGAAGGGTTAGGTTCCTAGGAGCGCAAAGTGAAGAATATTATAATTATCTTAATTCTGCGGATGCCTTCCTATTACTTTCAAGAGAAGATTCTTTCCCGTTGGTAATGCTAGAGGCTGCTGCGTTAGGCAAGCCTATTGTAGGGTTCAATTCTGGCGGAATTAAAGAGTTTGTGAAAACTGATACAGGGATCGTTGTAGATACCTGGAGAACGAAAGACCTTGCCGATGCAATGATGGAAGTGAAAAATCATCCGGAGAAGTTTAATGTAGATGAGATCAAACACCAAGCCTCCCGTTATGAAGTGAAAAAACAGGTGTCAATTTTAGAAGATATACTCGATAGTGTAGATTAAATTTACCTCAAACTGATCACCTATCGTTTTTTCCATCAAGGTTTTGCTTTATTTGATTCAAGTCCATTTTTTAATGCCTGTAAATAGCGATGACCGTATTGTTGATCGGGCTCTAAATGGCAGCCTTCTGCCCATTCGTTCCAGGCATTTATAAAAAACAAACGCTCTTCACCTTTAAAATGGTCGTTTGTATAACTGGCTGTATTTGTTACCCATTGTTGAAATTTTTCTGGACTTGAATTTACAAAAACTGTTGCATCTTTAGCCCTTCTTGCAGAATTATCCCAGCTAGGAAAAACAGAACGGAAATATTTATAAGGCTTAGGCGCTTTTTTAGTCATCTTATCCACTATCTCTTCATAGTCGAACACTTTATTGGCTAATAAGCCACTTGTTTTAATAGCAGTTTTATGTAGTAATTTTCTTAAGAAATGACTAACAGGTTCTTTCTTGCTGTATTTCTGTAATGGGATAGAAAAATCTGGCGCAAACTCCATACTGGCATCAAAATCATGATATTTTGGGTCAAAATCATGCTTAAAATTCTCTACTCTGATTAGATAAAGATCTTCAAACCCTGCTTTTTTTGCCTCGTCCCGCCATATTTTTACCGCTTCATTTATATTTGGGTGAAGTTCGGATCTATACATGAGGTATACAGGCTTCCCATTTATTTTAATATACCTCTCATCTTTGAAAAATGGCATTAGGTATTGAATGTGGTCAAAATCATCTTCCAGACCGTAGTTCTGTTTAATCAAAACATCGGCCTCCATACCATCCCACCGCCTGGTCCAGTTTTCATTTGCCCAGCATAAACAGAATGGGAAATCAGGTTCTTTTGATTTTAGCATCTGCTCTAGCGGGGTTTCCATTAAAAGCTTCCCATTAAACCAATAATGATAAAAACAGAAGCCATGAACTCCATAAGTTTTGGCAAGGCTAGCCTGTTCGATCATGGTATCTAATAACCGAAGGTCGTAATAACCTAGATCTGTTGGCAGATGTGGCTGATAATGGCCTTTGAATTTTGGTTTTGACTTAGTAACATTTATCCATTCGGTAAATCCCTTACCCCACCATTCGTCGTTTTCCTTAAAGGGATGAAACTGTGGCAGGTAAAGCGCAATGGCCTTAAGTTTGTTTTTGCTGTTGGGATTTTGCATAAAACGGTTAATGTTAGTGTAGAGTATGTTTAGTTTGTTGTTTGTAAATAGATCAAATTGAATACCCAAAGTCTTTAAATATCGGCCTCCAGAAATCGAGGTTTTTGTTCCAGGCATGGCATCCAAAAGGAAGTGTGTTATTAGTGAGTTCGAAAGCCCTATCAACCGGCACTTCAAATGCAAAATACACGGCTTCTTTATATGACGGTATCTTCAAGTTTTTTTTCTTTCTGTTTACCTCTATGCTCCAGAAAACATCCTCATTAAGGTTGGCATCAGTATGTAATGAATATTCCTTTATTTTCTTCTGGAAGCGTTGCGTGAGAGTATAAAATATTTGTGTTCTGCGTAGAGATAAACCACCGTTTCCAACTTTGTACTCCCGTTGGATATCTGTAGGCACTGAAGTGTTTTTTTTCTTGATATTGAATCTTCGGTGCACATAGCTCAATATGCTATTTTTTACTGCTTTTATAACATCGGGGTATTTATGTCTTAGCCATGGTGCACCTATATAGTCCATGTTTTTGTGACACCAAATATTTAGATCATCTTTAAAAACAAAAGCATCTAATTGGTAAATTAAAATGTACTCATAGTCTAAAAATGCTTCATAAAATTCGCCAGCTAGCATTAACTTATTATAACCTGCAATATCTTTAAAATATGCATCATTAAAATTGATGAATTTTTCGAATGGATAATGGGTATTAAAATTTAGAGAAGTGGGTTTTACACAAAATATTGGATGTGATTGAGCAAGAACTTTGAAACACTGTTGTAAGGAAATATCCTCCAAAGCGGTTGGCTCTTTATAAATAGGTATAATAATGGCAACCTTTTTCATACTGGATAATATTAAACTATTTTAAAAATAGTATCAAGATTTTTATAACAGTGTTCTTTTTCGTAATTAAGATTAAAAGTAGCCAATGCATTTTCTGCCTGTTTTTGATATGCAGATGAATCTGTTAACAGCTCCATAATATTATTCTTAAACTCGACCGCATCGTCACTCACTAAACAGCCATTATTGGTTTTGTCAGTCAGCCCATCTATTCCCCTGGTATTACAAACCACCGGCATGCCGTAAGATAGCGCTTCTACTACTTTTATTTTAGTGCCGGTACCCGTTAGCATAGGGCATAATGCAACTTTAGCATCAAGGTAATAGGTGGATAGATCTTCAACAAAGTTTACTGAAGTAATATTCGGTGCTTTGATAGAAATGTGCTCGTTGATCTGCCCGATAATACATATTTGCACATTGGCCGGTAACAATGGGTACACCTCGTTAAAAAACCAATTGGCAGATTTTTGATTGTGTATATTATCGCTGGCAACATATATTAAATCGAATGATTTTTCTTCTACAGTGCCAACGCATTCGGGTTTATCAAGCATCATTGGTGCTAAAGCAACTTTGCTTTTACAAAACTGACTAAAAATATATTGCTCTTCAATAGAAATGGCTAAAGCAATATCAAACAGAGAAATTCTTCTGATTTCTTCTTTAAAAGATTGGCCTATATCATTTTTTCTTTGATATTGGGCCGTTGTAAAATCGTGTGTATCAATTACTTTAATTGCATTTTTTGTGAAATGGTTATTTTCTACCAATGTTGCCCAACTTGCATAATTGATAAAGATAAAATCGTAATCGTTATTTTTTAAAATTTTTTTAAATGCCCTTTTAAATCGCATAGTCACCAATTCAGGAAATTGAAGTGGAAAAAACCAGGCCTTATTTTGATAGAAAACGTTTGGCAATTTATAGAACAGGAGATAGTAGAGTATATTTCTTTTTGAAGGTTTTTTTTTAATCACGTAAGTATTATCAGCGAGGCCTGAATCTTCAAATGCTTTAATATCTTTCTCGTTCCAACGCCCGGTAAAATATTCGCTAATAAAATCTATTTCGAAATTTCTTGATTTAAAGTAGCTTAACATGCTCAATGCCCTTGTTCTATTACCCGCATTTTTTTTTAGCGGATTATCAGGCATGAAAAATAATACTCTTCTCATCTAAATATTAGTCGTTAAAAGCCTGCATATCGATTAAGCGCCTGTATAAGCCATTTTTATTCATCAATTCTGTATGACTTCCACTTTCTACAACTTCGCCTTTATCAATCACCACAATTTTATCAGCATGTTGTATGGTACTTAAGCGGTGCGCAATCACAATTGAGGTGCGGTTTTTCATTAAATTATTTAATGCATCCTGTACCAATTTTTCAGATTCAGTATCTAATGCTGAAGTAGCTTCATCTAAAAGCATGATTGGGGGGTTGGCTAAAACCGCCCGGGCAATGCAAACCCGTTGTTTCTGTCCGCCAGATAATTTATTACCCCTATCGCCGACATTAGTTTGGTAACCATTTTCCGTATTGAGGATAAAATCGTGCGCATTAGCAATTTTTGCAGCTGCAGTCACTTCTTCCTCTGTTGCATCAGGTTTAGCAAATGCGATATTATTAAAAATGCTGTCGTTAAATAGAAAAGATTCCTGATTAACAATTCCCATTTGAGAACGGATACTTTCTACGGTAAGGTCTCTGTAATCATGGCCGTCGATTTTGATTGCTCCTGATTTTGGATCATGAAAACGTGGTAGCAAATCCATTAAAGTGCTTTTACCTCCTCCTGAAGGGCCAACCAAGGCTATGGTTTTTCCTTTTTTGATATCGATGCTGATGTTCTTTAAAACCTGTTTATCTCCGTATGAGAATGAAACATCTTTTAAAATTAATGCATTATTGAAATCAGCTAGTACTTCAGCGCCAGTTTTATTTTTAAGTGCCGGTTCAGTATCAATGAGGCCTAGTACGCGTTCGCCGGCTGCAATACCTGAGTGGATGCCGCTAAAAGAGTCAGCTAACGCTTTTACAGGCTGCAGTACCTGAGAAAAGGTAGCTAAATAAACTACAAATTCCGCAGCTTCCAAATCGCCTTTTCCACTTAATATTAACGTACCACCATACAAAAGGATAAATACAACAACTAAAACACCTAAAGTCTGCGATACTGGAGAGGCTAATTGCTGTCTCCTGGCCATTTTTCTGTTTAAAAATGAGTAAAATTTGTTTTCAGAATCAAATCTCTCCTTTGCCCGTTCAGTAGCGTTAAAAGCTTTAATAATCTTTATGCCGCTTAGCGATTCATCTAAAAAACCAATCATTTTTGCAAAAGATTCATGTGATTGAGTCGCTTGTTTTTTTAATCTTTTTACAATTTTACTGATGATAAAACCAGAAACAGGAATAACTAATAATGAAAATAGGGTTAGTTTGGCAGAGATAGAAATCAATACGCCGATAAAGAACAGCAATTGTAACGGTTCTTTGAATACAACCTGCAATGTGTTTGTTACGGTAAACTGAACAACCTGCACATCGGATGCTACCTTTGAGATAATATCGCCTTTACGCTCGTTATTAAAGTAGCCAACATGTAAATTCATTACATTGTTAAAAACGGTTTTACGTATGTTTAATAGGGTGTGCACGCGTAAATCTTCCATAAAACGCTGCGAAAAATAACGGAAAAAGTTGGCAAGAAATACGGTTCCAATAATTATTATGCAGATTACTTTTAGCGCCAGAATTTTATCATCGGCAATAATTCCATTAATATATTCATTAAAGCGGCCTAATAAATTCCAGCTACTTTTCTGTTCTGCAACTTTAGCCGGATCACATTTTCCTAAAAAAAGTGCCTGCATTAGTGGGCCAAGTAATGTAAAAAGGAATGTATTAAAAAAAATCGCAAATAATGTCGTAATCAGATAAGGTATTGCAAATTTTTCAATCGGCTTTGCAAATGATAATAAACGAAAATAAGTTTTCATTAAGTATGGTATATAACGGAACTTAGGAAGTACCCGGCCGTAAAAAATTAAAATAAAGTTCAGGCAAATGTACGGTTTTTCAGATATATGAATAAGATCTCAGAGCCTTACTCAATTAAAATTACAATTATCTAATTTTAAAAAGCAGCACGCCCTATAATGAAATGATACATCAATGGAGACAAATTGATATTCATTGGACTGATGGATTTGTTATTCTGAAATGTATATAAAAAGTAACAAAAGAGAAACGCTATTTTTCTCCATTATTCAAGCATTCCTGATACAAATTCAAATACTGCTTGGCCGCAATTTCCCACGAAAACTTTTCAGCTTGGGCAACAGATTCTTTATAACGATTATTTTGGGCGAAATCACTCATGCCTTTATTAAATACTTCCTGCATGTGCTCAGGTTTAAAATTATCGAAGTAATACGCAACATCGCCGCCAACCTCTGGGAGTGAGGTGAATTTTGACAGAAAAACAGGTTTTCCAAAGTGCATGGCCTCAATTACAGGAAGACCAAAACCTTCAGCAACCGAAGGGAATAGAAAGGCATCACAGTTTTTGTAATACCAGGCTTTGTCTTCATCAGAGATTGGCCCGGTAATATGAACCCGATCTAAACAGTTGTATTTTTCGGCTTCCTCTAAAATTCGCTGTTTGTGAGGTGTTTCCCTGCCCGAAATTACCAGTTCGAAATCGTTATCTTTTAATAAAGCAGGTAATAAGTGAAAGCCTTTTTGTACTGAAAGCAAACCAATGGTAAATAGAAATTTTTTTCCAGGTTTAAAGGCTGGCTGATGATTTTCATCCGAAACTAATTTATCGGCCCCATTATAAATTATACTAACCTTTCCTTTAGCCTCGGGGAAATACTGGACTACATCATTTGCGACAAATTGAGATATGCATACAATTTTATCACACTGTGAAATGAGCTTACCCAATTTTTTTAGATAAACCTGAATTCTGTGCGGTTTGCTAAATTTTAAATGCACCTTGTTCATGTCGTGAACAGTCATTATTTTTCTTGCATTTACTTTACTTGGTCTTAACCTGCAGGTTTGATCAGAAAGATGAACAACATCAAAATCATTTTTCCCCTTAAAAAATAACCGGTCCAACCTGGATAGATAAATGAGATCAACCAAACCATTAAAAAGGTATTGCGTGTGTTTAAAAAGATAAAATTTTAATTTAAATTTTCCTTTGTTTTCCTGGATCAATGCATCGCCCAGCCCCTTTCCGAAGGAAAAATAACCACAATTGGCATCTTTCATTGAATCGAAGGTTACTAAGACGTTGGGCTTTTTCATTGATAATGTAATTTGATGATGCAAATATAGGCAGATTTAAATTGAAGCCTATTTTACAATTTTATAGTTACGGTATTCAAATAAACGTAATCCGGTTAAATCTTCAATTTTTTGCAAAATTCTTCTTCGGAAATTCATTTTGGGCGTTTCTTTCGTTAAATCTTTATCAAATTTCCAGTTTGCTGCAGCAATTCTAGACTGAATCACTTTTGGATGGTTACCTTTAAAATGAACCAAACGATCAGCATTGTGCATATCATAGTTCTCTTGCATCGGATAATTCTCTTCAATCCACTCGTCTGTTTGATAAAACTGATTAAAATTCCGCACTTTACCTTGTAATCCTTTTGGGGGTTTCACCCAGCCATAATGATAAATATAAGCATCAATTAGCTTAACCTTAAGTTTCTTGCCGTTAATTCTGAAGCCCTGGGCATCTCTGTAAGAGTGCACTCCTGGAAGGTTTTTGATAATCCGAACTTCTCTTCTGTACCAACGCCGGGATTCGGCAAGATAATCATAAGAGGCATAAAAATGTTTATATTTTAAGAGTAAGGCCTCAACATTGCTATTGTTAAGCTCATCTTCCATTTCTTTTTTAATCAAGGGAAGATAATCTTCATGTATGGCTTCATCGCCCTGGATATAGATCATCCAATCTGTATCATCATTTATTTCTGCCAGAGCCTTATTGGTTTCATCGGCAAAAACACGCCCCCCTTCCCGTATACTCTCATCCCAAATAGTATCAATTGTTCTGATTTTAGGATCAATGCTTTTAACCATTTCAGAAGTTGCGTCTGTAGAGTTTCCTAATGCGACAATAAAATCGTCGCACAATGGCAGCACAGAAAGTATCGCCTCTTTTGCAGGATAGTCGTTAACAATAGCATTTCTTAAAAATGTAAAACCGGTAACTTTCATTATGTGGCGCCTTGTAGCTGATAATTTTTGTTAATTTGTACAAAGATAGTTTTATTGATGAATACGCATCTATCCATTTTAAGCGAAGTAAAGAAGGGCAATTATAAGGTTTTGGCGAGAACATTAACGCTTGTTGAAAACGATATTAAACCGGCAAATTCGATTTTAAGAGATTTAGATAGTAAGGCTAATGTTCCCGTTTTGGGTATTACCGGGCCTCCTGGCGCTGGCAAAAGTACTTTGGTAAATGCGGTAACCGATCATTTAGTTGGCGAGGGGAAACGCATTGCCATATTGGCGATAGATCCAACCTCCCCATTTAATTTTGGCTCTTTGTTGGGCGACCGTATCCGGATGGCTGGTCAGTTTAATAATCCAAATGTTTTTATCCGATCTTTAGCTACACGTGGTGCTTTGGGTGGTATTTCGGCAAAAACAATCGAAATGGTTGATGTTTTAAAAGCAGCTAATTTTGACCTGATTATTGTTGAAACTGTTGGGGTTGGGCAATCGGAAGTAGAAATTGCTGGACTGGCGGATAAAACTGTTGTTGTATTGGTGCCAGAATCCGGAGATGAAGTTCAGAATATCAAATCTGGGTTAATGGAAATTGCGGACTGCTTTGTGATTAATAAGGCTGATAGGGAAGGAGCAGATACTTTTGCCAATAATCTGAAAAAAATCGTTCATCAAGGTGTAAAGACTATTCCAATCTTAAAAACTGTTGCTGATAAAAATATAGGTATTGGCGAATTGTGTAAATGGATTATCAAACCCGAGGTTTTTGATGATAGCCGAAAAACTTTTTTATTCGCAGAAAAGGTATGGAAACTCATGCAGCATCAAAAAATGCAGCATATTGATAAAAAAAGGCTGCGAGAAAAAGTTCAGGCAGCCTTAAAACAAGATGGTTTTAATATTTATCGTTTTGCGGATGAGTTTAGTGAGGGTTAATTGCTAAAACCTGTTAACTGACAACTAATAATTGAACTAACTGTTCATAATATCTTCAATCTCTTCTGCTTCTAACGGTATATCGGCCATTAAATCTATATTTCCCTCTGCAGTAATGAGAATATTGTTTTCTAAACGGATGCCAAGGTTTTCCTCCGGAATATAAATGCCTGGCTCAACTGTAAGGATGTTCCCATTTGTAAATGGGGTATATCTTCCTGCAAAGTCGTGTACATCTATACCCAGGTGATGCGAATTGCCATGCATAAAATATTTTTTATAAGCTGGCCACGCTGCGGTTTGGTTCTTTACATCTGCTGTAGATATCAGTCCGAGATTAATAAGCTGCTCTGTCATAATTTCACCAACTTGTTCGTGATAAGTATTCCATATGGTCCCTTCGCCAATTAATTTAATCGACTCTTTCATTACATACATTACGGCGTTGTATACCTCTTTTTGTCTTTGCGTAAACCTGCCGTTAGCGGGAATAACTCTACTCATATCTGCATTATAATTGGCGTATTCTGCCCCAAAATCGAAAAGTATAACCTCTCCATCTTTACAAACCTGGTTATTGTCATTATAGTGTAGGATGTTTGCGTTATGGCCGGAGGCAATAATAGGCGTATAGGCATGGCCTGTTCCTCCCTGACGGATAAATTCGTGTATAATCTCTGCTTCAATCTCATATTCTTTAACACCAGGTTTGGTAAATTTTAGTACCCTTATAAAAGCATCACGGGTTATTGCGCATGCCTTTTTAGTTAATTCGATCTCCACATCTGATTTAACCGCACGTAAATTTCGCATAATTGGTGCTGAGCGTTCATAATGATGCAATGGATATTTTGATTTCATTTTCTCAATGAAACGGATATCACGATAAGGAACTTCATTGGCGTACCGATCATTCTCGTTTGTATTTAAATAAATATGCTCAGCATAGTTAACAATACTATGTAAAATGTTATCCAAATCTTCTAACCAATATATAGACTGGATGCCAGAAGCAGCTTTTGCCTGTTCTTTGGTATACTTATATCCCTCCCAAACTTTGATATAGTTGTTAGTCTGTCTTAAAAACAGGACTTCTCTGTACAAAGGATTAGGACAATCAGGATAGAGTAGTAAAATTGTTTGTTCCTGATCAATCCCTGATAAATAAAATAAATCTGGATTTTGCTTAAAAACGAAGCTTTGATCACCACTTCTAGGAAACTCATCACTAGAGTTAAATATGGCTAGTGAATTGTTTTTTAGGTTATTAGTGAAGTTTTTTCTATTTAAAATAAATAATGACTGATCAATAGTAGGGTATTTCATGAAAATGGTATGTTATATCGGTAATGGCCAAATGTAATAAAATGATTAGTTACTGTGAAGTTTGGAACGGAGTTTGTATAAAAGTTTGAAAATTTAAAATTTTGATTAATTTTGCCTTTACTGAAAAATTAATCAATTAAATTGTTTAACCCTTA
>Ga0065714_10064815_pt1 | contig 18061 bp, 8 predicted proteins | sample MisRhiReplicate2_FD_59101 | JGI IMG/M metagenome (GOLD analysis project Ga0065714, IMG submission 59101) | Miscanthus rhizosphere microbial communities from Kellogg Biological Station, MSU, sample Rhizosphere Soil Replicate 2: eDNA_1 v2... | ecosystem: Host-associated > Plants > Roots >...
CACCCGTGAGGGCAGCGATTTGCGGCACTTCGAGGTCGCCGTGCAGGCGCAGCAGGAAGACTTCGCGCTGGTCTTCGGGCAGGCCTTGCAGCGCGGCGTCAAGGCGGGCCTGGTCGCGGCTCAGGCTCAGTTGCTGCTCGGGGCCGGCGCTGTCGTCGGCCTGGGCGTGCAGTTGCTCGTCATAGCTGTCATGCAGCGGGTTGTGGATGCCGTGCTTGCGCCAGTAGTCGATCAGGCGGTTGCGGGCGATCTGGAACAACCATGTGCGAAAACTCGCCCGGCCTTGTGGCTGGGTGGCGCTGCGGATCAGGCTGAGCCAGGTTTCCTGGTAGATCTCCTCGGCCAGTTCGGCCTTGTTGCTCAGGGACACGAGGAATCGGTAGAGGCCCTGGCGATGCCGCGCGTACAAGGCTTCGAACGCGGCGCTGTCGCCGGTTCGGTAGCGAGCCAGTAGCGCTTCGTCGCTGGGTGAATCATCGGGTACGGCCATGTAGGTGGCGAACTCCTTTTGATGGATCGATGCAGATTACCCGTAGGCGACGGGCTTGCCTGCGATGCAGACGCTTCGGCGTTTCAGTCACACCGCAGTGCTGCTATCGCAGACACGCCAGCGCCCATATTGGGTCGTCGCTGCGTGCACGATCAGTGTTTTAGGCTTTGGGCCAGCTCCACCAGTTGCACGAACTCATTGCGCAGGCCGAACGGGTCACTGCCTCGGGCCGAGCGGGCCAGCGCGGCGGTGTCCTGCAGGCTCATGCTACCAGTGTAGCGGCCATCGCCCTTGAGCTGTTGGGCGAACGCGGCCACTGCTGCCGCAAAGCGCAGGTCGTCGCTGGCCGGGGCGGACTCGTTGCCGATGGGGCGCTCGATCAGTTGACTGTTGCCACCCGCAACCGACTTGTAGCGTACACGCAGCATCGCCAGCTCAGCGGATTGATCCCCGGCCGCAGGCGCAGCTGCGTAGCGCAGGGGTTCCAACCAGCCCTTCTCGCCCTTGGGCACAATTTCGTACAACGCCGTTACTGTATGCCCTGCGCCGATTTCACCAGCGTCGACCTTGTCGTTGTTGAAATCCTCACGCTTGAGGGCGCGGTTTTCATAGCCAAGCAGGCGATATTCGCTGACCCGCGCCGGGTTGAATTCCACCTGCAACTTCACGTCGCGCGCGACCACGGCAAGCGTCGAGCTGAGTTGATCCACCAGCACCTTGCGGGCTTCGCGCAGGTTGTCGATGTAGGCGTAGTTGCCATCACCGGCGTCGGCCAATTGCTCCATCAGGTGTTCGTTGTAGTTATCCACGCCGAAGCCCAGGGTGGTGAGGGACACGCCGCTTTTACGCTGCTCGACGGCCACCTGTTTGAGGCTGTCGAAGTCGCTGACGCCCACGTTGAAGTCACCGTCGGTCGCCAGCAGGATGCGATTGATGCCCTTGTCGATAAAGCCCTCGCGCGCCATCTGGTAGGCCAGGTCAATGCCGGATGCGCCGGCGGTGGAGCCACCGGCAGTGAGTTGGTCGATGGCGTTGCGGATCTTCACCTTGTCTCGACCAGACGTGGGCTTGAGCACCACCCGGGATTCACCGGCATACACCACCAACGAAACACGGTCCTGTTCACGCAACTGGTCCACCAGCAACTTCAGCGTACTTTTGACCAGCGGCAAGCCTTCGCGGCGGTCCATGGAGCCGGACACATCCACCAGGAACACCAGGTTGGCCGGCGCCAGCTCCGACACCGCGCGGTCGGACGCCTTGATACCGATGCGCAACAGCTGGGTGTGCGGGTTCCATGGGGTGGCGGCCACTTCGGTGGTCACGCCAAAGGGCGAGCCGTCGGTGGGCAGCGCGTAGCGGTAGGGGAAATAGTTGACCATTTCCTCGAGTCGCACAGCGCCTTCGGGCGGCAGGCTGCCTTGGTTGAGGAAACGCCTGACGTTGGCGTAGCTGCCCGTGTCGACGTCGACGCTGAAGGTGGACACCGGGGTTTCGGCCACGCGATGCACCGGATTGTCCGGCAGGTGCTCGTATTGCTCGCGGGGTTCGCTGCGGTAGTCCATGGCCATGGACTCCTGCATCCGCATGGGAGCAGGCATTGCCATGCGTTTGACCATGGCGCCCTGGGGCGGCGCGCTTTGCAGTTCAGCGACGGGCGCGGGTTCCGCAGGCTTGGCCACATCGGGGGAGGAAGACAGCCCACAACCGGCCAGCGTCACCAGCAAGGTAACGGCGAAGCCCTGGGCAGCAGGACGCAGGAAAGGCAAAGGACGGGACATGGGCTGAGCCTCGTGAATGAATGATCCGTTCACTAGGTCAGACGCAAGGCGCACAGGATTCGGGTTAACCACAGCCACTGTGGGAGCGGGCTTGCCCGCGAATGCAGTCTGTCAGCTGATGATGTATCAACTGGCACGCCGCTTTCGCAGGCAAGCCCCCGCCCACAGTGGGGCTCGGTGGTTCAGTCGGTCCCGTATTTCGGGTTGCGCGGACCGTACAGGATCCCCGCACGCTGCCCCGGCGACAGCAGGCGCGCACTGGTGATGCCGGCAATCGGGTGCGCCGCATCGGTGGAGCTGTTGATCACTTGCTTGACCGCCGCGGTGATCAGCATGCCCACGAGACCACCACTGTTGTTATTGCCTTCCTCGCTGGACGCCCGCGCCGAGCCGGTCCACAGGGTGGTGCCGGTGCGCAGGTCCACCAGTTTGGCCGAGGCCGTCACGGAGGTGTCGCTGGAGATAAGCATGTACTTGGTGCCGTACTCGGTAACGGTGATGTACAACGCCGCGTCCGCGCCGAAGATGTCATGCAGCTTGGCCGGCGCCACGCCCTGGATATCGTTGGCGGTGGTGAGGCCGTTCTGGCGGAAGGTTTCGTCCACCAGCGCGATCGGCAGCACGTAGTAGCCGGCTTCGGCCAACGGGTAGGTCACTTGCGAGACCATGCTGTAGGACGCTTGCACTTCCGGCGACTCATTGAGCGGCGGCAGGACCAGGATCGACTTCGGTCGTGCCTGTTTGTATGCCGTGTAATCAATGGTCTTGGGGGCTGCGCAACCGCCGAGCAGGGCCAGGGCCAGCAAGGCGCCAGTGAGTTTCAACAGGCTCATTTAGTGGCGACTCCGGTCTTGGCGTTCTTCAGCAAAAAGTCCATGTACGCGGCAGACTCAGGGAACAGCGCCTTCTCGGTGCGGAATTCCTGCACCATCTGGTCATCCTTGCCCATGCTCAGGTACAGCATGCCCAGGTGGGCATGGTAACCCGGCGGGGCCTTGCGGCCGCTGGCGTTGATCTTCTGCAGATCCCGCTCCAGTGCCTCGACCTGCGCTTCCTTGGGCTCGCCCTTGAAGTACTCGTAAACCTGCGGCTGGTAGCTTTCCCATTGATACAGCGGCTGGGGCGCCGTCTGGCACCCGGCGACCGCTGCAACTGCTGCCAGCATCAGCGCCAACTTGACTGCCTTGCTCATCCTTGTACTGCTCCTTGAGGTGCTGCTGATCAGTTGCGCGGGTTCCAGGCGCCGGCGTTGATGCCGTCGACGAGGCGGTTGATGGCTTCGCGCATGGCCAGGTCCAGGACCTTGCCATTGAGGGTGGAGTCGTAGCTGGCGGTGCCGCCGAAGCCGACCACTTCACGGTTGGACAATGCGTACTCACCGGCGCCCTGGGTGGAATACACCACTTCGGAGGTGCTGATGTTGACGATATTCAGCGCGACTTTGGCGTAGGCCACCTGGGTCTTGCCACGGCCGAGAATGCCGAACAGTTGGCGATCACCGGTCTCTTTGCGGCCGAACTCGGTCACGTCGCCGGTCACGACGTAGTCAGCGCCCTTGAGCTTCTGCACGGTGCCTTTGATTGCGGCTTCCTGGGAGATTTCGCCCATGTTGTCGCGGTCCAGCACGCTGAAGCGGTTGGTCTGCTGCAGGTGGGTGATGAGGATGGTCTTGGCCTGTCCACCGAGGCGGTCTACGCCGTCGGAGAAGATGCCGCGCATGTAGCTGGAGCGGTTGTCGAACTTGCCCACGGCAATCGGCACACGCACGCCCGAATAGGCGACGTTGGCGCTGGCGACTTGCTCCACCGGCATGGCGCGGTTGCTCTCTGTGGCGCAACCGGCCACGGTCAACAGCGCTGCGGCGGTGAGGCCGGACAGCAGGATTTTTGACAGTGTTTTCACAGGGTGCTCCTAAGTGGAAAAACGGGGGCGGCAGCTAAGGCTAGCGGGACGGAATGTCGCGTAGGTCGTCAACGATGAATCGGCTCAATAAACCGGTGTAGAAGGTCTCGACGCTGGAATTGCCAGAGTTGGTCAGCACACCGGCCATCGTTTTCATGTTCTGCCAGTCGCCCTTGTACCCACCTGGCATCAACCCTTGGCGAACCTGAGAGAAATGCAGCACCTCGGCGCCGGCTTTCTTGACCTTGACCTGGTAGTTGAAGTCGACACTGGCGAGGATGGTCTTGTCATCGACGATGGCCGTCATGAAACCGCCTTGGGTGTCTTGTATGCGCCGGGTATAGATGACGTTCACATCCAGCAGGTAATCGGCCTTGTCCTTGCTGCTGGCGTAGCGCTTGGCTTTGAGCAGGCGGTCGACCAGATCGACACCCAGTTGCTGGCGCACTTTGTCATCCGGCAGGAAGCGTTCGTTCTTTCCCACCACCTCGACATCGAAGGTGTCGAGCCAGTAAGTAGCCGTCTTGGGAATGGTCACCGGCGCCGGAGAGATGTAGTAGTCCGGCTTGGAGGCACAGCCCGCCATGAGGCAGGCCGCGAGAAACACGGCAAGCATGCGCATGTCTGAATTCGTCCCTGAAAAGTATCGTGCTTTAAACAATCGCGGCATTTTACGGGGTTGAGAGCGGTTCTCAAGTTGTTTCGACAGGTTTCGTAGAGTGACGAATACGCCGCAAGTTATCCGTCGCCCAGTCGAGACACTGACCTGGCCTCCAACAGCTAACGCGCCGACGCAAAAACCGACGGTGTGTGTGCGCACCACGGCGCAAAACCACGTCAACGGCGGCCCAGGCAATGCGGCGGTCGGGGCCCCGGTCGTACGATGGGAAAAGGCGGTGTCCGACACTTTCCAACAGTCCAATCGCTTTTCGCGGGTCAGCACCGACAAGGTCGACTCGGACCTCTATGTGGATGCCACGCTGTACAACAATGAAGATGAGGCGGTTCAGCGTAAGTTGTTCTGATGAAACCGGTGGCGACGGAGCGGGCTCCCTCGCCACGGGTACAGCGTAATGCCTTAACCGAGCTTAAAACGCATACCGCGCCTTGAGCATCACACCATCGGCATCAAACCCACTGCGCGCCTGGCGGGTGTAGCTGGCGCCTACGGTGAAGTCTGAAACCTGATAGTTCACACCCACACTGGCCTCATAGCTATCACGTGCCACTGACGCGCCGGTCACGGTGAATGCCGAACCACCGAGCATGTAGCTCGAGGTTTGCGCAACGCGATCGCCCATCAAGTCGTGATACGCCATCAACGTCGCTTCCGGCTGCAGGCTGCCTGCGCCCATCGGCAGGTTGCCAGCCAGACGCACACCGGCGCCCAGCTCGCCCACTTCATAACGCTGCGAACGTGTGCTCAGAGCGGCCGAGGACCCTTTCTCGTCGTAGCCATCCATGCGTACGTTGGCGTACCGCGCAGCCACACGAGGCTCGATCACGACCGTCTCGGACGGCTTGAAGCTGTAGCCGCCGATCACACTGGCCGACAACACGTTGCTGTCGTAGCTGCCCTTGGCCGTGGTGCCAGCAATGTGGCGCTTGCTGTCGTTGTCGTTATGACCGTAGCTGAGGCTGCCGTCGACAAACCAGTTCTGCAGCGCCCAGTTGCCGTACAGCGACAGCGCATGGCCCTCGACATCGGTTTTGTTGCCAAGGTCGGAATGGATGTTGGAATTGAGGTAGCTGTACGCCACACCCAACGTGGTGGTGTCGTTCACACGGCTGTCCACCCCCACCGCCATGCCGCTGCTGTTGGCCGAGTAGCCGTTGTCACCGCCACGGCCGTCCTGGTCCATGTTGCTGCTCAGGCCCTGCACCCACACGCCACCGGCCTGGTGGCTTTCGCGTTGGTCAGTGAGGCGATTGAAGATCGCGCCGTTGATGACGGTTTGCCCGGACAACGCCACATCCAGGGCGCCACGGTTGACGTCAGGCTTGAGCTGGTCACCGAGCTGTGCCAGTTGCTGCGCCGTACCGGCGTTGGCCAGGGCCTGGAACACCTGATCGTTTTGGCCGAGTCGGCTCAATACGTCGTTCTTGAAGGTGTTGACCCCCGTGGCCGAAGCCGCGCTCGCGCCTACGCCAGCCAGTTCCTGCTGCACTTGCTGGTTGTCTTTGACCGCCACCACGGCCTTGACCGTCTGTGCGTCGGCCGAATAGCTGAGCACGTCCAGCAGCGACGAAGCACTGGCCACGGACAGCCCGCCATCTTGCACGCTGGTGGCTTGCAGCAGGGTGTATTGGGTGCCGTTGTTGGTGCTGGCGAAATCACTTGGGTTGGCGCTTACCGTCAGCTTCGAGGCTTGGGCAAAGTTGGCTGCGCCGTTGACGGTCAAGTACGGTGTGGTCGGCACTACGCTGTCGGAAAGGTGCATATCAATGCCGGCGCCACTGGCCACGTTAAGGTTGCCGGTAATGGCAGTGCCTGGCGCGGAGAGGTTCAGGGAACCAGAGTTGATCGACACCGGCGCGATAATGCGACTGCCTGTGAAACCCGCCTGGCCGTCGATGTTCACCGCGTTCAGGTTCAGCACATCACCGATGATGTTGCCACCCGTCCAATTCAGCGTCGCAAGGTTGGCTGCATCAATCGCGGTGCCGGAATTACTGCGGATTTCACCGGCCTGCTGGTTGATTTCAAAGGTCGAGACCTGATCGGCCGGGTTGACGCTGATGGCGGTGCCATCCGCGCGGATGATCCCGCGGTTGACGATACCGCGTGAGCCCGCCGCGCTGTTTTGCGCGAAGTCGGCGCCGGAGAATTCGAAAGCCCCAGCATCGGTGCCCAGGCCTTCGATGGTGCCGGTATTGAGGATGTAATCGAAAGTGCCCTGGTACACCAGCATGCCACGAGCCCCCAAGCCATTGGCCGAGATCAAGCCACTGTTTTCGATTCGCAGCGGGCTGGTATAGGTTTCAACTTCGACGCCCCAGGCGCCTTCGCCTGTCGCCTTGATGGTGCCGGAGTTGAGGATCTTGCCGCCGATGGTGGTCGGGGTGTTGTTGTCACGGTCCAGTATGATGCCAATCGCGCCTTCACCCGCCATGTCGATCAGGCCAGTGTTGGAAACATCCCCGGCGATGCTGGTGCCATGCAGGTAAATACCCTCGCCCCCACCGATGAAGGAGGGAAACGGTGCCGGTGTCGAAGGTGGTGTCGAACGGATGGTGCCGGAGTTGATCACACTGCCGCCAATGACCGTCTTGCCGATCTCCATGCCTTCATCGCCGCCATTGTTCATCGAAATGATACCGGCCTGCTCTACGTTACCCGTGACAGAACCGGGGCTCAGGTTCTGAGGACCGGTCCAGTACATCGGGTCCAGCGCAATGCCACGAATGGTACGACCATCGGCATTCAGCGTAATGTCCGCGCGGTTGATCAACGAGCCCTGGATGTGGGTATTGGCGACCCCCAGCCCTGCAGCGGCCGTGCTGTTCTGATCGACCACCTGGGTGGTCTGCCCGGTGAGCACCAACGACTCATTGTAGGTTTCGCTGATGAACATCGTTTTGCCCGCTCCAAGGTCGACATCCACCGCCAGCACCTGGGTGCTGATTGCGCCGACCATGACTGCCAACAGGCTTTTCTGGAACTGCTTGCGCTTCATTTCTAACTCCATGAACTACAGATCAAAGCCGCCAATAGGCCCGGCGGCCGTAGAGGTACTAAGCGAAGGATCAAAGGATCCGAGTGCATACCCTTGTCGCGCGTGCCGGATGCGCAGGTGCAACCCTTCGCACCGCGAAAGGCAGTGACGAGGCAGGGAATAGGGGGGGAAGGCTCACATTAATCCTTAATGCTGTTGAAAACGTTGCAGTCCATGCAGCCCAACCGGATGTGGTTGGGCGGGGTAAAGACGTTGGGATCTACGAAAAGGTTCAGGGCTGTATCGGCAAGATGCGTAGTCGAGCCCAGGAATCACTGTCTATCCGCGTCGCCATCACACCACACCCGTGTGTCCGACTTTTTTCTAAAACAGGTAGCAACTGGAGGTACGGGGCACGCGCGAGCAAAGACTGTAAACAGGCGAATCAACGGTCGTTCCATCGTTGCTGGAGACCCAGGCTGAGCGCGAAGGCGCACAGCCGGCCAGGGCGTAAGCGAAAATACCCGGAAAGAGATCAACAATATCAGCCCAATCAAAGCGCCATGCATCACGCCTTGAATAATTAATCAGCGCCCCCAAAAATGTTGCAATCACCCCCATCAACAAAAATAACAAAACACATAAATCAATAACCCTATAAATGCCTGCCCCGTTGATCTCGGCTTGATGACTTCTTCTCTCCAGCAGTGGTTATAACGCCGTTAATAACGGCAGAACCGTGGGCACCCAGAGGGTTTACAGAAACTTCCGACGAGCCACCTATATAGGTTTCAATCAAAAACGAGGACGGATTTATTTAGGCCTGGCGCTGATCGGCAAGTAATCACTAAATGCATCTGTATTCTTTTTCTCCGCTTAAGACAGCAGTTAAAAGACATAACATCCTTTTACATTAGACGTTTCGTATCGCCATGACTTTATTCGCCGATCCGCAGGGACAAAAACCGAATATCGACAATCCCTGATCCAAGCTATGTAATACCGTTTGCCGCCGCTTTCATCAACCACCTTATCAAACGTCTTGTTCTTATTTACAGGCGACCAATATGAGTCGCCACAGCCTCGCGTGCAGTCCTTGTAAAGATGGGAATCAAAATGAGTACCTACCCAGAGATTCATTCCATTTTCCCAACTGGAATGGGAAGGTGCACACCCCGCCAAGGCCGACAACAATACGGTTAGCAGCCCTCTATTAATGTTCACGCTCTTTGATTTGCAGACGGCACGTATCATCAACTATCTACAAACGGGTTGGAGAGCAGTACCGCATCAAGCTCATCCGACGCTTTTCTTGCCCACGCTGGATTAATCTTATTAAGGTCTGAAATATACTTTTCGAATATCACTCTTCTGGAATCCCTTCCAGCCACTCGATGATGAAGCTCATACTCAACGGCCATCTCGAAAGCCACACCACTTATTATCAAAAAAAGCAGCTCATCCAAGGAGCTCGCATGTTTCCTGAAGACTTCATATCCTCTTTCTGAAGAAACATAATCAAACCCATCTTTTTTGAACTCAACGTGGGGGCTTCCGTCCTCGGGGGAGCGGTCTCTGACCAACAGCAACGACTTGGGCGCTCCTAGTTTCTCGCCTATCATCCCGACTGAACGTTGCAGATCATCCAACCCAGAAGCCATATTAATTTATTCTCCTCAGATAACCTTCTTGAATCAATCTTTCAACATTATATCTTTCAGCAAAGTCGGGCAAAATTTGAATCCCCCCCCCTGGTTCACCAAACGCCGGGGCAATCTCACCTCTTACAACAGGAAGCGGCTTTATAACTTCGTATTGATAATAATCCGTAGCTCTTGAGCCCGGAGCCAAGGCTCTCTGTTCAAAGGGCACGCCCTGAGGTGACAGGAAAGAACCCTTCGGTGAACCATAACGATCCAACTTTGTGCCAATAGGCAGTATGCCCTGCTCGCGCGCACCCGCAAAACCAAGATCCTTCGGCCAAGCCCATCCCCCGTCGCCAGCCTTGAATTGATCATAGTAAGAGTAACCCCCGGCTTCGTTGTCTGCCGTTGCACCAATCGAAGGCTGCCCTCTTGTAGTGTCGACAACCTTTGACGGAGGGGAACTGCCTCTAATAACGGATGAAAGCTCCCCTGATAACGCCTTACCCCCATAATGCGCCGCTGCCAACTCCGCCAGCGATTCAGCAGCCCTGTAGCTAAGATCGCCAAGGGGACTCGCCTCCCCAGGATATTGCTCTGGGTGGAGCGAAGCTAGAACTCGGTCCCCCTCCGTGGAGATGTAAGGTGCACCGATCTGATCGTATGAATTGGCGGCACCTGCAAACGCGACCGTTCCGAAAGCACCCAGGGTGAACGGAGCAGCGCAGCCAACAATGGTCACACAGGCCGGCGAGGATCCGACCATACCAATGTAAGAAGCGGTGCCGGCACCCGCGCCACCCACCGCGCTTGTGACGTGCCCGAGGTTTGTAAGTAGCTCATCATTCGCGCTCAGGGCGTCGTCTACTCGATCCTTGAAGGTGTAATTGAACTGCCCTGTACTTTTGAGTAATGCAATTTCCTCGGTATACCCCTGCCCCTGATTTTCCAACTCAACAAGGGCTTTGTAATTCTTGTCATCCGGAGGAACAGATGCACTGCAATGGGTCAATGCACATGCCGCTGCGTCATATCTCGCCTTGTTTTCTGGGTCGCGTCGACGTAGCTCATCGAGTGCAACGGTCTGCATTTCGTGGAGCGAATGGTTGTACTGCGTGGCATTTTTCGCCACCCAACCTCCCTTCTCCAGGGATTCGGCGTCAGCATCTTTCTGTGTAGCTGCCGCGAGAACGCCTACCACTTGTGAGCTCATGGACAGCAGGGTTTTGTCACCTTTAACCAAGGCGTTCAAATGGCCAACCACCGCTTCATTGACCCCGGCGGCCAGCGCTCCCGTTTTAAAGTCGCCCCCCGTCGCCTCGGCAAGCAAGCCCCCGACCATTGCGTGCACAATGATTTTCGGCGGGTAACCATCGGTCAAACGCCCTTTGGTGTAGTCGCCTACCGCATTGAAACTCACCGCCGCCAACGTATTGAACAGCGCACTTTTCAACGCCTCGCTGCCACTGCCGCCCTGCCCCAGTGCCTTGCCAACCAGCATTGACGTGCCGTTTTGCAAGGTCTGACTGGCCGCGAACTGGCCGACTCCGGTCCATGTATTCAACGGCGGGGAAGTGATGTTACCGGTTGAGTAGTTGGTCTCTGTGCCGGTCCAACCGTCGAAGTAAGTAGCCGTCAGGCCCGCAGTAGCACCGGAAATCACGTACCCCTTCATCGCATCCGAAGAGGTCACGTCCTTGAACACAGCGCCCAGGTTGCCACGGTTATTGATAACGCTGACCGTTGCATTTGTCGCGGCGCCTGCTGCAACGGCGCCGGCCGCAGCGGATATGCCGGCCGCCGTTTCTGCGGAAATTGTTCCGGCGGCGACCATGCCGCCCGACGCGGTGCCCATGGCACCTGCTGCCATGGGGCCAACCACGGCCGCCATCACAATCGCGATAATGATCTGCGAAGCCGGACCCAGGCCTGAGTTGCTGTATTTAAAGCTGTCATGGATTTCCTTGACCTGCCTCCAGTCCACATCACCGCGCTTTTCGGCCTCCTTGAGCCAGGCTAATTGCGGGTCGGCCTTGACCATTGCATCAATCGACTGGCTAACGGTGTCCTGGTTGACCTGGTTGATGTCGATCTTCAAACCATCGACGGCTTTGATCGCCACGTTGCCTTGGGCAATCAGCTGGCTCTGGCGCACGGTTTCATCTGTGTTGCCCTTCCCTTTGGAGGACACCCAGAACGCGTTGTTGTTGGTTTTCTCGTGGCTCTCTTGATGCAAATCCTTGACGGCTTCAAACGTGATGGCGCCACCGCTGTCCAGGGTGATGTCCTTACCACTTTGCAGCTTGGCAAGCTGATAGGTCTGGTCGCCTGCACTTTGGAGTATCAGGTTGCCGCCGGTCTTGATTTCAGTGCCGACGTTGGTTATGCGGGTGACCTCGTCACGTTGGGTCTTCTTGGAGCCCCAACCACTGTTTTTCTTCATGTCGTACAGCGTGTGCGTGCTGTTCTCAGCCGCCAGCAGACTCAACTTATCTGCGCTATACAAATAAGCCTCATTCCCCGCACTGATCTTGCTCGCCATCAGCGTCGTGTCCCGCCCGGCCTGGCTCACAAAATTCCCGCCCGCCGTCAACACGCTCGCCAGTTGCGTGGTTTGCTCGTCCGCCGTCTTGATGCGTTTCTTGCCGTCCTTCTCCTTGCCCTCGACGTTATGCACATCGCTGACCGACGCCACGTTGAAATCACGCCCGGCGTCGACATTGAAGTCTTTGCCAGCGGTGGCGGTGCTGCCAACGATATTGACGTCCTGCCCGGCCTTCATGTTCAGGTTGCCCCCCGCCGTGACGGTGGCGGCAAGGTTTTTGACGTCGGTGGTGATGGTGGATTTGTGGCCGCCGTCGCTGAACTCATGTTTCACGCTGGTATCGCTGGCGGCAATGAGGCTGAGGTCGCGGCCGGCGACGAGGTTGGCGTCGTTGCCGGCGACCAGGGCGCCGCGGTTGGTGAGATCGCGGTGGGCGTCCATGGCCAGGTTTTCGCGGGCGACGATGGTGCCGGCGCTGGTGTCCGTGAGGGTGCGCATGCCGGCGCCGTCACGCACCTGGATGGCGGAGGTGTCGTTGGTGATGTCGCCTTTGAGCGTGGCGAGGCTGACTTGCTTGCCGCGAATTTCGCCGGCCATGGCGTTGCGGATACTGTCGTCGGCCAGCAGGCTCAGGTTGTTGCCGGCTTCGACCAGGCCGCCGGTGTAGATGCTGCCGCCAGTGCTGGCTGCAGAGAGGTTGTTGCTGGCGCGCAGGGTGCCGACGTTGACCAGGTCGCCACCGGTGACCAGGTTGAGGTCGCGCCCCTGGATCAGGCTGTTGCCGCGTACATTGCGCGATTCGGCCTGGGCCAGGTACAGCACTGGGACGAGGACTGTCTGGCCGTCGACCACGCGGTTTTCCATCCACACAATGTCGTGGGTCAGTGCGCCGACCTGCTGGCTGGTAAGCGTCACACCGAGGCTCAGACGCAGGGCGTCTTTGCTCGCGAGGGCGTTGTCCATCAAGTAGCGGAATTGGTCGGCGTCGCTGTACAGGCCGCCAGCGAGGAAGCGCTGGCCGGTCTGGGCGAGCACCGCGTCGCGGATCAGGCGGGTTTCGTATTGGCCGTCACCGAGGCGACGCCAGGCGTTGTCGGCGCTGAAGCCAAGCTTGCCGAGCATATAGTCAGAGCTGAAGAAGCCCGTTAACGAGGTGAACTCGGGGTTGGTTTCGATCAAGTAATGGCTGGTGGGGTCGGCGTTTTTTACGAACAGACCGTATTCGCCCTTGGGCAGCTGGAAGTTGGGCGCGGTGGTGGGGTCGACCGGTGCAAACGGTGTGCCCGTGTAGTCCACGGGTACGAATCCACCGCCGGGCGCGACACCGGCTACTGGCAGCACGGTGCCGGGCGCCTGGGCGCTCGCGTCGTTGGCGTGCTTGCTCAGGTTGATGTTGATGCCACCGACAGGGATGCCAGTCTGGTCATCGCCCAGGGTGCCGGTGAGTTGCGCCAGGGTGTTTTCGTGCAGTGTGCCGTTTTGCAGGGTACGGGCGACGTTGAGGTTCACGGTGCCGCCGGCTTGCAGGGTTGCGCCATAGCCGGGACCGGCGTTGTCGGTCCAGGTGGTGACGTTGCTCTGCTCAGCGAAACGCGCATCCGAAGACCGCGCCTTGAGTGCTTCGAAACGCGCCAGGTCAAAGTTACCCGCAGCGACAGCGGCGTTGAACGCCGGAATTTCGACGTACTCCGTCTGGTCCCAATAGCCAAGGTCGATCCTGCGCGGCGTACCGATGACGATGGTGTTTTGACCCGTGCGCGTACCCGCGCCCTGGTTGAGCAGGTCATTGGCGACGATGCTCAGGTTGCCGTTGGCGGCCACCAGGCTGTAGCGGTTTTGCACCATGTCTGCCTGGATCAGCAGATCCTTGCCCGCCACGAGACGAGCGGGTGCCGAATCCTTGATCGCTGATTCGAGGTAGGTCTGGTAGATGTTGATTTGACCCCGCTTGAACGAATCATGCCCGTCGCAATGCTGGCCACATAGCCACTCCACACGCCCGCCCTGCAGGGTTTGCCCGAGTTCGAATTCGGCCTTGGCGTTTTCCACAAACGCCGCATTGATGCTGATATTGCCGGCACTTTCTACGGTGCCGGACAGGTTGCTGAAACCGGCAGCAGGTCCGCCATTAAGGGCGGCAAAGCTGAGGTTGCCCTGGCTGTAAACGTCACCGTAGGTATTGCCGAAGCTGTTGCCACGCAAGATCATTTCGCCGCCACTGAACAACAGTGAATCGGCAGCATTGGTGATGCCGTTCGACGCCAGCAGGTTCACGGCGCCTTGGGCGCCCAGGGTTCCGCGGTTATTGATCTGCGTAGCCGCAATATCCAGTTGCTGACGTGCGGTCAGGAAGCCAAGGTTATCCAGCGTACCGCCCAGGTTCAGTTGAGTGTGGCTGCCCGCCAGGCGCCCGCCGTTCTGGCTGAGGTTATTCGCCGTCACGCTGAGGTTTTTCAACGCCGACACACGACCACTGTTGGTGATGTCGCCAGCAGTGGTGATGCTCAAATCACCATCGCTGAGCAGTTCGCCGCCGTTGTCGAGGCTGGCGACGTCGAGGATCAAACCCTTGCCGCTGGCCATGCGGTCGCCAGCCTTGAGGGTCAGGCCCTGGGCGCTTTTGTAGGTAAGGACTTCGTTGAGTTGTACCCGACCGAGGCTTTCGACTTTACCGAATGCCCAGTCAGCGGTGCCCATGCCCTGGATGTTGCCTTGGCTGCCAGTGAGTCCGGCAGTGTTGATATGGAACAGGCCACTGCCGGCGTGCTGCAGCATGCCGCCCTGGTTATTGAGGTTCGCGGCGTCGAGGCTGAAAGCCTGGCTGGCGAACTCCAACGTACCGTTCTGGTTGTTTACCTGGCCGCTGAAGTCGAGGCTGCTGTTGGGACCACTCAATGCGCGCACCTGGCCGCCGGCGCTGTTGTCGAGATTAGCGCCGACGAGGGTCAGGCCTTGGTTGGCTTCGATCAGGCCCCCCTGGTTGGTGAGGGTGTCGCGTGAGGTCAGGTTGAGCAGGTTGCCGCTGATCTGACCGCTGGCGCTATTGTCGAGGGTCGCACCACTCACGGTGACTTGTTCTTTGCCGAACAATTTGCCGCCACGGTTGGTCAGGGCTTCGACGGTCAGTTGCAGGTCGCCCAGCAAGCTCGCCATCAGGCCACCGCTGCCGTTGTCGGCCTTGCCGGCGGTGACAGTCAAGGTATCGCCTTGCACGGTGCCGCCCTGGTTATCCAGGTTTGCGGTGTTCAGTTCGGTGTGCGCCCCGCCGCTGAGGATCAGGCCTTTACGGTTGGTCACACTTTGGCCGCTGTAGCCCAGGCCCAGGTTGCCGGCCAGCAGCTGGCCGTTGTCGTTGTTCAAATGCTGGGCCGCGATGTCCAGGCGCTTGCCGCGCAGGGTGCCGCTGTCGTTGTTGAGCGTGGTGAGGGCCTTGACCAGAATACTGCGCTCGCCGGCGTCGATCACGCCGTCGACGTTGCTCAGCAGGTCGCTGACATTGAAGGTGATGTCACCGCCATCGCTGACCACCGCGCCTTTGCTGCTGTTGTTAAGGCTTTGCGCGGTCACCTCGACCGTTTTACCGAGCAGGGTGCCGGCGCTGTTGTCGAGGCGCTCGCCTTGCAGGTGCAAGAGGCCTTCGCTTTGAATGCGACCTTGGGCGTTGAGCAACTGGCCCGGGCCTTTGAGCAGCAAGCTAACGCCTTCGGTGCCACCGGCCAGCAGGCCGGCGTTGCGGTTATCCAGGCCGGAGGCGCGCACGTCCAGCTTGTCGCCCAGTACGCGGCCGGCGCGGTTGTCGATGTCCCCTGCCTTGACGTCAAGCAGCAGTTGCTTACCGACGATTACGCCGCTCTGGTTGTCCAGGTTCGCGGCGTGCAACTCGACATCGCCCTGCCCGGCTTGCAAGCGGCCCTGGGCGTTGTTGAGCTGTTGCGCAGCGGTCAGCGTCAGCTTGCCAGTGTTGGCGCTCAGTACGCCGCCTGCGTTGCTGCTGAGGTTGCCGGTCTTGACGGTGAGGTCGGTGTTGGCCTGGGCAAAACCCTGGTTGTTGTTGAAGCTGTTGGAGACGGTGAGATTGAGCGCGCCACCGTCGGCCTGGATCAGGCCTTTAAGGCTGTTGTCGAGATCGATGGCATTGACTGTGGCGGTCTTGGCCACCAGCACGCCATTCTGGTTGTTCAGCTTGCCGGCGTTGACCGTCAGGTCGTTGGCGATGACTTGGCCGCCACTGTTGTTCAGGTCCGCACTGCTCAGCACCAAGCTGCCACCGGCCATTTCGATACGGCCCTGGCGGTTGTCCAAGGACGCGCTGTCGAGCGTGGCTGCCTGGCCATCACCGAAGCGGATCAAGCCGCCCAGATTGACGATGGCCGGGGAGTTGAGCGCCAGGTTTTGTTCGCCGAACAGGCGCGCGTTGAAACCCTGGTTGGTCAGTTTGGCGCTGCTGACGCTGACGCTCTTGGCTTGGATGATTGCGCCCTGGTTGGTCAGCGCTTGCGCGGCGGTGATCGCCAGGGCGCGACTGGCCAGCAAGTTGCCAGTGGTGTTGACGGTTTGCGCAGTGATCACCAGGTCGCCGGTGGTGTTTCGACTGTTGTCGGGCGCGACACCCGCTTCGATGATGCCTGGGTTGGTGACCGTGGCCGCGTTGATCTCGATACGTTGGCCGGCAGCCACACTCTTCTGGTTGACCAGGGCTTGGGCGCTGGTCACCTGCACAGTGCCGGTGGCGTACACCTTGTCGGTGAGGTCGACGTTCTTCGCGGCGACGTTGACGTTACCGGTGGCCTGCGTTTGCGCCATGCTCAGGCGCCCATTGGCATCGATCTGGATATCGCCGCCGCTGGCCGCGAGCGTGCCGTCAAGCTTCACCCCCACACCGGCTTCGGTGCCCACCAGCTTGATCGCACCGGCATACATGCCGCCCAAGGCCGAGGAATCAATCGCCAGCTCTGGCTTGGTGCTGCCGTCATCGGCGCGCGGAGTTGCGTTCAGCGTTCGTGCGTCCACGTCATTGCGACCGGCGATCACGGTCAGTTCGCGTGCGTTGATCTGCGCATTGATCTTGGCCGAGCGGGTGATGATTTCGAAGCGATCGACGTTGCTCGCGTTCAAGCCCTGGCCATCGATGGTCACGGCGCCGCCATCCACCTGGTAGCGCTGCAATTGGCCGTTGGCGTCGAGCACCGGCTTACCGGTGGTCAGGGTGACGTTTGGCGTGTTGATGAAACCACAACCGCTGCAGGTGACGCCATGGGGGTTGGCCACGATGACCTTGGCCGATTGCCCCGCCACTTCGGTGAAGCCGCGCAACTGGCTGGGGTTGCCGCCGTTGACTTCGTTGAGGATGACGCTGGCTGCACCGCCGTTGAGGTTGGGGTTGCCGACGATATAGCCGCCCAACTGGGTATGGGTCACGGCACCCGTGGCATTGTTGAGAATCACCCCGTTGGGGCCGACGTTGTAGTCCTTGAACTGGTTGTGGGACAGCCCACTGCCGTTAGGCGTCGCGATGTTCACCACCGGCACGCCATTGCCCGCCGCGCCAACGGTGGTCCCCGGCGCACTGACTACGATCCCCTCAGCCTGGGCCAGCAGCGGCTGCCAGAACAGCGCGTTGGCAAGGACCAGCACCAGCCCGCGCTTGGGCAGGCCGAAGAACGAGTTGCGCGGCATCAATGCAGCGGAAGGTTGGCGGGCCAGGAAGGCAAATTGGCGAACATCCATTTTCAGATTCTCGTTGCTGCGGGGCGTTTGATTACAGGAAGAAATCCATACGGAAGTAGATCGGCGCTTCGCGCTCGCTCATCACTGCCGGGCGTTCCAAAGAATGCGCAAAGGTCACGCTGGTGCTCAGGTTCTTGCCGCGGGCGAACAGCTCCAAGGAGTTACTCGACACCCGGCCGTGTACACCGCCGTTATAGCGATCATTACTGATCACCCCTTGGTCGTAGCCGACGCTGGCGCCGTATTCGGCAAAAGCCGGGCGCAACCAGTCGACGGTCACCGCACGGGCCCAGCGCACTTCGTTGCGCCAGTAGCCG
>Ga0065714_10064816_pt1 | contig 18060 bp, 13 predicted proteins | sample MisRhiReplicate2_FD_59101 | JGI IMG/M metagenome (GOLD analysis project Ga0065714, IMG submission 59101) | Miscanthus rhizosphere microbial communities from Kellogg Biological Station, MSU, sample Rhizosphere Soil Replicate 2: eDNA_1 v2... | ecosystem: Host-associated > Plants > Roots >...
TAACATAATTTTAAATATAATATAATGAAATTAATACGATTTGGCGAAGCGGGAGCTGAAAAACCTGGAGTGATTATAAACGATAATTATTTCGATGTTTCTGCATTGGTGAAAGATTATAACGAAGAATTTTTTGGAGGCGATGGTTTAGAAAAACTTAAAAAAGAGATCGAATCTGCAGATTTACCACAAGTTGATAAAGATGTGCGCCTTGGCCCTGCTTTGGCTCGTCCTTCTAAAATTATCTGTGTAGGTTTAAATTACAAAGACCACGCGGCCGAAACCAATGCCCCTATTCCAACCGAACCGATTTTATTCTTCAAGGCTACTTCGGCCATCGTTGGTCCGAATGATGACTTAATTATTCCAAAAAACAGTAAAAAAACCGATTGGGAAGTAGAATTAGGCATTGTTGTGGGTAAAAAAGCGAGTTATGTTTCTGAAGAAAATGCTTTAGATCATATCGCAGGTTACGTGTTGCACAATGATTATAGCGAACGTGAGTTTCAGATTGAAAGAAACGGCCAATGGGTAAAAGGAAAAAGCTGTGATACTTTTGCGCCTATCGGGCCATTTATCGCTACACAGGATGAAATTGCCGATGTACACAATCTTCGCCTGTGGTTAACCATAAACGGAAAAACCTTACAGGATGGAAACACGTCTAACCTGATTTTTAATGTTCCTTTTATGATTTCATACATCAGTCAGTTTATGACACTTTTACCTGGAGATGTAATTAGTACAGGAACACCTGCAGGTGTAGGTTTGGGCCAAAAACCGGAACCATGGTATTTAAAAGCTGGTGATGTGGTGGAGTTGGGCATTGATGGTTTAGGTACCAGTAAACAAACAGTTAAAGCTTACGGCGAAAATTAATATGAAAAGATATTGCCTCGCGCTCGATCTGGTTGACGATGTTAAGCTTATTGAAGAATATAAGCAATACCACCAATCGGTTTGGCCCGAAATTAAAAAAAGTATCAGCTCGTCTGGCATCAAGAATATGGAGATATATCTTATTGGTAACAGGCTGTTTATGATTATGGAAGTGAATGAAAGCTTTTCCTTTGAAGCCAAAGGAGCAGCCGATTTAGCCAACCCAAAGGTGCAGGAATGGGAAACCCTGATGTGGAAATTCCAGCAGGCTTTGCCTGGAGCTAAACCGGGCGAAAAGTGGATCTTAATGGACCAGATATTTAAACTTTAATGCTTTAGAAAATGATTGATACGCACGTACATTTTTGGAATTTCGATCCGGTTAGAGATAATTGGATTAGCGATGATATGAAAATTATCCGCAAAGATTTTTCTCCGGAAAACCTTATGGAGCCTTTTAACCAACTGCATATTACCGGATGTATTGCCGTACAAGCCAGTCAGTCGGAAGATGAAAATCATTTTCTCTTGAAGCTGGCAACTCAAAACGAAATCATAAAAGGCATTGTGGGCTGGGTTGATTTGCTTAATCCCAATCTGGATGAACGTTTAAACTACTGGCAAAATCATAGGATCATTAAAGGCTGGCGACATGTGCTGCAGGCCGAGAACCGTGATTTTATTCTTAACCCAGCTTTTATTGCGGGTGTTAAACAGTTAAAAAAATACAATTATACTTACGATTTATTGTGTTACCACAACCAGTTGGAAACCATCATACAAATGGTTGATCAAATTCCGGATCAGCCATTTGTATTGGATCATTGTGGCAAACCCGATGTAAAAAGTCAGGATTTGAAAACCTGGAGCGAAAACATTAAAACTCTGGCTGCAAATGCCAATGTACAATGTAAAGTGTCAGGCCTTTTAGCCGAAGCCGACTGGCAAAACTGGACGGAAAAAGAAATATTTACCTGCTTTGATGTGATATTTGAAGCGTTTGGCCCTGAACGCCTAATGTATGGCAGCGACTGGCCGGTCATGCTGATCAGCAGGCCTTATCAGGATTGGTTTAATTTAGTGAACAAATACGCAGAAAGATTTAGTGAAAATGAAAGGAAATCAATTTTCGGAGATAATGCAAAAACTTTTTATAAGCTTTAATGCGCTAACGCTCGTTTCCAACGGGTGTTGAATATCTTATCGTTTATAACGATATCATCGTTTTGCTATTTCTGCACTCACTTGGAAACGAGCGCAAACAAATTCCAATATAAAAAGATCAATACAAAATAGCAGATAGTGCAGGATGGAAAACATAATACAAAATATTAGTTTTCACTTTTTGAAACACAATCTGACCAACACAATATTTAATTATGAGTAAAAAGATTACATTCCCTTACCATCCTCAATTCCCTTCTGTAGCCGATTTAAGAAAAAAAGCAAAATCAAGAATCCCTAAATTTGCTTTTGACTACCTGGAGGGGGGCTGTAATGAGGGACTTAATTTATCGCGAAACGAGAGTGACTTCGATAATATTTACCTCAAGCCAAATTACTTACGTGTTGGTGGAGATATCGACATGTCGGTTGAATTATTTGGCCGTCGTTACAGTGCTCCGTTTGGGATATCTCCGATTGGTTTGCAAGGTTTAATGTGGCCTAATGCACCCGAAATTTTAGCTAAGGCTGCTGCTAAAGCCGATATCCCATATACATTAAGTACCGTATCAACCAGCAGTATTGAACGAATTGCAGAAGTATCTGAAGGAAAAGCCTGGTTTCAGCTTTATCATCCTACTGAAAACAAACTTAGGGATGATATTTTGTCACGATTGAAAGCGGTTGAGTGCCCAGTTCTGGTGGTACTGGTAGATGTTCCTGCATTTGGTTTACGATATAAAGAAATTAAGAGTGGCTTATCTATTCCACCAAAAATGTCAATAAACAATATACTGCAGGCTTTTGCCCGTCCGCTATGGGGAATTAAAACCCTGCAAAATGGAATTCCATCATTTGCTACCTTAAAGCCATATATGGAAAAAGGAATGGATATGTCGCAACTCGGACAGTTTATGAACAGAACATTTACGGGGAAAGTTGATATTGAAAAAGTTTCCGCCATCCGCGAAATCTGGAAAGGCCCATTGGTGTTAAAAGGCATCGCTACCGATGAAGATATGCAGGCAGCCATACAGATTGGTGTTGATGGGGTTATTGTTTCGAATCACGGTGGACGACAAATTGATGCCGGTGAATCATCGATCAATTCTTTAATTAAACTCGCGGGAAATGATGCTTACAAAGCAAAACTCAAGATCATGTTAGATGGAGGAATCCGTTCAGGCGTTGATTTAGCAAGAGCACATGCCGTTGGATCTGAATTCAACTTTATGGGCCGACCTTTTATGTATGGTGTTGGGGCTTTAGGCAATGAAGGAGGTAATCATACCATCAATATGTTTAAAACTCATTTATACCAGATTATGCAACAACTCACAATAGAAAAAATTTCGCAATTCCCTGAAAGGTTATTAGCAGTATAAAAAGACTGTATCATAAACCCTGCTTTCTCCGGAAGTTTGTCACTACGAGCCTGTCGAAACGCCTCACCAAGCATAATGGCAGGCTTTCTACAGGCTCAAGGATGACAATTCTATATTTGATACAACCCGTTAACGTTATTTCGAAAACTTGTAAGTTGTACTCGTTTTATAGGTTTCGCCCGGTTTAAGTACGGTTGAAGCAAAATTTGGATGGTTAGGTGCATCCGGGAAGTGTTGTGTTTCTAAACAGAAAGCCGAACGGTGTGGGTAAGATTTACCGCTTTTACCATCCTTATCCGCCCCGGTTAAGAAATTACCGCTGTAAAACTGTAAGCCAGGCTCAGTGGTGATAACCGATAAAGTAATACCAGTTTTAGTACTTTTTACCACAGCCACTGGTGTTTTACCGTCGTGGTGGGTTAAAGCAAAGTTATGGTCGTAACCTTTACCAAATTTTAACTGCTCGTCATTATCGCCAATTTGTTTGCCAATTAGTTTTGCTTTGTTAAAATCGAAAGCAGTACCTGCAACAGGTTGCAATTTTCCGGTTGGAATCAGAGTCGAATCAACTGGTGTGTAAGTATTGGCGTCAATCATGAGTTCGTGATCCAAAATCGTACTGTCACCTTCGCCATTTAAGTTAAAATAAGCGTGGTTGGTCAAGTTTACAATCGTTGTTTTATCAGTGGTAGCCACGTAATCAATTTGCAGCGAATTATCGTCTTTTAAAGTATAGGTTACTTTCACATCCAACTTACCAGGATAACCAGCTTCGCCATCGTTAGAAACGTAACTTAATTCAAGCTTTGTACTATCCAGTTGTTTGGCATCCCATACTTTGCCGAAAAAGCCATCAGTACCGCCGTGCAAGGTATTTACACCGTCGTTAAGTTGTAACTGGTATTCTTTTCCATCTAAAGTAAATTTACCTTTGCCAATGCGGTTCCCGTAGCGACCAATCAATGCGCCAAAAAACGGTTCACCTTTTTTACGGTAGGCACCTATGCTATCGTAGCCCAGTACTACATCGGTTAATTTGTTATTTTTGTCGGGTACCAACAATGAAACTACCCTGCCGCCGTAATTGCTAATCGATACCGAAGCACCTTGTTTGTTTTTCAACGTGTAAAGTTTAACGGCTTTACCATCAATGGTCTCGCTGTATTTTAATGAATCTTGCTGTGCGTTGCTTGTTGCAGCTTTATCGGTTTTAGGGTTGCATGCACTAAAAGCAAGGGCTAAACACAAGGTAGCCATTGGTAATGCCTTAAGAAATGGTTTTTTCATCAGTTATTATTGTTTTAAGTTGATGAAGCAATCGTGAATTTTACCTGGCAAAATTCCTGCTGCTTACATATAGATTTATTTTTGGTTACAGCTAAAGTAGTAAAAATAATTAACGTCAGCTTGACGATTATAATATTATTTCTGTTAATATTGATCATCATTCACTACATCAAAAAAAATCACATAATTTAGCAAGAATATGCACGATTTTAATTTCAAGCCCAAAGCTTTTCTTTTTGATTTAAACGGAACCATGATTAACGATATGGAATACCATACGTTAGCCTGGTATAATATTATGACCGAAGACCTAGGTGCGGCATTGGATTACGCACATGTAAAAAAAGAAATGTATGGTAAAAACCACGAGGTACTGGAGCGTGTTTTTGGTAAGGATAAATTTAGTCCTGCAGAAATAGAACGCCTTTCCATAGATAAAGAAAAGCGCTACCAAGAGGATTATTTACCACATTTGGCGCTAATATCAGGTTTGGATGACTTTTTAGAGCGGGCTAAAGCTGCACAGATCCCGATGGCTATTGGCTCGGCAGCTATTCCTTTCAATATCAATTTTGTGATAGATGGTTTAAACATCCGCCATTACCTGGATGCCATTGTAAGTGCCGATGATGTAAAAATAAGCAAGCCCGATCCGGAAACTTTTTTAAAGGCTGCAGCTGCCCTGGGTATTGCACCATCCGATTGTCTGGTTTTTGAAGATGCGCCTAAAGGTGTAGAATCGGCTTTGAACGCAGGTATGCAATGCCTGGTGCTAACGACTACACATAGCCTAGAAGAATTTGATGGTCATCCAAATATTTTGGGCTATATTACCAATTACAACGATACTAAATTAAATCTGCTTTTTTAAAACATGGGAAAATATTTAAATCAGAAACCTGTATTGGTTGCCGTAGACTGCATTATTTTTGGCTACGACGGCGAACAACTAAAACTTTTGGTTATTAAAAGGGCTATTGAGCCAATAAAAGATCAATGGAGCTTGATGGGCGGTTTTATTGGTGACGACGAAAACCTGGATGGCGCTGCGAAGCGAATCCTTTTGGAGCTTACTGGCCTGCATGACGTATATTTAGAGCAGCTGCATGCTTACGGTAGTCCCGACCGTGATCCGATTGAGCGTACGGTATCAGTAGTGTATTTTGCCCTGATTGATATCAATAAATACAGCAAGCAGATTAATGATCAGTATCATGCAGAATGGTTTAAGGTTAAGGATGTACCAGAACTGATTTTTGACCATAACGTAATGGTTAAAGCAGCGATGGATAAAATCCGTTATCAAGCTGCCCTCCATCCTGTTTTGTTTGAGTTATTACCAAAACGTTTTACCATACCACAACTACAGGCTTTATATGAACAGGTGTACGATACACCGATTGATAATCGTAACTTTATCCGTAAAATTACTGCCAGTGGTTTGCTCATTAAACAAAACGAGAAAGATAAATCAAGCTCGCGGCGCGGTGCTTTCTACTTTAAGCTCGATAAAAATAAACATAAGGCGCAATTTCAGTCGTTTTTAAACTTTATACCAAAGTCGGCTAAATAAGAAACTTCTGGTAATTATGTGCCTATTTAGCTTATATTAACTTTTATTTTAAAAAGATGAAAATTATTTTTGATGCTTAGCCATTTTAAAATCAGGAGGTTACAAACCTATAACATTATTTTAACAATAAAGGGCAAAAACATTTTATAAAAACATTTGCAAAGAAAGGATTTATCTCTATATTTGCACCTCCTTAAACAAAAGGAAATGATTCCGTAGCTCAGCTGGTAGAGCATTACACTTTTAATGTAGTGGTCCTGGGTTCGAATCCCAGCGGGATCACGAAAGGCGCAAGAAATTGCGCCTTTTCTGTTTAAAAGACTTTTTAAACCACGATTCGCAAAAAATAATAGGTCATTTCTAACCATAATAATCCACTACAAATGGTGCCCATTCTGGTGCCCAAATGTAATCGGTAAATTTGGGCACCAGTTATCAAGAATGCCTTGAATAACATTTAGAGTACAATCTGAAAACAATATGTTTTACCAAAAGATTGAGAAATGAAAAGTAACCAAACCCTAAAAATCCTCTTCTGGCACCGCAAATCAAAAGCAGATTTAAAAGACCATGCCCCCATTATTTGTAGAATTTCTATTGATGGCAAAGACGCCGAGTTTTCTACTGGGCAAAAAGTCCATATTAACAATTGGGACATAGAACTTAAAAAGGTCATCAGATCACAAAACGCTAAGAAAATCAATGCTGAACTCAATCGAATCAGCAGTGTTTTGGAAGTCAACTTTACAGTTCTAAAAACCAAGTATGAATTCATCAGTCCATCAATGCTGAAAAATTCATACAGAAATGTTCCGATTGAAAGCAAAGGAAAAATCAAATCGCATAATCCAAACAATGTTCCTTCATTATTGGAATTAGTCGATTTCCATATCAAGGACTTTGAAAGGCTAGTTGAAAAGGCTTTGAGGTCAAAAGAGACCTTAAAACAATGGAAGGCTACTAAGAAGAAGATCGCAGAATTCCTAAAAGAGAAATTAAAGATAGATGATATTGACTTATCAGCTGTAGAATATTCCTTTGCTCAAAAATTCTATAACTACCTTATTCTAGAGAGATCTCCATTATTAAAAGATGCTGCTGCAATGAAGCAGATTAAAAATCTAAAACAGGTATTAAATATAGCTGAAGCAAATCAATGGTTATTAAAAAATCCTATTGAAAAATTCAAGTGTGGGTCGGAAGATCCAGAAATAATACCTCTTGAAATCTCTGATGTTGAAAAGATATGGCGTAAGAAACTTACAATTGATCGTTTAATAAAGGTCAGAGACGCATTCATTTTCCAATGCTTCACAGGTTTTGCCTATCAAGATATCTATAACCTCAGCAAAGACCATATCATATATGTGGGATCAGATAAAGAAAAATGGCTGGTAAAAGAGCGTGGGAAAACAAAGGTAACAGAAATGGTTCCCGTGTTACCGATTGTCGATGAGTTGATCCTAAAGTACGAAAACGCACCATATTGCAAGATATATAACCGTTTAATACCTATTAACAGTAATTTTAGATACAATTCTTATCTAAAGGAACTTTCCGATTTATGTGGAATCGGAAGGCCGTTGAACAGCCACCTTGCACGTCATACTTTTGCAGATATGATGCTGAATGTACTTCAATTTCCCTTGGAAGACGTGAGCAAAATGCTAGGTCATAAAAATATCCGAACGACCCAGAGATATGCACGGATCAAAAAAAGTCGGATTGGAAAAAAGATGAACGAAGTAAAAAGCATAATATTTGATGATAGAGGTAAACTTAAGCGTTTCTCACGTTAAAATTTAAAATCATGGTATAATCTTTTCGTACCCCTTACGATGAATACTTTGAACATTTAAAACGCCTTTTGTTGCTTATTGAGCCTATAATTGAGGATTTAGGGCGAAAAGGGTTCATATAAAATGAGCATAAAAATTTTTCATTTTTTCATCAAGGATACCTTAAGTAGGTTATGTTAGAGCAAAAAAGTTGGCAGATATCAGAAATTATACGTATAGCTAAAAAATGAAGTCCCGAAGTTCCGATACTTTACGATTTAACCAAACCACAGAATTAACGGATGACCTAAATAAAAAAATAAAATAGCCTACCAGTGATTTGGCTATTTTATCCCCGAAGGGGCACTTTTTGAGTGAAGTGGGAAAGCTGGTGTGTGGGGCCTAAAAAATAAGCAATAGGCTGACCTGTATTTACTGGTGCTCTCCCAATATCTTAGTAGGGTTCGTGGGCAATTTTGGCTTCGATCTCATCGAGAAAATTGAACTTGTCCCACTTGGTGAACCAATATTTTTGCCTCTTTTTAAAATTGATTAGATGGTCTTGCTGTATCTTTGCTGTTATACCAAAGGCAACCAGTGCCTCTCTCTTAAATTTTGCATCCAGGTATGGGCAGACCAAAACATCAAATAAAAGTAATGTGGCTTCTGTATCCATTCCCTTCTCCCCATCAATATCTTCAATCTTTTTTATGATGCATGACTTAATCAAATCGGTAATTTCCAAATAGGCTTTCGCATCCCTAATATAGAACAACAAAACGGTTATCACAAAATAGTTCGGCATGAAATCAAACTCAAGCACATTGGAGTTCGAACGCTTCAAACCAAAATATTTAATTAACAGCTCTGGGGAAAGACTAAAATCCCTACCCAGCTGTTGTACCGCAATCAATAGGTATAGCGATTCAATTTGTGCATACTTTTTTACCTTATTCTTCTCCAGAATTAATCTAATTTCATCGGAGATTTTCTTGAACATCCTATCTTTGTTCTCGAGAGAGTATTTTGGCCTTGCTGAAGTATACTTCGGACCGGTACGCGCTCCTGGATTACTGAACGACCCTGTAAAAAATTTAATCTTTTCAGTATAAAGTGCAATCAGACGAGACAGTATTCGGCAAAGCTTAATGGTGAAATTGACCCTTGGATCCACGGCATAGATGAAGAAAGTGAAATCAAGAAGTTCGAGAAGAAAGTTAGTAAACCTGTTCTCATGTTTGAATTTCCGGGTCACATCGTCTACCGAAAAAAGTTTGGGATCGCCTCCATTCTTATATTCAAACCGTATCAAATGTCCATAGTATTTATCGAATTTCTCGATGACCTTGTCTATTCGTTTGCTGAGAACGGCCAAGGTAAAGTTCATGATATCCTTGTACGCCACACCCGATTCGCCTATAATAATTTTGAATTTGGTAATCAGGTTTTTAGAATTGCACCGGAAGTCAAGTTCCGAAAACTCTGAATCTTCCTTCTTTTTGATGCTAAAGCAAAGTTCAGTGTCAAAAAGGGCAACAATCTTGGTCTTGGCTATCGTAAGCTCCGTGATCAACGGCTTGCCGTACTCTTTATTCTTTACCTCTGAAATCGACATCTTGAAGGTCTTCATCGCAACCTTATACCGTGAAAGGATTTCGTCTCTAGTATCATTGTCATTGTAAAAAATGAAATAATCGTCTACATAGCGGTAAACCTCGTAATCGCGCTTAAAAACAAGGGACTTTTCCTCTCTAAGGTAGCTTTCGATCTCCTTATCAATGCTCTGTAGGATAATTTCCGAGAAAACCCTAGAGAATTCTGGCCCAATCAATATGCCGTTAGTTTCCCCAAAATTCGCGTTCTGCATGAAGCTGTCAAATCTTCCCGGAAAAGTAATATCGGCGCCTTTCAAGCGTTCCTTGACCACTGTTTTTCCATAAATGGCCCAAGCTACAGAATGGGTATAGATACTGTCGAAGCATTTTGATATATCAAATTTATACATAGAATTGTACTTCTTCTCTGCTCGATGGTAGCGGTAATCCTCATAAAAACGGTGGATATTTGGGTATTTTCTATATGTGAAGAATGTTTTTAGAGATTCGTATTCCTTACCGCTTTCCTCAACATCGTCATATTTGTCGCCCCTGTTTTCGATATGCAGTCTATCGTTAAAAAAAATATAGTTAGCGATCGAATCTGGTTTTCGGATGGAAAAAGGACTAAGTCCGCAATAGTAGATAATCAGTTCTTTATATTCATCATAAAATCCTACGAGTTCGGCCTGTGTTTTGGGATGCGGTATCGAAAGTTCCCTATGGTCGTTTTCCTTATGGGAAATCTTATAGTTGAACGAAGTCCGCCTGAGCTTTCTTTCATTCAATTTTAAGCAGTTTTCCCTTACGACCTTATGAGAACCGAAAGTTGAAAATAGCGGATGTGCTGGCACACATCTTAAGGTGTGCTTCTCTAGATCAATTGCCACATCGCAATGCTCTTGAAAAATCAGTGACATGACACGTTTTATCGAAAATTTATAGCTCTCGCCAATGTATATACGTTTCAGGCTAGCCGATATGTGTCTTGCTTCACCTCTTAGTGCGTCAATTTTAGACAAGAGATTTAGGAAAGATTTACGGTTCAAAATCTTAAGTACGGGAACGGCACCTAGCGTCAGTGAAAAACTGTTAAGCGCACTATGTGCCAACAGATCGTTAATTGCATGTTGACAGATAACCTCGCTATCAAACCTAATTTCTTTTACCTGCTGAACATTTCCAGTGTGGAAGAGCGCCTTGACAACTGTTTCAAGCATAGCATCTGCTTTTCCATCGAAAAAAAATGCTTGATGGGAATTTTTGTCGGATGAAATCACCAGATCGACCTGATTGTCTCGCAGGAATCTATAGAAATAGCGGTTTGAAAAAGTAAGCGGTGTTTCATACGCCAACGTATCGGACAGCACCGCCCTATGCCTGCTATAGCTGTGTGTTTTAGTATTTCTCTTTCTCATTATTTCCAGGCCAAAACGATCTTTTCAAAATTATTGACACTCGGTTTCTTGCGCTTCATAGACGCAGGTCTCATATCTGGTACATGCTTGCCTCTAGTTCCTCTAGGTGTTGTACGCTTTGAAGCAATGTGAAAAAACTGCTTTTCCACAAATCCCTTTCTGAAGCAGAAACGTTTCAACCTTATGTTGAGTTCAGGATGGGTAGCTATTGGCAGTTTGTTGTCTATAAGCTCGTACATAATCACATTTAGCAGATCCAAGCAACTACTGTCGTTCTCCAACAGGCTGTTGGAATAGTATATACCTATCGTTCCTTTTTTGGGGCGCTGCAAATGTGTATTTTTGGTCAAGAAGTTCAAACGATGGATTAACAGTTTTTTAGCTAATTTGTAATTGTGCGCACTATCTTTAATGAATGCATCAAAGCTTGCGGTCAATCTGAAGGTGTACTTTTCAATCTTGTTCGTAGAAAGATAGATGCCGTTATAATTCTTACCTTTCAGTTTGAAACGGTAGCCAAGGAATTCGATAAAACTTTCCTTTGTACTGTCGAATGCATCAATTTCATAAGTCTTGATGGGTGTTCCCGATTTTTTCACATTTAGCCCTTCTTGGTTCACGATTCGTTCAATTTTTCTTAGGTATGCATTTGTCGGAAGCTTTTTTAAAGGAGAAAAAATCGCAATTATGTCATCAACATAGCGTCCATAGAAAATTAGGTCTGGAAGCTGCCTGATTTGCTCATCCACCGCTCTCATGTAAAGTTCGGCCAGATAGGCACTAACACCAACACCACGAGGTACTCCTTTACGATCAACCATAGGAAGTGCAAGTTGTCCGCTCAATTCATTAAAGTGATGTAATAGTCCAATAATCAATTTTTTCGATTTAGGAGAGAGCAACTGATTACCATTTATTACTCGCATCAGTTCGACCTGTGGCACGCTTTCATAGAAACTTTCAATATCGGTTCTAACTATATACTTCTCAAAATTGTCTTGTAGGAGTTTTTTAACCTGTTTGACGATTTGGTATCTGTCAGACTGTTTTACATTAAAGCTCCTATTGATGTTGTGTTGCAATTGTTTCATTGCAAAGTGTGAAGCATTGCTTTTCTCAATAGTATAAATCGTCTTGCCAGATTCACCCTTGAAGTGATTTAGAACAAAGCTGAAATCAGTCCGGTTAACTTCTTTGCTGATCGCCAATAGGTCGTTTTCCAAAATGGCCTCCTTCTGGGCAAGCAACTCTTCCATCTCATGTTCTAGTTCTGCCAAAGCTGGATCTTCTTCCTCAACTGGAACATAGTCTTTGATTTCTAATCTTTTGTCCGAAACCTCTTGGCTTTTTGCTAGATATTCGTCGGAGAAAAATTTTTTTTCGATGGCACCTTTACGGTTCTCTATCTCAAAAATAGTCCTAAAGTTAGGAAAGGAATATGATTGGTCTAACATATCTCTTTAGTAAAAAAATTTGGAGAAGACTGAAAATAGGAAGGGAAAATTCCGTAAACTCAATCCGTTAGAGATCGTTTGAGAGCATACTAACCAGCGGCAGAGTGCCAATATCTGAAGTCTAATTGTGTTGAGCACGTTAAGAAAATTATAAACGAATATAATGTAAATAAGTTCTATTTCTTATAAATCAGCCTTAAAATCTCAAAATATAGTTTGGAACGAAGTAATATCATCGGAAATTTCATCAAACAATGCTCTATAGAGTTTTACGATAGTTCTTAAAATAACAAAAAGTATAATACACCCTAAAACCAAAGAATTTAGTTTTAGGGTGGTTATTGACTTTAATAATATTCTACGGCTATCATTCGATTCCATGTTTCGAGCGGAATTCTGGGTCGCTCATGTGACCGGAATAAAAAGTCGGCAGTACGTCAGGTTCACCATAACCTATATTTCCCGCAATACGTGGAAGCTTTATCGCTACGGATGCATGCCTCATCGGTTTTTTTGCCTTTGCAGGGTAGTCGTATGTTACAGTCATCAATACATCGGTTTCCATCGTATTGATCTCGACCTTTATAAGCGAGTCCAGCTGTCTTTGATCAAATTCATAATCTATACCCATCAGTCTCATCATTTTCTCATTATGAAATACCCTGTCTTCGGCATATGCTATCGCCATCTCATTTAGATCTGTCCAAACTTTCTCGGACAATTGTTCATTGGTGGTAATTGTCTTATAAACTGTCGCCGCAATAATATCACTTGAAGGAAGCCCCAATGGTAAGTTTGTTAAGGTTTCGAGGCGTCGTTCTATCTTTTGGGTTGGATGGTTCAGGACAATCAGTTCTGCATCTTTTAGGCTTCCGATGGGGTATTGTTTGTCCGCAATCAGTGCAGCCCGTGAAGAATAGCCAAAGTAAGCCGCCACAAGTTCATGTGCATGAGACGATTTTAGTTGGATTCCGTAATTGTTTTGGAAAAAGGTGCGCAAAGAATCGGCGCAAGCTTTGGTAATTTCAAAGTTCATTACAATTAGTGTTAAAACTGGACTTGTTGATTGTCGTGAGTGTTTAAAAACAACCATGCCAGCGATTTAACAAAAATTTGCTGTATGACTTGTAAATTATTGATTTAGTCTTGCGTTTCAGCCACTCACAACTGGGGCGCTCGATTCCTTAGTCTAAAGTAAAGGAAAAATTTGTGTAAAACAAGTTAGATTATTTAAAAAAGCATCGTACCTTCCAATCTCTAAATTCCAAATATTATTTAAATTAAAAACTATTTATGAAGCTAATTGACGTTCTCGGATTAAAAAATTTTAGAATATTTGATGATTCAGATGGTTTTTTTCGCAGAATTATCATCTATAAACATACTCACAGGAGCCAATAATTCTGGAAAAAGTTCAGTTGTTAAAGCTTTGCAGATGCTAAAAAATAGTGTTAGCGGAAGCCGATATCCATTTAATTTGGATATTAATCAACAAGAACATTTACTAGGTGATTTTGAAAACATACTATTTAGTAAGCGAAACAAGAATATTGAAGTCACACTTCCATTCCTCTTTTTTGGAATTGATAGCTTTTGTATATCCTTATCATTTACCATTCCTGATTCTAAAAATACTTATGAAGCGAAACTAATGAGTATTGAGGTCTTTGATAAGATAGATAAGACTAGCTTATTTTCTTTTAGCTACCGAGAAGCTACCGCAGACGAAATAGACATCAGCAAAAAAAAATATCAGAATGAGCTTGAAGACTACAAAAGGAAAAGCGCCGAACTTGCTACGAAACCAGCGGATATTTTTTCTATGGATCATATCCTAAACATTAGCCCATCAGAAAACGTGCTTGTTGCTTATGTAGATTGGCAAATAAACCTAGAAAAGCTTAAATATTATTTAGACAACCTTAGGCAATTCTACGAGCTTTATTTAGATAACAAAAAGAATTGGGATGAAGACTACTTAGAGGAAATTGATCAGAAGGCCAAAGACCACAATTTCTTTTTTATGCCTACAGCAGTCTTAAATTTGTTTAAGAATGACTTGAACATTGAAAAGTGGAAAGATTTTTTAGAAAATAAAATAGGAGACGATAAGGAAAGGAAGGGGAAAGCACATGTCGGAGAACGTGATTTTGATGCAGAAGAATTTTATCCTACTCCAGAGCCTCAGCATGCTCTTTACCAAAGCATTATAGATATTTTAAGAAAGAATTTAGTTTGGGAAGACAACGTTGACGCAAGTACCAATTCAGTTATTGAATATTGCTTTAAAAGCAGTTGGGATATATTAATCCAAAGGATATCTGCCATAAATTATGTATCTAATATAAAAGAGGAAAACTCTAGGGGATACAATGCAATTTCCAACTCACCCTTTATAAGTCTATTAAAACAATATCTATCAATTGAAGTTGATACCGAATTCATTAAAAAATATTTGAATGAATTCGAAATTGGTCGAGATATATTAGTTGATTTTCAACCTAAGTACCAACTAATACTTGTTTCTATCATAACGATGGATGGAACAAGGCGTGAACTGGTTGATTTTGGATATGGCATCAAGCAAATAATTCTGATTTTAATTCAAGTAAGCGTGCTTGCAAAGCAAAATAGGAGATTTGGACAGCGTTATGGTTACTATGGAGATGAATCCTTTTACTACTATGACCCAAGTCTACTGATTATTGAAGAACCAGAGTCGAATCTTCATCCGAAATGGCAATCTTTATTAGCCGATATGTTTGCTGATGCCAGCAAAAAATTCAACATCCAATTGATAATTGAAACACATAGTGAATACCTTATTCGAAAGTTTCAAACATTGGTTGCAAAAACCGAGGTCAAATCGAAAGATGTTAAAATATTCTATCTAAGAAGCTTGGCAAAAGTAACCTCAGAAAAAAAACAAGTTGAAAGTCTATTGATACTGGATGATGGCAGTATCGATTTTAACATCTTCGACGATGGTTTTTTCGATGAAAACTATAAACTTGAATTTAGTTTGCTAAACATTCAATTCTTGAAGGATTTTGATAACTTGAAGAATAGCAACCAACAAAATGAAGTCAAGATTGTTGCCCTAGAGCAGAAAATTGATGACTTTACAAACAAAGCGGATGTTACTGTTTATCAGCATCTCATAACGCAACGCTTTAATGTCGCAAAATTGTCTCCTTCGACATTTGATTATCTGGTATCAGGAGCATTCTTGCTTGAAAACAATATTGCACTAGGTGATTTTTCTCCAGTAATCATACAGTATGGCAGAGCAATTGAAAGTGAACTAAAACAACTATTTCGTATTGTTAATCCAGCCAAAAATTGGATGCTCGCAAATATGCAAGCACCAATCGAGAAAATATTGACTGGGAATACCGCTTTGATACGTGCTTTAAGTTTCTCAACTAATGCTGAAAAAAACCATCTTAATACAGAATTGACAAATACATTTTATAACCCTGCAAATTTAAGAGTGGATTTACTTAATGATTTGAGAGAAATAAGAAATTCTGCGGGGCATTCGGGACAAACAAAAACAAAGCAAGAGGCTGATCACTATATATTGAAAGTTGGCGAGTTTTTAGACAAATGGATCATTGAAAAGAAATAAAGATTTTATACCTCTCCCTTTCAATACTACAATTAGCTGATGGGATGGTCTCTACATACTCTAGCACCTTATCTGCCGTATTGGTAAATAAATTTGAAATCTCGTCAATCCTGCCTCTTTTTGTTTTCGAGAATTTCCTTATTAGGTGCCAATGCCCTCTACCAAGAATTATAAAGAAGATTATAGGCGCATTATGTATAACGGGTCTAGGATATTGCTCAACAAAAAGCTCTATATGATAACAACATTTATGTAGAAAATATCTGGCAAGATTAATCCACTTTCGATAAGAATAACATTACAATTATTTATATACGATAATAAACGGGTTAGTTTATTCCGCAATTTTATTATAATTTATTTCACTTTGAATTGTTGACAACTGCCTAAGAACTCTCGAAGGTTTGCGATCGAAAATTACTTATCTTGCACTATTCCCTAATTAGTGCCTCAATGGAAGTAAACACCAAACCAAATCCAAAATATTTAGAAGTTATTTACGAACATTTGGAGAATGCAGAATATGCTTATTTTGATCTTGTTAAACTAACCCCTTCCAGCTCACTTTTGGAAAAACATTATTACGATACTGAAGTAAAATGTTTCGGCTTAATGATTGAAAATGGCAGTATTTCTCCTGTGATGGAATTTAGTAGTGGTAAAACTACTGATATTTCCTTATTGTCAACTGAAGAAATCGATTATATTAAAGCTAGAGCTGTGCAGGAAACGAAGCCATATCTAGTTGCTCGGTATAATCATATTTTATTTTTAGTACTAAAAAATAATAGCTACGCACATCATGCCGTTGGAGCATATCATACATTAGCTCAAGATTATCTTCAAAAGCTACATACGGAAAACCATCATGTTAATGGTTTTATGTCTCTGGTTGAAGCTTATGTTAATTTGTCGGTCTCAACGAAATATCAAATAGGCACATGTAAAACACAACTTTTAAAATGGTTTGACGAGCAAAATCAACACTTATATTATTATGAGCGTTTTTTAAGGCTTTTTGCCAAAATAAAGCTTATAAAGCGCAACGATTTAACTGGTTATCTAGAAAGATGTCTTATTATTTTTGACAACCATAGAACAAACAGCCATAATGAGAGGTTTCTAGAGGCTTGTGTGCTATTGGCCAAAAAGGAAGGTGTAAATATGAAGGCGGTTTACCATCTCATGGCAGATGTTCAACTAGACCTCATCAATGAGGCAAGCCATGACGATTCTGGGTTAATAAAAAACATGAGGTTGATCGATGCCGCTAAATTTTACAAGTTAGCAGGGAATTTTCAGCGCTCTAAAGAAATTTTGACCGAAATAAACGAGCATAAAACATCAATTCAATTTGACATCATATCACATCAAATTGGAGCAGATGATCTCGGAATTATAAAAGAGTGTACACATCATATTATATCAGCTCATCTAGGTCAACATGAAAAAACAGTCTTTTTCCCAATTGCTCTGGACAAAAGGATTGTACCTAAATTGGAAAAGGGATTTTCAGACGAAAATGCTTTTTTAACACATATTAGCACTTCTTACTATGACATCAACTTGAATTGTCATCGTCTGACAGATTTTGAGCTTGAGAGACGAGAAGCATTCCACGGATTTCAGTTTGAGTTAGAACTAACAATACCACTTTATTTTAGAGGACTTGTAAAAGAGATGAACAACCAAAAAAGAGACTTGCTTGAAGAAGGGCTTCACTATTTTGAGAACACTTGGTTTAGGCGTGAATTACAAAAAGGCTATCGAGATGATTGTTATGATAAAAACAAATTTTAAGCAGCTATATTATAATTATTTTTATAGCTAGCTTGATTTTTTATAACTGCAGCAACTCTTAATGCTATCTTGTTTCTAACGGCATTAATTATGCTC
>Ga0065714_10064817_pt1 | contig 18031 bp, 16 predicted proteins | sample MisRhiReplicate2_FD_59101 | JGI IMG/M metagenome (GOLD analysis project Ga0065714, IMG submission 59101) | Miscanthus rhizosphere microbial communities from Kellogg Biological Station, MSU, sample Rhizosphere Soil Replicate 2: eDNA_1 v2... | ecosystem: Host-associated > Plants > Roots >...
TTACCCGGACATTGGTCTGGTCAATGCCTACGGCCCGGCGGAATGCTCCGACGACGTGGCGTTCTTCCGGGTCGACCTGGCCTCGACCCGTGGTACGTATCTGCCGATTGGCACACCCACCGACAACAATCGTCTGTACCTGCTCGACGGTGCGCTGGACCTGGTGCCGCTGGGCGCGGTGGGTGAGCTATGCGTAGCGGGCACCGGGGTCGGGCGTGGTTATGTCAGCGATCCGTTGCGCACCGCCCCGGTCTTTGTGCCGAACCCGTTCGGCGCGCCGGGGGAGCGGCTGTACCGCACCGGCGACCTGGCACGGCGGCGCAGCGATGGGGTGTTGGAGTATGTCGGACGCATCGACCATCAGGTAAAGATCCGCGGCTACCGCATCGAACTGGGGGAAATCGAAGCACGCTTGCATGAACAGCCGGAAGTGCGCGATGGGGCGGTGGGTGTGCAGGAGGGCGCCAATGGCAAGCATCTGGTGGGCTACCTCGTGGCCACCGACTCGGCGCTCAAATCCGCCGAACGACTGGAGCGCATCAAGCAGCGCCTGCGGGCCGAACTGCCGGAATACATGGTGCCGCTGCACTGGCTGTGGCTCGAGCGCCTACCCCTCAACGCCAACGGCAAACTTGATCGCAAGGCCTTGCCGACCCTGGAGATCGGTCAGTTGCAAAGCCAGGACTACCAAGCCCCCGGCAATGAACTGGAACAGACCCTGGCAGACATCTGGGCCCAGGTGCTGAAAGTCGAGCGGGTGGGGGTGCGGGACAACTTCTTCGAACTGGGCGGGCATTCCCTGCTGGCGACGCAGATCGCCTCACGGGTGCAAAAGGCCCTGCAACGCAACGTACCGCTGCGGGCGATGTTCGAATGCAGCACGGTGCAGGAACTGGCCGACTACATCGATGGGCTGGCGGCCAGCGAAATCACTGAGGAGAAGGTGGATCGGTTGAATGATTTGATGGCGGAGTTGGAAGGAATGTAGTTTTGCGGCGTCTATAAGGACCCCTTCGCGGGCAAGCCTTGCTCCCACAGGGATCAGCTGTGAACAGAGTATTTGTGTTCGAGCATCAACCCTGTGGGAGCAAGGCTTGCCCGCGATGAGGGCAGCATAGGCACTGCCGGCTCAAAGGTTGACTGCTCAGCCTGCACAGCTCAGTCTCCCAGGGCTTTTTCCAGACACAAACAAGGAGGTCACCCATGCCCTTTTCAATCATTGACGGACAACCGCTTCACTACCTGGACCAAGGCCAGGGCCCGGTGGTGCTGCTGGGCAGCAGCTATCTGTGGGACCACACCATGTGGGCGCCGCAGATCGAGGTGTTGTCCCAACATTACCGGGTCATCGCCCTGGACTTGTGGGGGCACGGCCAGTCCGGGCGTTTGCCTGAGGGCATGACCTCCCTGGACGACCTGGCTCGTCAGGCATTGGCATTGATGGATCACCTGGGCATCGACTGTTTCAACCTGCTCGGGCTCTCGGTGGGCGGGATGTGGGGGGCACGGCTGGCGCTGGCGGCGCCTGAGCGCGTGCTGTCGCTGGTATTGATGGACACCTACGTCGGTGTCGAGCCGGAACCGACCCGCCAGTACTACTTCTCGTTGTTCGACAAGATCGAAGCCAGCGGCAGCGTTCCCGAGCCGTTGCTGGACATCATCGTGCCAATCTTCTTCCGGCCGGGGATCGACCCGCAGTCGGCGCTCTATCAGCAGTTTCGCGCCGCGCTGGCCGCGTTGCCGACCGATCGCCTGCGCGACAGTATCGTGCCGCTGGGGCGGATCATTTTCGGTCGGGACGACATCCTGCCGCGCCTGCATGAACTGGATGCCAAGCGCACGGTGGTGATGTGTGGCGACCAGGACAAACCGCGTCCGCCGTCCGAGTCCATGGAGATGGCCGAGTTGATCGGTTGCCCACATATACTGATTCCGGAGGCGGGGCACATCTCCAACCTGGAGAACCCTGAATTCGTGAATCGGACATTGCTGGGGTTATTGCGCAACTGATCCGCCGTCATCGCGAACAGGGATTTTGTGACCGATGCAAAGCCCCTGTGGGAGCGAGCTTGCTCGCGATTGCGGTGTGTCTGTCATATCAATGCTGACTGATCTGCCGCTATCGCGAGCAAGCTCGCTCCCACAAGGGGTCTGCAGTGGAGGCCAGTCACTTGGGCCCGAGAATCTTCGCCAGTTTGTCCGGTGACGGCGCGCCTTGCTGTTGTTGCAGTTCGCCTTTTTCATCCAGATAGAAAATTGCCGGGGTGGCGGACAGTTCCAGTTCGTCCATCAACTGCTGGTTGGCGTCCAGTTTCGCCTGGATGGCCGGCGGTATGTCCTTGAGCGGTTTGAGCGGGCTGCCCTTGCCGGCCTTTTCATGCTCGGCCAGGGCTTTTTCCGGGTCCTTGGCCGCCAGCAAGGCAGCGGATTTACCCGGGCTGTCTTCGCGGATGATGCCCACCATGATGTGACGCAACTGCACCTTGCCGGCCTTGACCCAGGGCCGTGCCTGTTCCCAGAACATGTTGCAGTACGGGCAGTTCGGGTCGCTGAACAGGTACACCGTGCGCGGTGCGTCCTTGTTGCCGTCGGCGATCCAGTTGCTGCCCTCCATCTTCGCCCAGATGGCCTTGGCCATCGGTGCATAAACCAGTTTTTGCAGTGGCTCGGCGCTCAGGTCCTTGCCGTCGGCGTCGTACAGGTTGCCCAGCAGGACGTGTTGCCCATCCGGGGTCAGGTACAGCGCCATGCCACGGTTCTGGTATTGCGCCGCGTAACCGCGCAAGCCGTCCGGCGCGTCGAAGGTGCCAACGATTTTTGCGCCCTTGGCTTCGATCTTCTTGATGGCTGCGGGCAATTCTTCGGCCTGGAGCAGCGGGGCCTGCGACAGTGCGGCGGCAACGGCCAGGGTCAGCAGGTGGCGGAGGCGGGGCATGGCGTTTTCCTTGTGGCGGAGTGGGGCGTCGTGGACGAGTCCGGCGTTTCGAAGTTTTCCAGGGCGCGAGCCAGGCTCGCTTCCGACAATTCCCCCAGGTGGCTGCCCAGCAGGCGGCCATCGGCGCTGTAGAACAGGGTCGTCGGCAGGGCCATGGAGCCGACAGCCTGGCCGAGACGACCGCTGCCATCGAACAACACGTTGTCCAGGCTCAGGCCTTGGGTGGCGAGGTAGGTGCTGACGCTTTGCATGCTTTCGGCCTGATTGACGAACAGGAAGGTCAGGTCTGGACGTTGTTGCTGGGCTTCTTCGAGCACCGGCATTTCACGCCGGCAGGGCGGGCACCAGGTGGCCCATAGATTGATCACCAGGGGGCCGCCCTGGTAATCGGTGAGTTTCACGGTCGCGCCGTCGGCGGTGCGCAGGGTGATGTCCGGCAGCCGGGTGCCTTGTTCATAAATCGTCAATGACAGGGTCGCCACCAGCCAGAACAGCAAGCCGCTGCCGACGCCAAAGCCCAATGGCCGGCGCAGGGGCGGACGGCGCCGGGCCCACAACAAGGCGCCAATCAGCAGCGCCACGATGCCCGGCCAGGCCAGGAAGCCACCGTCGCGCAGGTCGACGATCTGCCACGGGTCGTCCCGGTAATGTTGCCAATAGGCGACGACGAAGCCGATCCGTGCGGCCAGCAGGCCCAGTAGAAACAGCACGAACAGCACCGACTCGGGGTTTTCGCCACCGCGCTTGGCCACTCGCCAGCCCACGAAGGTCGCCAGCGCCAGGGCGCTGATGAGCAACAGGTGGTTGAGGGCGATGGCAAAGGTGCCCAAGGTAAACGTCAGCATCAGCGCGCGTCCCGGGTGAGGTTCCAGCGCTCCAGGAACGCCTTGGCGTCGACTTCCCCGGTGATCCGCTGGCTGCGGCGCTCTTCACCGTCGGCGCCGATCCACAGCAGGCTCGGCGGCCCCGGCACTTGGTAACGGCCCAGCAGTTCGCGGCTGGCAGGGCTGTCGGCGGTGACGTCCAGGCGCAGCAGGCGCACACCGCTCAGGGCGTCGAGCACTTCGCTGCGGCCGAAGACCTGTTTTTCCATGATCCTGCAGGACACGCACCAATCGGCGTAGTAGTCCAGCAGCACCCACTGGCCCTGGGCCTTGGCGGCGTCCAGTTCCCGTTGCAGGGTGGCGGGCTCGTTGACCGTGACGAACGCATCGTGGGCACTGACGGTCGCGCGGCCTTCGGTGCCGGCATAGACCTTCAGGGGCTGGAAGAAGTCATCGCCGCCGCCTGCTGCGCCAATCACCAGCAGGCTGCCCCACAGGCCGAACAGCAACGAGGCGCTGCCGCAGACATAGGCGATGCGGCCGAACCCTTCGGTCTGGCGCCAGGCGCTGTAGGCGGCAATCAACATCAGCACGCCCCACAGGCCGACCCACAACGAACCGTCGATGATCGGACGAATCATCAGCAGCGCGGTGCCCAGGAACAGGAAGCCGAACACGCCCTTGAGCAGGTCCATCCAGGCACCGGGCTTGGGCAGGAAGCGGTTGCCCACGGTCACCAACAGCAACAGTGGCAGGCCCATGCCGATGCCCATGGTGAACAGGATCAGCCCGCCGTGCAGCGCATTGCCGCTCTGGGCGATATACAACAGCGCGCCAGCCAGCGGCGCGGTCATGCACGGGCCCACCAACAGGCCGGACAGCGCCCCGAGAATACCGGCGCCTACCAGGCTGCCACCGCGCTGCTGGCGCCCGGCGTTTTCCAGGCGGTCACGCAGGGCGGCCGGCAATTGCAATTCGAAGAAGCCGAACATCGGCAGTGCCAGCAACACGAACACGGCCGCGAAGCTGCCCAGCAGCCACGGTTGTTGCAGCAGCGCCTGAAGATTGGCCCCCAACAGCGCGGCGAGCACACCCATGGCGGCGTACACCAGGGCCATGCTGATCACGTAGCTGCCGGCCAAGGCCAGGCCGCGTCTCGGCCCGGCACCGCTGCCCACCACCAGCCCGGCCAAAATCGGCAGCATCGGCAGCGAACAGGGGGTGAACGCCAGCAGCAGACCCAGGCCGAAGAACACCAGCAGGCTCCAGCCCAAGGCCCGTTGTTGCAGGCCGCTGGCCAGGGCCTGGTCCGGCGCCTCGCCGCTGGCCGCCACCGGTGCGCTGCCCCCCAGGTCGACCACTTGGGTCTGGGGTGGATAGCACAGGCCGGCGTCGGCGCAGCCTTGGAAGCCGACCTTGATCTTGCCCGTGGCACCGGCCGGAATCTTCAGCTCCAGCGCCTGGCGATAGACCTGCTGGTCGCCGAAAAACTCGTCGCTGTGGGCTTCACCCTCCGGCAGCTTGGGTTTCTGCGCCTCGGCCAGGCCATCGAACTTGAGGCGCTGCTGATACAGGTAGTACCCATCGGCGATCTGCCAGAACAGCTGGGTTTCACCGGAGTCCAGGCGTTCGGAGGTAAACACGAACGCCTTTTCCACCGGCAGGAAATCGGGTTTGGTCTCGAAGGGATTGGCGGCCTGGGCCAGGCCCGAGATCAGGAACAGCCACAGCAAAAACAATCGACGCATGGATAAAGCCTTAGAACGAAGCAAGTGGAAAACACAATGGCGGCTGGCGATTAACCGTCGATTAACCCGACGACGGCCGGCAGGCGCCAATGATCGCCCATGTTGGCCGTACTCGTCGCATAATGTCGGCTTAATCGGCCGGCGGCCTAATGTACCTTTTTCCACGGGGCTTACCATGCGCGTACTGGTCTGCGAAGACGATGAGTTGATTGCCAGCGGGATCGTTGCCGGCCTTACGGCGCAGGGCCTGACCGTCGAGCACGTCGCCACTGCATCGGCGGCGCGGGCGATGGTCGGCGTGGCGGAATTCGATGTCATGGTGCTGGACTTGGGATTGCCCGACGAGGACGGTCTCAAACTGCTCAGGCAGTTGCGTCAGCAGGGGCTGGAGACGCCGGTGCTGATCCTCACCGCCCGGGACTCGGTGACCGACCGGGTCGACGGCTTGCAGGCCGGCGCCGATGACTACCTGCTCAAACCCTTCGACCTGCGCGAACTTGCGGCGCGCCTGCACACGTTGCTGCGGCGCGTGGCGGGGCGCAGCGTCAACCTGATCGAACACGGTCGCCTGACCTATGACCCCAGCAGTCGGGAAACCACCCTGGACGGCCAACCGGTGGATCTGTCCCGGCGCGAGCAATCGCTGTTGCAGGCACTGTTGCACAGTCGCGGCCGGGTGCTGTCCACTGAACAGCTCAAGGACAGCGTCTACGGGTTCAACGACGAACTGGAAAGCAACGCCCTCAACGTCCATATCCATCACCTGCGGCGCAAGTTGGGTAACGGGATTGTCGAGACCGTGCGTGGCCTGGGCTATCGCCTGGGGCCGGCCGAAGGTGGAGAGTCTTCCAAGTGATGAGCCTGCGACTGCGCCTGAGCCTGACCCTCGGCGCGGCCTTTGCCCTGATCTGGGCCCTGGCCGCGGCGTGGATGCTCAGTGACCTGCGCAACCAGATGATGTTTTCCCTTGACCAGCGCCTGGTGGCTTCGGCGCGGATGGTCGCCGGGTTGCTGGAACAGATGCCACCGTTGCCGAGCAAGGGCGACGGCACGCATTTGAGCTCCGAGCAATTGAGCATTCCAGGCGGCATGGCCTGTCAGGTCAGTTCCTTGCGCGGCGAGATTCTGGCCCGCAGCCACGGCACCCCGGAGCAAACCCTGGAAGCCGAGAAAATGGGCTTCCACGACCAGATGATCGACGGCGCGCCCTGGCGCAGCTTCACCCTGGCCCGGGGCGATTTGCGCATCACCACCGCCGACCGCCAGATCGAACGCGAAGCCCTGAACATGTCGATACTGTTGGCCGCCTCGGTGCCGGTGGGCGTTGCGCTGCTCGGTTGCCTGTGCCTGTTGTGGCTCGGTATTGGCCAGGGCCTGGCACCGCTCAATCGCATTCGCGATGCGCTGATGCGGCGTAGCGCCGATTCCCTGGAGCCCTTGCAGATCCATCCACTGCCCAGCGAATTGCGACCGCTGCTGGAGACCCAGAACCAGTTGTTCCAGCGCATCGGCAAGACCATCGAGCGTGAGCGCCGGCTGACCGGCGACGCCGCCCACGAGCTGCGTAGCCCGCTGACCGCGATCAAGACGCACCTGCAAGTGGCGCGCATGACCGAAGGCGCCGCCCGCGACCAGTCCCTGGCTCGGGCCGAGGAGGGCGCCGACCGCATGCACCGCACACTCGAACAGTTGCTGTTGCTGGCGCGGGTCGAAGGCAGCCTGTCGTTCGACGATGGCGTGCAATGCAACGCCGAGCAGGTCGCCCGACTGGCGATCCAGGATGCCGTCAGCAGTGATTCGCGGCGGATCAGGCTGCACGTATCCCCAGGGTTGTCCGATGCACCGGTGCAGATGCCGGCGGTGCTCTCCATCGCCGCCTTGCGCAACCTGCTGGATAACGCCCTGCGCCATACCCCGGACGATACCGATGTGGAGCTGAGCCTGGAGATGGTCGGCCAGCGCGTGCGCTTCCAGGTCCGCGACCACGGCCCCGGCATCGCCGCCGACGACATCCAGCACCTGACCCAGCGCTTCTGGCGCAATGGCCAGAGCACCGGCTGCGGACTGGGGCTGGCGATCGTCCAGGCCATCGTCCAGCGTTGCGGCTGCGGCCTGCATTTCGACACGCGCCCGGATGGGTTGCGGGTCGAGTTGACGGTGCCGGTGCAGGTGTTACCGGCCTGATTCACTCCAACAATGGCCTGTGCAACGGCTCTGTGGGAGCAAAGCTTGCTCGCGATGGCATCACCTTGGCCGACAGTCAGGCCGAGGTGCCTGCATCGCGAGCAAGCTTTGCTCCCACAGGCTTCATGAACAAGCCACTGATCGCGTCGACCCGCAAAGTTCTGCCCGAGAGTAAATCCCTGCGTTGCTGATGCGTTTCCACAACAGGAAACCTGCATGTGCGCTCCGACCGGAGATGCACCTGTGCGGTGTGTCGTTGGGTCATTACTTCAGTGTATTGCGGGGTCGAGGGATGTCAGTCGCCAACAGTCTTATCGAAGCACAGCCGGCCCGGGTCAGCCCTGCGCCGGTCGAGACGCTCTACCAGTTCAATGAGTCGCCGCTGCTGGCCCGCCAGAATCGGCAGGAGTCCAACGCCCGCAGCTACCCAAGGCGGATTCCCCTGGCCCTCAAGCGTGCCAAGGGGCTGTATGTCGAGGACGTCGAGGGTCGCACCTTCATCGACTGCCTGGCCGGCGCCGGCACCTTGGCGCTGGGGCATAACCATCCGGTGGTGATCGAAGCGATCCAGCAGGTGCTGGCCGATGAGCTGCCCTTGCATACCCTGGACCTGACCACGCCGGTCAAGGACCGTTTTGTCCAGGACCTGTTCGGCTTGTTGCCGGCAGAGCTGGCCGCCGAGGCGAAGATCCAGTTCTGCGGCCCCACCGGCACCGACGCGGTGGAAGCCGCCCTCAAGCTGGTACGCACCGCCACCGGCCGCAGCACCGTGCTGTCGTTCCAGGGCGGTTATCACGGCATGAGCCAAGGGGCGTTGAGCCTGATGGGCAGCCTGGGGCCGAAGAAACCCTTGGGCGCCTTGCTCAGCAGCGGCGTGCAGTTCATGCCCTATCCCTACGATTACCGCTGCCCGTTCGGACTGGGTGGTGTCGAAGGCGTGAAGGCCAATCTGCATTACCTGGAAAACCTGCTGAATGACCCCGAGGCCGGCGTGCAATTGCCGGCAGCCGTCATCGTCGAAGTGGTGCAGGGCGAGGGCGGGGTGATTCCCGCTGATCTGGACTGGCTACGCGGTTTGCGGCGGATCACCGAGCAGGCGGGGGTGGCGTTGATCGTCGACGAAATCCAGAGCGGCTTTGGCCGTACCGGCAAGATGTTTGCGTTCGAGCACGCCGGGATCATCCCGGACGTGGTCGTGCTGTCCAAGGCCATCGGTGGCAGCCTGCCCCTGGCGGTGGTGGTTTATCGCGATTGGCTCGACACCTGGCTGCCGGGCGCTCACGCCGGGACCTTCCGTGGCAATCAGATGGCCATGGCCGCCGGTTCCGCAGTGATGCGCTATCTGCAGGAGCACGACCTGCCGGCCCACGCCGCGGCCATGGGTGAACGCTTGAGCGAGCACCTGCGCATCCTGCAGCGAGACTTCCCGCAACTGGGCGATATCCGCGGTCGCGGGTTGATGCTCGGCGTCGAACTGGTGGATCCGGCGGGTAAGCCTGACGCCCTGGGCCATCCGCCGGTACATGCACGGCTGGCGCCACAGCTGCAACGTGAATGCCTCAAGCGCGGGCTGATCCTGGAACTGGGTGGCCGGCAAGGCGGCGTGGTGCGGTTCCTGCCACCGCTGATCATCACAAAGGCGGAAATCGACCGGGTTGCCGAGATTTTCGGGCGAGCCCTGCAGGCGGCGGTCGTCGAGGCCTAATTTTCACCCCGGCCCGTACGTTCCTTTCATATCCTGGCTGCGCAGATGCCGCCGCGAACCTCGAGCAAAGATGGAGAGACACCCATGACTTCAGTATTCGACCGCGAGGACATCGTCTTTCAGGTCGTGGTCAACCACGAAGAACAGTATTCGATCTGGCCAGACTACAAGGTCGTCCCAGAAGGCTGGCGCACCGTCGGCAAAAGCGGGTTCAAGAAGGAATGCCTGGCCTACATCGAAGAAGTCTGGACCGACATGCGCCCGCTGAGCCTGCGCAAGAAGATGGAAGAGCAGGCGGCTGTGGCTCATTGAGGTAGAACCTGTGGGAGCAAGCTTCCACAGGAGGAAAGCAGGGGGAATACAAATCCTGAAGTCATACCAGAACCAATGTGGGAGCGAGCTTGCTCGCGATTGGGGAGTGTCAGGCAACATTCATGCGGCTGACACACCGCAATCGCGAGCAAGCTCGCTCCCACAGGTTTTTGCTTCAGGCCTCTACCTCACTTGAACCGCCGCTCCACCCCTTTCTCCACCAGGATCTTCGCCGAAATCTCTTCCACGGAAAAATGCGTGGAATTGATGTGCGGAATATTCTCCCGCCGGAACAGGTTTTCCACCTCGCGCACTTCGAACTCGCACTGGGCATAGCTCGAATAGCGGCTGTTGGGCTTGCGCTCGTTGCGGATCGCGGTAAGGCGGTCCGGGTCGATGGTCAGGCCGAACAGCTTGTGCTGGTGGGCGCGCAGGGCGCTGGGCAGTTGCAGGCGCTCCATGTCGTCTTCGGTCAGCGGGTAGTTGGCCGCACGGATGCCGAACTGCATCGCCATGTACAGACACGTCGGCGTCTTACCACAGCGCGACACCCCCACCAGGATCAGGTCGGCCTTGTCGTAATAATGCGTGCGCGCGCCGTCATCGTTGTCCAGCGCGAAGTTGACCGCCTCGATCCGCTCCATGTAGTTGGAGTTGTGGCCAATGGAGTGGGATTTGCCGACCGAGTAGGAGGAATGCTCGCTCAGTTCCTGCTCCAGGGGTGCCAGGAACGTGGAAAAAATGTCGATCATGAAACCATTGGACGTTGCGAGAATCTCACGGATGTCCTGATTGACGATGGTATCGAAGATAATCGGGCGGAAACCGTCGGTTTCGGCGGCTTTATTGATTTGCTGTACCATGGCCCGCGCCTTGTCGACGCTGTCGATGTACGGCCGTATGAATTTGGCGAAGGTAATGTTTTCGAACTGTGCCAACAGGCTTTGGCCTAGCGTTTCGGCCGTAATGCCGGTGCCGTCGGAGATAAAGAAAGCAGATCGTTTCATTTGCGCCTTGGGCCTTAAGCTAGTGAGCTAGTGACGATTCTTGGATATGATAGGCGCGATTTGCTGGCCGCCAGTGGTCCGCATTCTCACTTATTTTCCAGGTCCAGGCCATATCGCCGGTCATCGCTCCCCTGGAGCCACCGGTGCCTTGAGCTTTTCCAACACAGTTAGTGGAGAGATCACCTTGGTAGAGTACGTAGTTTCCCTCGATAAGCTCGGCGTCCATGATGTGGAGCATGTGGGGGGCAAGAACGCATCCCTGGGCGAGATGATCAGCAACCTCGCCGGTGCCGGCGTATCGGTGCCAGGTGGCTTCGCCACGACCGCCCAGGCTTATCGTGATTTCCTGGAACTGAGCGGCCTGAACAAGCAGATCCACGATGCGCTCGATGCCCTGGACGTCGATGACGTCAATGCCCTGGCCAAGACTGGTGCCCAGATCCGCCAATGGATCATGGAAGCCGAGTTCCCCGAGAAACTGAACGCCGAGATCCGCACCGCTTTCGCCAAGCTGTCCGAAGGTAATCCCGACATCGCCGTCGCCGTGCGTTCCTCGGCCACCGCCGAAGACCTGCCGGACGCCTCCTTCGCCGGCCAGCAGGAAACCTTCCTGAACATTCGTGGCGTGGAAAACGTCATCCGCGCCGCCAAGGAAGTCTTTGCCTCCCTTTTCAACGACCGTGCCATTTCCTACCGCGTGCACCAGGGCTTCGACCACAAGCTGGTTGCCCTGTCCGCCGGTGTGCAGCGCATGGTCCGCTCCGAAACCGGCACCGCCGGCGTGATGTTCACCCTCGACACCGAGTCGGGCTTCCGTGACGTGGTGTTCATCACCGGCGCCTACGGCCTGGGTGAAACCGTCGTGCAGGGCGCGGTGAACCCGGATGAGTTCTACGTCCACAAAGGCACGCTGCAAGCCGGTCGCCCGGCCATCCTGCGCCGCAACCTGGGCAGCAAGGCCATCAAGATGATCTACGGCGATGAAGCCAAGGCCGGTCGTTCGGTGAAGACCGTCGACGTGGACAAGGCCGAGCGCGCGCGTTTCTGCCTGAGTGACGCCGAAGTCAGCGAACTGGCCAAGCAGGCGATGATCATCGAACAGCACTACAAGTGCCCGATGGACATCGAATGGGCCAAGGACGGTGACGACGGCAAGCTGTACATCGTGCAAGCCCGCCCGGAAACCGTGAAGAGCCGCACCCAGGCCAACGTCATGGAGCGCTACCTGCTCAAGGAAACCGGCACCGTGCTGGTGGAAGGCCGCGCCATCGGCCAGCGCATCGGCGCCGGCAAGGTGCGGATCATCAAGGACGTCTCGGAGATGGACAAGGTCCAGGCCGGTGACGTACTGGTCTCCGACATGACCGACCCGGACTGGGAACCGGTGATGAAGCGCGCCAGCGCCATCGTCACCAACCGCGGCGGGCGTACCTGCCACGCGGCGATCATCGCCCGTGAACTGGGGATCCCAGCAGTGGTCGGTTGCGGCAACGCCACCGAACTGCTCAAGGATGGCCAGGGTGTGACCGTGTCCTGCGCCGAAGGCGATACCGGCTACATCTTCGAAGGCGAACTGGGCTTCGACATCAAGAAGAACTCCGTGGACGCCATGCCGGACCTGCCGTTCAAGATCATGATGAACGTCGGCAACCCGGACCGCGCCTTCGACTTCGCGCAGCTGCCGAACGCTGGCGTGGGCCTGGCCCGCCTGGAGTTCATCATCAATCGCATGATCGGCGTGCACCCCAAGGCGCTGCTGAACTACGACGGCCTGCCGCAGGAAATCAAGGACAGCGTCGACAAGCGCATTGCCGGTTACAACGATCCGGTCGGTTTCTACGTCGAGAAGCTGGTGGAAGGCATCAGCACCCTGGCCGCAGCGTTCTGGCCGAAAAAGGTCATCGTGCGCCTGTCGGACTTCAAGTCCAACGAATACGCCAACCTGATCGGCGGCAAGCTTTACGAGCCGGAAGAAGAAAACCCGATGCTGGGCTTCCGTGGCGCTTCGCGCTACATCAGCGAAGCGTTCCGTGACTGCTTCGAACTCGAGTGCCGCGCCCTCAAGCGCGTGCGCAACGAGATGGGCCTGACCAACGTCGAGATCATGGTGCCGTTCGTCCGGACCCTGGGCGAAGCGAGCCAGGTCGTCGACCTGCTGGCGGAAAACGGCCTGGCCCGTGGCGAAAACGGCCTGCGCGTGATCATGATGTGCGAGCTGCCGTCCAACGCGATCCTGGCTGAAGAATTCCTCGAGTTCTTCGACGGCTTCTCCATCGGTTCCAACGACCTGACCCAGCTGACCCTGGGCCTGGACCGCGACTCCGGGATCATCGCGCACCTGTTCGACGAGCGGAATCCGGCGGTCAAGAAGCTGCTGGCCAACGCCATCGCCGCCTGCAACAAGGCTGGCAAGTACATCGGCATCTGCGGCCAGGGCCCTTCGGACCACCCGGACCTGGCCAAGTGGCTGATGGAGCAGGGCATCGAAAGCGTTTCGTTGAACCCGGACTCCGTGTTGGAAACCTGGTTCTTCCTGGCTGAGGGTCAGGCGGCGGTCTGATCGAGTGAAGGGGCCTCACCGGTAATGTAAGCCGGGTAACCTTTGTGGGAGCGAGCTTGCTCGCGATAGCGGAGTGTCAGCCAAGATTGTTTTGCTGATCCACCGCCATCGCGAGCAAGCTCGCTCCCACAGTCGTCTTTTTTTTGTGCAAGAAGATCATGCAAAGCAGCAGCAACCTCTTTCCTGTCGCCCTGATCAGCGCCGAGCGGCGCGGTGATCTGAGCGAAGATGTCTATCGCTTGAAACCCGGCAACAGCCCGGACGCCAGCGTCGAACTGGCCGTCACCCGGCTGGGCATGGCCGACGCCTGCGAAACCCGTGGGGTCCCGGTGATCCTGTTGCACGGCAGTTTTTCCAATCGGCGTTTCTGGTATTCCCCCAAGGGCCTGGGCCTGGGCGCGTACCTGGCACGCCTGGGGTTCGATGTCTGGATTCCCGAGATGCGCGGCCATGGGTTGTCCCAGCGCAACCAGGGCTATCGCAACAATCGCGTGGCCGACTACGCCCGCTACGACTTGCCGGCCATTGGCGCCTTCGTGCGTGAGCAGAGTGGGCAAGTGCCCCACTGGATCGGTCACTCCCTGGGTGGCATCACCCTGGCGGCCGCCTTGGGCGGCCATTACCTGGGCGAGCCGGCGGTGGCTTCGGCGGCGTTCTTTGGTACCCAGGTCAGCCGTACCTACTGGCCGTTGAAGATTCCGCCAGTGGAGTGGAGCGGTCGCTTCATCCTCAAGCGTTTTGCTCAATTGTCCGGTTCAAGGCTCAAGCGCGGCCCCGAGGACGAGCCCATCGGCCTGGCCCTGGAAAGCATGCGCTGGTACGGCCTGTTCGGACGTTTCGGCGATGCCGAGAAGAACTGGTGGGCCGGGTTGGCCGATGTCCAGTTGCCGGTGTTGGCGGTGAGTGCCACAGGCGATCACCAGGACCCGACCTGGGCGTGCCGCAAGCTCTTCGACCAGATTGGTTCCGAGCACAAGCAGTTTGTCTGCCTGGGCCGGGGACAGGGTTTCACCGAAGACTTCGGTCACGTCGAGATGCTGGTCAGCAAGGCTGCGCATCTTGAAGTCTGGCCGCTGGTGGCGCGTTGGCTCAAGGATCAGCAGGCCCCTTTGCTGGCCGAACAGCCCCAGTTGGCCGAGGCGGTTTGAGGCGAAGGCTCTGACAAGGGCATTTCGCTCTGGTCGGCTTGCGGCTAAGATATGACGCTTCAAGCGGTTCCAGTCACAAACGGTTGCTCATTCAGTCCGACGTTCCAGCCTTTCAGGAGTTGTTCGATGAACCATTACCTCACGCCCGACCTGTGCGACGCCTACCCGGAACTGGTACAGGTGTTGGAGCCGATGTTCAGCAATTTCGGCGGCCGCGATTCCTTCGGCGGCGAAATCGTGACCATCAAGTGCTTCGAGGACAACTCGCGGGTCAAGGAGCAGGTTGAACTCAAGGGCAACGGCAAGGTGCTGGTGGTCGATGGCGGCGGTTCCCTGCGTCGGGCGCTGCTGGGGGACATGCTGGCGGAAAAAGCCGCGAAAAACGGCTGGGAAGGGCTGGTGGTCTACGGTTGCATCCGCGACGTCGACATCATCGCCCAGACGGACCTCGGGGTTCAGGCCCTGGCCAGTCACCCGATGAAGACCGACCGGCGTGGCGTCGGCGAGCTCAATGTGCCGGTGACCTTTGCCGGCGTGACGTTTCGCCCGGGCGAGTATGTCTATGCGGACAATAACGGCGTAATCGTCTCGCCAAGCCCGCTGAAAATGCCTGAATGAAGCAGTACAGCCATAAGGGATGAGGATGTTCGAGGAAGAAAACGCGCAATGGGGGCTGGTGCATGCCCTGGTGCTGGACGGTAAAGGCGGCGCGCGTTCCATAGCCCGGACCGAACTCGACGATTTGCAGTTGCAGGCCCATGAAAGCCTGTGGCTGCACTGGGATCGCAGTCATCCGCAAACCCACACCTGGCTGCGCAAATCCAGCGGCCTGAGCGAATTCAACTGCGACTTGCTGCTCGAAGAGAACACCCGGCCGCGCTTGTTGCCGTTGCCCAACGCCGAACTGCTGCTGTTCCTGCGGGGGATCAACCTCAACCCGGGTGCCGAGCCTGAAGACATGGTGTCGGTACGGATCTTTGCGTCTGCCCAGCGGGTGATCTCCCTGCGCCTGCGTCCGTTGCGCGCCACCGATGAGCTGCTGGCGCAGCTGGCCGAGGGCAAGGGTCCGAAAACGGCGTCCGAACTCATCCTCTACATGGCGCAATACCTCACCAATAAGGTGCAGGACCTGGTCACCTGCCTCTCCGAAATCGTCGATACCGAGGAAGAAAAACTCGATACCGACGAACGGTATACCCCTGAGCACGACGCCATTTTGCACATCCGTCGAAGGGCTGCCGGGCTCAAGCGATTCCTGGCGCCACAGCGGGACATCTTCGGCCAGATGACGCGGCTCAAACTGCCATGGTTTTGCGACGATGACGGCGACTACTGGAACGAATTGAACAACAGCCTGACCCGTTACCTCGAGGAGCTGGAATTGACCCGAGAGCGCGTGGGGCTTGTGCTGGAGGCCGAAGACCGGCGCCTTTCGGTGCGCATGAACCGCACCATGTACCGCTTCGGTATCGTCACCGGGATTTTCCTGCCGATGAGTTTTCTCACCGGCCTTCTGGGTATCAATGTCGGCGGCATTCCGTTTTCCGCAAGCCCCTACGGTTTCATGGTCGCCTGCCTGCTGATGATCTGCGTGGCGCTGGGGCAGTGGTGGTTGTTCCGTCGTTTGCGCTGGGTGTGATGGGGTTTCATGTGACCCGACGAAATTTGATCGCGTCTTCCACAGACATCACGAGAGGTGCGTATGCACGATCCGTTTGAACAGTCTTTGCGCGACATGCTCAAGGCTTCGCCGTCCAGCCGGGACGACGATGCATGCCTGGGACGTGTACTGAAAACCGCCAACCGCCAGGTCGGCGCAGGTGATCTGTTCAGCCTGCTGGGCCGCTGGTTGCCCGCGCTGATGATCGCCCTGAATAACGGATCGGCCCATCTCTCGCCGGTTTCCCGCCGTAAACCTGTTACTCGCACCGCTGATAAGGCTGATTGAATATGGAACTTGATCTCTGGACCCAGAGCCTCGTCACGGCGATGACTGCGTTGTGGACCAAAGTAGCTAACTTCATCCCGAACCTCTTTGGCGCCCTGGTGGTGCTGCTGTTGGGCTTTGTCGTGGCCAAGCTGCTGGACACGCTGCTGTCCAAGCTGCTTGCCAAGCTGGGCCTCGATCGCCTGATGGGCGGCACCGGCCTGACCAAGTTGCTGTCCCGTGGTGGCATCCAGGTACCGATCTCGACCCTGGTCGGCAAGATCGTGTATTGGTTCGTATTGCTGATTTTCCTGGTTTCGGCAGCAGAATCCCTTGGCCTTGAGCGAGTTTCGGCTACGCTCGATATGCTCGCATTGTATTTGCCGAAGGTTTTTGGTGCTGCGCTGGTGTTGCTGGTCGGCGTTCTGCTGGCGCAACTGGCCAATGGGCTGGTGCGCGGCGCGGCCGAGGGCGTTGGGCTGGACTACGCCGCTGGCGTAGGGCGAATTGCTCAGGGCCTGGTGATCATCATCAGTATTTCGGTGGCGATCAGCCAGTTGGAGGTCAAGACTGACCTGCTCAACCACGTGATCGTGATCGTTTTGATTACCGTTGGTCTGGCGGTTGCGCTGGCAATGGGATTGGGGAGTCGTGAAATCGCCGGTCAGATCCTGGCGGGAATCTATGTGCGTGAATTGTATGAGGTTGGGCAACAAGTGCGTGTTGGCGAGGTCGAAGGCCAGATCGAAGAGATTGGCACGGTGAAGACCACATTGCTGACCGAGGAGGGCGAGCTGGTGTCGCTTTCCAATCGGATCCTGCTGGAACAGCATGTGAGTAGCCGCTAACCCGGCAAACCCTGCTAATGTATGCCGCCGCAAAATGCCTGCTATCGCAGGCTGCGGCGCACATTGACCTAGACTGTCGGCCCGACTTGTTTTGAACAAACCCCAATCGCTATCTACGCGCTACGACCCCCGTGATCTCTCCGATGAGGAGTTGGTCGCGCGCGCGCATACCGAGCTGTTTCACGTAACGCGCGCCTATGAAGAATTGATGCGCCGCTACCAGAGAACATTATTTAACGTTTGTGCACGATATCTTGGGAACGATCGCGATGCTGACGATGTCTGTCAGGAGGTGATGTTGAAGGTGCTGTATGGGTTGAAGAACTTCGAGGGGAAATCGAAGTTCAAGACCTGGCTCTACAGCATCACCTACAACGAATGCATCACGCAGTATCGCAAGGAACGGCGAAAGCGTCGCTTGATGGACGCTTTGAGCCTGGATCCTCTGGAGGAAGCGTCGGAAGATAAGGCGCCCAAGCCCGAGGAGAAGGGGGGACTCGATCGCTGGCTGGTCTATGTGAACCCGATCGATCGGGAAATTCTGGTGCTACGATTTGTCGCAGAGCTGGAATTCCAGGAGATCGCAGACATAATGCATATGGGTTTGAGCGCGACAAAAATGCGTTACAAGCGCGCTCTTGACAAATTGCGTGAGAAATTTGCAGGCATTGCTGAAACTTAAGTTCGGCGCAAATATCTCTTACGTGTAGGCAAGTTCTGTTAGACTTGCCGCCGAGTTGTCCCCCGGTTTGCGGGACTGCTTCACAATCACCAGATGGGGATTTAACGGATGAAACTGAAAAACACCTTGGGCTTTGCCATTGGTTCTTTGA
>Ga0065714_10002474_pt1 | contig 18017 bp, 14 predicted proteins | sample MisRhiReplicate2_FD_59101 | JGI IMG/M metagenome (GOLD analysis project Ga0065714, IMG submission 59101) | Miscanthus rhizosphere microbial communities from Kellogg Biological Station, MSU, sample Rhizosphere Soil Replicate 2: eDNA_1 v2... | ecosystem: Host-associated > Plants > Roots >...
GCGTGAACTGGGTTGGACGCCGGAAGAAACCTTTGAAACCGGNATCCGCAAAACGGTCGAGTGGTACCTCAACAACACTGAATGGGTAGCTCACGTTAAGAGCGGCAGCTATCAGCAGTGGATCGATCAGAACTACGCNGATCGTTCGAACAAGGCATGAAAATACTNCTGCTGGGAAAAAACGGCCAGGTGGGCTGGGAGCTGCAACGCTCCCTCGCGCCGCTGGGTGAGTTAATCGCCCTGGATCGCCATGCGGTCGATGGTTTGTGTGGGGATCTGTCTGATCTCGACGCGTTGCGCGCGACGATCCACCAGGTCAACCCCGACGTCATCGTCAACGCTGCGGCCTACACTGCCGTCGATAAAGCCGAGTCCGAGAACGAGTTGGCCGACCGTGTGAACGGTAAGGCAAGCCAAGTCATGGCCGAAGAGGCCGCGACTCTGGGTGCCTGGCTAATTCACTACTCGACTGACTATGTCTTCAGCGGCAAGGGTTCAACGCCGTGGCAAGAGTCAGATGCAGTGGCCCCGGTGAATCACTACGGCGCCAGTAAACTGGCCGGTGAACAGGCAATTACTGCTTCGGGTTGCAAGCATCTGATCTTCCGTACCAGCTGGGTTTATGGCGCTCGCGGCAACAACTTCGCCAAGACCATGTTGCGTTTGGCCAAGGATCGCGAAACCTTGAGCGTCATCGCCGACCAGATTGGAGCCCCGACGGGTGCAGACCTGATTGCCGACGTGACCGCCTTGGCCATTCAGCAAATTCTGCAACGTCCCGAGCTGTCGGGCTTGTATCATTTGGCGGCCAGTGGCGAAGTGTCCTGGCACGGCTATGCTAGCCATGTGATCAGTTTCGCCCAAGACAGCGGCGAGCAGCTCGCCGTAACGGCGATCAATCCGATCGAAACGACGGCTTATCCAACACCTGCGCGCCGCCCTCTGAATTCGCGTTTGAATACTCAAAAGCTGCGTGACAATTTTTCTCTACACTTGCCGGATTGGCAAAGTGGCGTAACCCGAATGCTTAGGGAAGTTCTGAACAAATGACCACGACAAATCGTAAAGGCATCATCCTAGCTGGCGGCTCGGGCACGCGTCTGCACCCGTTGACCCTCGGGGTGTCCAAACAGATGCTGCCAATCTACGACAAGCCGATGATCTTCTATCCGCTGTCGGTGCTGATGCTTGCGGGTATGCGTGAAGTCCTGATTATCTCCACGCCTGAAGACTTGCCATGTTTCCGCAAGTTGCTGGGTGACGGTAGCCTGTACGGCATCAAGCTGACCTACGCCGAACAACCTAGCCCGGATGGTCTGGCACAAGCCTTCATCATTGGCGAAGAGTTCATCGGCGAAGATCCTTGCTGCCTGATCCTGGGCGACAACATCTTTTACGGTCAGCATTTTTCGGACAACCTGCGCTCCGCCAGCTCTCAACAACAAGGGGCTACCGTATTCGGGTACCACGTCTCCGATCCGGAGCGCTTCGGTGTTGTTGAGTTCGACAAAACCGGGCGCGCTCTTAGCATTGAAGAGAAACCGCTGAAACCAAAATCCAACTATGCAGTGACCGGCCTGTACTTCTACGACAACGATGTTGTCGAGATCGCCAAGAGCATTAAGCCGTCCGAACGTGGCGAGCTTGAAATCACTGACGTTAACCGTGCGTACCTGGAGCGGAAGACGCTTAACGTCGAAATGCTGGGTCGTGGCTTCGCCTGGCTCGATACCGGTACCCATGACTCTCTGCTGGAAGCCAGTCACTTCGTGCACACCATCGAACAGCGCCAAGGCCTGAAAGTGGCTTGCCTGGAAGAAATTGCCTACAACAGCGGTTGGATCACTGCCGAGCAGCTAAGCGCTCAAGCCGATGCTCTGAAGAAGACTGGCTATGGTCAGTATTTGTCGAAGCTTCTGATCTCCAACTTGTATTGATCGATCCATCTGTCGGTTGTAGGCGAGTACTAGTCAGTGGGACGACCAAAAATTGCAGTATTGTTGGCTGCCTACAACGGAATGTTGTGGATTGAACAGCAGATCAATTCAATCTTGGGTCAAGCTAGTGTAGATGTAACTATCTATATAAGCATTGATCCGTCTACTGATGCCACAGAGCAATGGTGTGCATCTCTGTGTACGATTAATAGCAACGTTGTGTTGTTGCCTTCAGCAGGAAACTATGGCGGTGCCGGGAAAAACTTTTATCGTCTCATCAGAGACGTAGATTTCGGCGAGTTTGATTTCATAGCATTTGCGGATCAGGACGACATCTGGTTACCAGACAAACTCAAGCGAGCTACTCGCTTTATCCAGAGTGGCGTGTGTGATGCTTACTCAAGTAACGTCACCGCTTTCTGGCCTGATGGTACAACTCATTTGTTGAACAAGGCCCAGTCACAAGTTACATGGGACTATCTTTTCGAAGCGGCTGGACCTGGATGTACTTACGTTTTTAGTAAGCGTTTGGCGAGTCAAATAAAGCGTGTATTGTACGATAACTGGGATGTTATCCAGTCAATAACTTTACACGACTGGTTCTGTTATGGTTATGCGCGTGCAAATGGTTACCAATGGTTCATTGATTCTGAGCCTGGGGTTCTTTATCGCCAGCACGCCAATAACCAAATGGGGGCTAATGTTGGAATCAAGTCTCTCCTTTCGCGTTTCAGAGTGATTAAGAGTGGCTGGTGGTTTCATCAGATTGCTTTGATGGTAGGAGTTCTCGATAAGTCTGAAGATGTGTTCGTTAAAAAATGGATAAAGTTCGGTTTTTTTCAGTTGCTTTACCTGGCCACCCAAGCGCATAAATGTCGTCGCCGTTATAGAGATAAAATGTTGTTCGTCGTCATTTGTCTCGTCAGTGCCATAAGCGTGCGTCGCAAGACTGATGATTGAAAGAACAGGATTTTGGATTTCTGTGCATGCATAGCAAACTTAAAATTGATCAGTTCGTACGAGGTCGGGAAAGGCACGCTGTCGGAAACTTCTCAGAGGCAGACTCCGGTATTTTGTATGGCTTTCAGTATTTTCTATAAAAATCAAATACTTATTGCCATTTTTTGCCGATCATTTTTTATGTTACGAAAGGTTGGCACATAGCCACCCTTTTGTCCTTCTTCGCACAAATTGATATCCTAATGTCTGACCGCAGACCAATCACTTATCTTGTTGGTGCTCAGTCAATTTCACTTTATGTAACATCTAGCTGCGGCTTAACTTGATATCAAGTGGCTATTAATTCAGCCTGATAGTGGCTATAATCGCGAATTTTGCGTGTCTCAGGCATTGCCGAACGGGAAGATGGTTCTGAGTTTAGAGCACTCTAACTCGGCAAACGGACAAAATGTTTACGGGAGCTGGGTCGAGTGACAAGCCGTTTTACGTCAAGCTCTGAAAAGAGTTTAGCTATGTCCCAGGATGGGAATGATAACTTGCCGTCCGTTCAACGAGATCACGTAACGGTAATGCTCTGTACGTTCAATGGTGAGCGCTTTTTGGCAGAGCAATTAGATTCAATTGCAGGTCAAACTCATGCGAGATGGTCAGTTGTAGTCTCTGATGACGGATCTTCAGACGGGACGATCGATATTCTTCGAGATTATCAAACGCGTTGGGGGACGGATAGGTTAAATATTGTTAGTGGTCCCCGTAAAGGCTTTGCAAAAAACTTTATGTCGGTTACATGTGGTCTTGAGCTCGCATCAGATTATTACGCCTGGGGTGATCAGGATGATATGTGGCATGAAAACAAAATAGAAAAAGCTCTAGAGTGGATTAAAACTGTACCTGATAACGTCCCCGCACTATATTGTGGGCGAACGGAAACTGTCACGGTTGACGGTTTGTCGATAGGTCGGTCACCGCTATTTGGGCGACCACCATCGTTCAGTAATTCTTTAGTTCAAAGTATTGCGGGGGGGAATACTATGGTGTTCAACCGTGCGGCATTGAAAATATTGAAAGAAGCGGGCAATGACTTTCCAATAGTGTCACATGATTGGTGGGCATATTTGGTCGTTTGTGGGGTAGGAGGTATCGTGCATTATGATGAAAACCCCTATGTTCGGTATCGGCAGCATGGAAATAATTTAGTTGGCTCAAATACGGGATTTTTTTCCCGTCTGAAACGTATGCGTATGATTCTAAGTGGACGTTTTTGCATTTGGAATCAACAAAATATAGCAGCTTTAGAATCTATAAAGACGCGGCTTACGAACGAAAACCAAATGAAATTACGCGATTTCAAGCAGGCTAGAACCGGTAATGTCGTTAAGCGTTTTGTTTATTTGAAACGCTCCGGTGTTTACAGACAGACGAGGTTTGGGAGCTGTGCGCTTTTGTTCGCAGTATTATGTAATGCGATATAATTCTGTCCAGGGTGTTGTTTTGATTTTAGAATGTTCAATCCAGTTATGTACAAAGTACTTCAATAGGAAGGGGTGGGCATGACTCATTTACACGTCAACATAAACCCCCATACAGCGCACTCGATCTCGCCTGTAACACTTGTAAAGAATTTTTGGCGGAACAGGCAAATCATTAGTCAGATGAGTAAGCGAGAGGTCGTGGGGAGGTATAAAGGGTCCGCGTTTGGGTTGGCATGGTCTCTTTTCAATCCGATCCTTATGCTGGCCGTTTATACATTCGTATTCTCTGAAATATTCAAGGCTCGATGGGGGGGGGCGGGTGGCGACGATAGCAAAACTCAATTCGCGGTTGTTTTGTTTGTCGGGATAATTGTGCTTAATTTATTTTGCGATGTTATCAATAGAGCTCCTTCTTTAATTGTTGCAAATGCTAATTTTGTAAAAAAGGTTATCTTTCCTGTAGAAACGTTATCGCTGGTGACAGTGCTTGCTGCTTTGTTTAATAGTTTAATTAATGTGGGCGTGTTATTAGTAGCGCTTTTGGCCTTTAATGGTTTTATTCCCTGGACTGCGATTTTAATACCGCTCGTGATCTTGCCATTAGTCATTTTGGTGTTAGGGCTTTCATGGTTCTTGGCTTCATTAGGAGTGTTCATTCGAGACGTAGGCCAAACTGTAACTATCATTACTACTGTGCTCATGTTTTTGTCTCCGGTGTTCTATCCGCTTGATGCTGTTCCGGAACGTTTTCGTCCGTTCATACTCTTGAATCCTCTGACGTTTATAATTGAACAGTCTCGGGCTGTGCTTGTATGGGGGAACTTACCAGACTGGAAGGGTCTGCTGATGTACTGCATAGCGTCGTTGATTATTGCTTTTATCGGATATGTCTGGTTTCAGAAGACCAGAAAGGGGTTTGCAGATGTCCTCTAATAACTATGCGATTCGCGTAAATGACATTAGTAAGTTCTACGAGGTCTATGCCAGCCCGCGAGATCGGCTAAAACAGTTCTTTATACCTGTTTTTAGGAAACTACTTCGCCAACCGTTTAAACAGTATTACAGGGAATACTGGGCGCTTAAGGACGTATCCTTTGAGATTAAGAAGGGTGAAACGGTAGGCATCATTGGGCGAAACGGCGCTGGTAAGTCTACGCTGTTGCAAATTATCTGCGGAACGCTTCATCCATCGCAAGGCAGCATAGAAACAAATGGCCGTATCGCTGCATTGCTCGAGCTAGGCTCAGGATTTAACCCGGAATTTTCGGGGAGAGAAAACGTTTTTCTGAATGCAGCAGTTTTGGGGTTGACTCATAAAGAAGCTGAAGCGCGGTTCGATGATATTGTCGCATTTTCGGAGATTGCTGAGTTTATTGATCAGCCTGTTAAGACATACTCCAGCGGAATGTACGTACGTCTAGCATTTTCGGTGATTGCCCATGTAGATGCGGACATATTAATCGTCGACGAAGCTCTTGCAGTCGGTGACGTGTTTTTTCAACAAAAGTGTATGCGCTTCTTGCGAGCTCACCAGGAAAAGGGTGGGACGGTTGTTTTCGTGAGTCATGACACCAGTGCTGTCGTAAACCTATGTGAGCGGGGTGTACTACTGTCTAAAAATAACCCGCCTGTTGTAGATGTAACGGACGTTATATGCCGGACGTATATAAAAGATCTGTATGCTGAAAAAGATATTGAGAGTACGACTAATGAGGGCGAGGTTGATGCGATATACAATATTTCGCAATCGATCGATAGCAGAGTTGAAGAGTACAAAGCGGGCGAACTACCTGATAACGTAATAAAAACGTCTCCATTTAGAGAACAGGCTGAGTCATTCGGAAATCAAGGCATAACAATTGTAAAGGCCTGGTTTGAAAATGAGGAAGGGAGCAGGGTCAGTACTTTGCTTGGTGGTGAATTGGTAAAATTCAACATTGCTGCAAAAGCCCATAAGCATATAAAAAACCCAGCCTTTGGAATTATGATAAAGGATCGTCTGGGGCAATACGTATTTGCAGAAGGTACAGATCTCGCGTTCCGTAATTCGGGGTTGAGTGTAAAACCGGCAGACGAAGTGCGAGTCGGTTTTTCCTTCAGGATGCCGATTCTTATTCAAGGTGACTATTCTATTAATATCGCAGTTGCCGATGGCGTCGGAGATGAGCACGTGCAGCATCATTGGTTGAACGATGCCATGGCTCTCCATAGTTTGAACAGTCGATTAGTGCACGGGATTTGTGGGTTGCAAGACTTGAATATGAATATTGTTATAAGCTCTATTGCCGGTGCGGAGTTGAATTGAGATGATTTCCACAAGATACGGCAAAATGAATGTTATACCGGCGGACAGAATAGTTTCTCACTCGCTGTCGCTGTATGGCGAGTGGGCAGGTGACGAGTTAAATTTTCTGCATAAACTGGTCAAGCCAGGGATGCATGTGCTTGATATCGGAGCGTTCATCGGCACGCATACACTAGCATTTGCCCAGTTCGTGGGAGCCGGCGGAAAAGTTTATTCATTTGAACCTCGCAAGGAAATCTATCAAGTACTCTGTTCTAATATTGATGCTAATGAAATTAAACATGTTCAGGCATTTAATATGGGACTCGCCGAAGAGGTTGGTTCTATTGCGCTAGAGTCAATTGATATTACGGAGTCCGTGAACTTTGGTGGCCTTTCTATTGATGATGTCATTTCCCAAGAAATGGCTAATATATACGATGTGCATATTTCCACTGTGGACAAGCTTGACGTTCCTGCGGTTGATTTCATGAAGTTAGACGTTGAAGGGATGGAGCGGCGGGTACTAGAGGGGGCCGTTGAAGTGATTGTAAGAGATCAGCCGTTGATCTTTTGTGAGTGCAATTCGATGACCTCTGGCTATGAGATTTTTGAGTTTTGTCAACCTTTAAGGTATCGTGTTTTTGGACTCTTATCGGCAGCCTATAATCCAAAAAACTTCAATGGTGTTGTCGACAACATTTTTGGTGATGCAAAAGAAGTTTCGTTGTTGTTGATCCCGATATCGAAAATTAAAGATTTGGATCCGGAAGGAGCTTTCGACGAACTTTTTGAAATAAAAGATTTGGAAGATTTTGTTTTACCAATGTTGCATAAGCCTCAATATGCTGATGAGGTTTTGGCCAATACAAACCCTGCGTCGACACTGGGTCTTAATTTCTCATCCCCTTTGGTTGTGCAGGAGCGGCAAGAGCGATTTGAGTCTCAGCAGGCTAGCGAGATAGCGTTAGCGCAGAAAACGGCAGCAGTTACACTTCTGGAATCTCAACTCAATGAGCTTTCTAAGAGGATTGAGCTACGACAGCAACAAATGTTGGAAGTTACACTTCTGGAATCTCAAATCAATGAGCTTTCTAAGGGGGTTGAGCAACGACAGCAACAAATATACGCACTGCATTCAGATATTCAGAATCTACTTTCTTCAACTTCATGGCGAGTCACAATACCGTTAAGATTGTTCTCGGCATTTGTTCGAAAACTGCGCAAATTGTACACGGTTGTAGTCGCATACATACGAAAAAATCCGGGATATGCAGGCTTCAACAAACTCTTCAGAACCGTTTGGATAGAGTTTAGGTCGGGGGGCATGTCTGGGCTGAAAAATAAGCTTCAGATGTTTCGTCAAGCAACTAACTCTCCGACTGAAATAGTGAATGTTGAAGCAAGGCTGAGTGCCAACGAAATAGAGGTGCTCACAAATGCTTTAGAAAACTCTGAGGTCGTCGTAGAGACAATAGTTTTTGATCACAACGGTGGCGGTGGTTCAAATACTTACACTTCTGAGTTGATTGCATCGAGCCTCACTGAAGACGCCTCGATTTTAAGAGTCTATTGCTGGGGCGGGGACTGGTACATTCAGCTCCGGAATAACACAGGCTCGAATAATAATCTTTATGTCGCAGCCTCCCTCGAAGGTTTGTTTAAGTGTCTGAATGCCTCTCGTGTGAGTAAGATTATAGTCAACTCTTTATACGGCTATGGTCCTATCGAAAAGGCGATCGATTTAATTATTGATCTAAAAAGCAGGTCCGGTAGTAGTATTGATTTTAAGGTTCATGATTTTCATTCTCTTTGTCCCTCTCCTCACTTGTCTGACTATGATCAAAAATACTGCGGAATCCCGAGTGATCATGAAGTTTGCAAAAAATGTCTACCTAAAAACTTAAACTGGTATCACAGTTGGTTTACCAAAAGTGATATGGCAACAGATATTGATCTTTGGCGTGCGCCATTTCAGCGTCTATTCGATGCGTGTGACGTCATTACCTGCTTTGACGAGTCGTCTGTTGAGATATTAAGAACTGACTTCGTTATTGAGGGCCGTAAGGTCAACGTGATGCCGCATGAATTACAGCATTTCAAATGTGCTAAAAGAACTAATCTCGGAGGGGGGGTGAGTATCGGGGTTATAGGTACTTTATCTCATATTAAGGGCGGAGATGTCGTTAAAGAACTGTGCTCCTATATCGATCATGAAAATTTAGATGTTCCGGTGATTGTGATCGGTGAGAGCCATACTCAACTGCCTGCTAATGCCATTATTCACGGGCGATATTCCCCTGAAGAGTTACCTTCGCTTATAGATTCATTGGGTGTAAGTGTTGTGTTTATGGCATCTATCGTCCCCGAAACTTTTAGTTATACAATTTCAGAAGCAATAGAGATGGGAATGCCTCTTGTCGCGTTTGATATAGGCGCTCAGGGACGGCGGGTTAAGGAATATCGGCTGGGTAAGGTTGTGCCTGTCGGTGCGTCACCCGAAGAGATTTTGAATGCCGCTAAATCTATTTATGAAGCTGCAAAGGAATAAAACCATGCTTGTCTATACTTCTATCACCAAAAGCTACCTTCCTAAAGCCCGAGTTTTGGCGAAGTCAGTTAAAAAGTTTCATCCGGACTGGACTTTCGTGTTGCTATATTCCGATGATCTCCCAGTAGGATTTGATCTGAGCGCAGAGCCGTTCGACGAGGTCCTTACTATTGAGAATCTGGGAATTCCTGACTGGAAGCGCTGGGCGTTTGGACATACGGTAGTCGAACTTTGCACGGCGGTGAAGGGGACTGCAGCTGAGGTAATGGCCCAGCGCCCCAACGTTGATAAAGTCATGTATCTGGATCCTGATATCAAGGTATTCAACTCCCTGACCGTGCTCGACGAGCTATTGGATAAGCATGAAATTCTGTTGACGCCACATCTGCTTGATGCGGAGTCTGACGTCGCATCAATTTGTGATAACGAACTTTCAGCTTTGAAACATGGCGTTTATAACTTAGGATTCTTCGCCGCCCGTACAGACGGTCAAGGTCTTGGCTTTATTCAATGGTGGGCTAATCGCCTTCGTTTATTCTGCCGTGATGACATTCCGGCAGGTATTTTTACAGACCAACGCTGGTGTGATTTGGCTCCAGCGTTTTTCAGTGGACTGCATATTGTTAGAGATCGCGGATGTAATGTTGCCACTTGGAATATTGCTCATCGACCTTTAAGCAAAGATGACAATGGTGTATTTTTGGTTGCGGGCGTTCCGCTGCGTTTCTATCATTTCACTGGGTATGATAGCGGTGCAGGATTCGGAATGCTCACGCGTTATGCATCCAGCCAGGCTGTTGCTCATGAGTTATGGGATATCTATGCCAAAGACATTAAGGCTGAGGGGCAGGGCGATACGACGCTAAAAAGCTGGTTTTACGGTAACTTTGAAAATGGCGAATCTATTCCAACGAAGGCACGTCGCCTTTATCAACAGAGAGTTGATGTTCAAAAAGCTTTCCCGTTTCCTTATAGCATGGAAGAACCTAGCTATTTCAGCTGGTGGAAAGCCGAAACCAACAGCGGCTTGAATCAACCTGTAGATGGAGGGGTAGCTACTCTGAGTATAGGGCGTCTGGTTGCGCGTAGTTTTATTTCGCCAAACACAGCTCGTCAAAACTTCAAAACTGTGGTCCGTGTGATCAAGCGAGACGGAGTTGTAGGCTTCATCAAGAAAGTGATTGCTCGGTAGTTTTTGTATTATAGAGGCTGCAGTAGATCCTGATTAAATAACAGTCTACTGCAGCGATTATAAGACTTTCGGGCTGTTTGTGCTGTCGAAAAATATATGAACGTTTAAATTTGGACATGAAAATGTTATGAGGCTAACCAAAATTCTAGTGACCGGCGCGTCAGGCTTTATTGGTTCAGCACTCGTTAAGCGTCTGGCAGAGTCTCCCAGTCACGAAACTATTACCGTTGTTAGAACCAATGATTTTAATTGCCCTCATGGTACTGCCGTCTACAAAGTGGATAGCTTAGGTTTGGATACTGACTATCGCGATATTTTGACTGGTGTTGATGTGGTTATTCATTGTGCAGCCCGGGTTCATATAATGGATGATACGGTCGCTGACCCACTGGCGATGTTTCGATTGGTGAATGTTGAAGGCACTTTAAAATTTGGCTCGCCAGGCTGCTGATAGCGGGGTTAATCGATTTATCTTTCTAAGTTCAATAAAGGTCAATGGCGATCGTAGCTGAATTTCCCGACCTTTAACGCCTGACGATACCCCCAATCCTTCAGATCCATATGCTGTCTCCAAGTTTGAGGCAGAAGTAGGGTTGCGGAAAATAGAAAAAAGTTCAAGTATGGGGTTGGTGGTGGTTAGGCCTCCTTTAGTTTATGGGGCAGGAGTAAAAGCTATTTTTTTTACGTGATGATGAGTTGGTTGGATCAAGGGGTTCCTCCCCTGTTTGGTGCGATATTTAATAAACGTAGTTTTGTTTCGGTTGATAACCTAGTTGATCTGTTATATGTCTGCCTTGAGCACCAAAACGCTGGAAATGAGATATTTTTGGTTAGTGATGGGAAAGATCTTTCTACTACGGAGTTACTCCTTATTATGGCAAAAGCCCTTGGAAAGCCGGCCAGGCTCGTTCCTGTACCTGTATGGTTAATGAGAGTTGCTGCAATCCTGGTCAGTCGACGCTCTCTTTCCTCTCGATTGTTCGATTCGCTCCAAGTCGATATAAGTAAAACGAAAATAGTTCTGGGATGGACCCCGCCAGTTAGTATTGATGAATCTTTGAATTTGACAGCTCAGAGCTTTCTGAAAACGCATGGTTTATGAGCGTCAGATGGCTAGTTTATTTGTAAGCGCTCCATGAACCCCACATTTTAAAGGTGGGGATCTACGGCCATCTTGAAATTTGCGGCGTGAAGTTCCACGACAGCAAGGCCTCGAAGTCTTCTACGTTCGAGGCTTGTGGCAGGCGCTCAAGGGCGTGGCGCAGCCACGCATAGGGCTCTTGGCCGTAGTCTTTAGCTGTCTCGACCAAACTGTAAAGTTGAGAGCTGGCCGTCGAGCCTTTGGGCATGTCGCTAAACAGCCAATTGTTGCGCCCGATCACGAAGGGCCGGATCGCACGCTCAGCGGCATTGTTGTCGATCGGCAAGTAACCAGCTTCGGTGCAGCGCACCAACTTGTTCCAGTTGCTGGCCCGGTAGTTGATGGCTTTGCCCAGTGCTTTTTGCGCCGTCACTTGTGGCTGGATTTTCTCCAGCCAGGCGTGCAACTGCGCCAACACCGGCAGACTGTGGTGCTGTCGACTTTCGTGGCGATGTTCATCGCCGACTTCTTTTAAATCTCGCTCGATACCGTACAGCTTGTTGATCAGATTCAGCGCGATATCCGCGCGCCCGTTCTTGCCTTTGGACCGCGTTTTTTGCGCCTCGACGAACTTGCGTCGAGCATGTGCCCAACAGCCCATACGCTCGACACCGGATTGCGCACCCAAGGCGTTACAACCCGCGTAATCGTCGGTCATCAGGTAGCCGAGATAACCTTCGAGCAGGCGCGACGGAGCCGCTGCGGCCGGCTGGTCGAGTAGTCGAACGAGATAACGGGCTGATCCGGCGGACCGCCGGTTTGCACCCACATCCAGGATTGGCTGGTCGGTTCTCGACCCGGTTCTTTCATCACCTGGACCCGCGTTTCGTCACAGTGGATGATGCGACTTTCAAGTAGTCGATCCCGGATCAAGTTGAGCAAAGGTTGCAGGTTTCGCCGCACTAGATCACCCAGCCCGCGAAGGTTTGGCGTGGAATATCGACGCCGTGGCGGCCCAGCACTTTTTCGAAGCGGGGCAGGGGCAGGCTGTCGACGTATTTGGTCGTCAGCAACATCGCCAATACACTGGGCTGGCCATGCTCTTTTCGATCAGATGCGCCGGCTTGTCGGCGGTAACCGGGGCGGTTTCGTAATCGCGGCAACCGTCGACCTTACGCACATGTTTGATCACCCGGATTTGCATCGGCACGATCTCCAGTTGCTCGCTGATTTCCTCGCCAATGGCGTGCTTGAGGCAACCGCAGACACAGGTCAGCTCATGTTCGGGCAGTTCTTGAATGACCTCGATACGCGGAAGATCGGCGGGCAGAGCCTTGCATTTGCCCCGTCGCTTGGTCGACGCTACGACCTCATCTTCAACCGCTTCGTCGACCAGTTCGGCGACGCTTTCAGCTTCGTTGAACAAGGCCATTTGCGGGGTCACAGGATCGGCAGTCTGCTCTGACTCGCGCCAGAAAAGACGCTGACGCCACAGCGCGTTTTCTTCTTCGAGATAAATGATCTTGCCCTTATCCGACTCGCGCTCACTCAGCATTTGCTCAAGCAGTCGCTTGAGCAAAATAGGGTCGTCAGGAAGGTCTTTGGGCATGGAAATCATGCCCTAGGATTATACGGAATCAGGCGACGAATCGAGGCGTCAAAACTTGATGCGGACGGTTGCGCCACAAATCAAAACCGCCCAATAACCAGTTGAGTTCCTGAACCGTCAGCACGATGGCTTCATCCGAACAATCCGGCGATGTTTTGACGCGCTCGGATCCCAGACGCTTTAGCCAAAGGCAAAAGCCGTTTCGCTTTCAATACAAAATCTTCACTCGGTTGCGAGGCTTGTTGGAGAAAGACGAAAAGCACCGGATCAAACACCGCGACCTTGATGTCCAGTTCGACCAGAGCGGCGAGGCCGTCGATGGATTTTCGAAAGTCTACGGGTTTAGGTAGAGGTACACTTTTTCAACTTTGGCGTCGGGAGGCATCATGGTTACTGGCGCCTGATGAAAATCGGTAGTACAACATCAGGCATCAAATCGCGGCTTTGAATGTGGGGGGCGTGGAGCGGTTACATATTGATTCGTTCGAAGTTGAAAATTCTTTGGCAGTACTTCGAGGTGAATAAGACTATAATACCAATGAATAATGTAAAGCTCACATTGAAATGAGCTTTACATTTTACGTGTCCTTGAGTTGAGTTGTGATGTTTAATTATTTGTAGGTCTTGTTAAACTATTTATGCCAATAAACCCGCCCAATATAATTAGTGTCGTAGTGTAAAACAGCAGGCGGGCATCAGCGGCATTTCCGAAAGCCACTAGACCTCCAAAGTACAAGATGGCAGACAGAAAAACTATTACCAATTCAAGATTTATTTTACCAGTCAATGAGAGAACCATAAGTATTACCACGCAGGCCAAATATATAAACCAAGGTTTAAGTAGGTTTTCATTGGAGTAGTCAATTATATAGCTAACGAGATCCTCCCTAATTGTCGATTTCGGCAGGCTGTATCCGTATATGTTCTCTTCAATCTCCGGGGCCACTATTATAAATTGACTTCCATCATGTGCGCCAATTAACTGTCTTGTAAGTTGAAACTTGTTATATAGGAAGCAGATTGGGTGGGCTGTCGCAGTGCTGATCCACAATTCATCTAGCGAATTATCAAAATTTACCTTGTTAATAAATTCTAGAGAGAGATTTGAGTGTCGAGGGTCATAATTTTTAATTATGTCCTCCAGCGTCAGATCAGGGGACTGCTCTTTAAATAGATTATTATTTAAACAAATACTTGCGCCGGCAACGTCCATTGATCTAGTTACCCTTATCAGAGCGGTTGCCCCCTTCAGTTCGTGAAGTTCTGGAAGTGAGTATTTATCTAGTTGGATTTTTGCAGAGTATATTCCTGTTATAAGTAATATTCCGAGGCACAGAAAGGTACTTATAAGCTGAACATGTTTTGCTGATATGCGACAAGAAATGATCCACGCGAGGTAAAAAATCAGAGGAATAGCCGCCGTAATAGCGTTATGCCTAGATGCAACACCCAAAAAAATTAACAGCACTGTAAGTATGGATAAAGTAATAAAGGGCAGTCTTCGCTCTGTGGATTTCATCGCCAGAGCTGTTGCAAAACCTGCCAATAGAAAAGATGTCATTAGGACATCCTTCCAAATTGCTGCCAAGGTTCCAAGTATAACTGGAATACTTAGATAGAATATTATGAGTAAAAATGAATACCTGGTTTTTTTGGAAAAATATTGTGCTATATAAAAAAAAGACAGCAATAGAAGTAGTACCTGCGCAAAAAGCATAACGACTGGGCTTTGTGAAATCACATCGATCAATCGCCAGATATAACTAACCATTGGGGGCCAGGTAGAGTCAGTTACCTCATTTCGAGCGCCATCTAATGCATGAAATGTGTCGAATGTCATGAAGCCTGGGTAAAAAGCCCAGGAAACTCCTAAGGAAATTACGGCAGGAACAACAATCGTTACGATTGCGTTTGGTAGCTGATTTATGTTTTTTACTGAAAATGTAAGAATTGTCAGATATATAATAAACGATAGCGCTAATGTAATCGTGAATGGTTTTGTCTTTTCGCGCAAACTCAGCTGATTCTGAATTGATAGTTCAAGTTGTGAATCGTTACCATTGGTTTTAATTTCGAGACCCTCTGGCCGTATCGTTAATGAGTCGATACCTTGCGCGGGTACAATGCGATTCAATAATTCGCTTGGCAGAAAAATCTTGCTATCGAAGAGATGTCGAACTTCTACTCTCTTAATTATGATCTCTAATGGTTTGTCCGCCGGATCTACGCGAACACGGTATAAGTTTTTCCTTGGAATGGTAAATTCAACTCCGTGCGTTGAGCCTCCGTCGTATACTTTTCGCTCGCTAAATTCTTCAGTGTATATTGAGTTCACTGGAAAATAGAGTTGTATAAAGTCGGATTTTTTGGCATCAACAAAAAAGACGATAGTATCCTTATGTATTAAGCTGATGCCGAAAATAATTAATCCAGAAATAACCAGGGACGCTAGATAGAAAATCATTGTTTTTTTCAAAGTTTGCACTGTTGGTAAATTCATGCTTCCAATGCCTATCGGGTTTGTTGAAAATGGATTATATACTCTAACTTTTTAGAGGCAAGTTCGTTGCGTTTTTGCTAGACAAGTCTAAACCCGAGCTCAGGGGGTCAGGATGAAAGCCAATATTAACCTGATCGTAACGTGAAAGGGAGTAAGAATTGCTTGTGCCTCCGTGAGCGACCCATCGTCTACACATTCGAAGCCGTCCATAGAGGCCTGAAGCCATGCCCCTATCTCTTTCCGGAGCCAGCTGCAATGATGTGCCCTGACGTGAGCGTCAAAAAATTTATACCAACCCCGAAACTCCAAAGACCCAACGTCCTTGCCGCTTTGGTCGAACTGGAAACAAGGTAGGGGTATTCGCGCGGTACTTTTTGTTTTTCTAAGTCACTCCCGTAGCCGGGTGAAAAACCTTGGGAGTGTAGCGACTTCTGCTTTTGGATTAAGCGCCTCAAGTTCGAGCGCTTCAAAGACTCAACCGACGAGGTCAGTGTGTTGAGCGCTCAGAAAACGAACTAGCTACTCGACGTTTTTCACATCTGGTGCAATCGTTCATATCAGGTATAGCCTCTGCGATTTATCGTCTTATTGGATATAACCCGGGCTAGCGCCTCGATGCCCCATAGCTTCCTGATGAACCTGTGCTGCTCCTGCGGTTGAGAATACCGTAGATACTCTGGAATTAACAAAATCATCAGTTTCAAAGTTGATCATCTAGGAGTTGACTTCGTGACGATCAGCCACCGATATAAGCGAACGCGTGAAGATGCTGATGGCGTTGGAAGCTCACAAGTCGATGATGCAGTTCCACCCGGGTGAGCGGTATGCTTCGACCGATCTCGCAGCGAGCGCTTGTCCGGCATTGGTAACTGGTAATTAACAACGCTTTAAGTATCTCGTCTAGTTTGCTTTCACCGATTAAAGACGTGTAGTCGGAAGCCGCAGTGAGGCCGCAAAAAAATAAGCCATTTAGAGTGGACTCCGTGCCACCATAATAATTGATTCCATGTCGTGCGATCTGTGGTTCCTAGTTCGTCTGAAAGTTGGAAGGAGTACTTTGTTTTACGGAAAATAAGTGCGTTCTGTAATATTATTTATCTAGAGAATTTAAGCGCAAAAAGTAGCGATAGAATACCTAATGTACCTATGAGGCTTAGGTAAGTTTTTGATGTGTTATTACTATAACAAGCGCTGCTTGTGTCTTCGGATTTTTAGTCTGACTATGATTGGCTTTTTTTGTCGAATACAAATTCTTTGTTAAGAAGATAAAAGACTACTGTGTATGAGATCATTGCGAAAATTTGGGCTATTTCGGCCGGCACCCCCATTCCGCGGTAAACTATCAACAATACCAATTGGTTTATAGAAAATGAGATAGCAAAGGCGAGAATGAATTTCGGAATCGTGCTTCGGTCAGTTGTTGACTGATTAAAAACGAAAACTTTGTTAAGAACAAAAGCTACAATCAATGCAACACCATAGCCGATAGCATTAGCGTACGCAGGTTTTGTGTTGAACAGAAGTATCAGTGCTAAAAATACTCCGTAGCCAGTTGCTGTATTGGCTACGCCTGCAAAAATATATCTTAGGGGTTGCATGGTATGCTACGTTTCCTATATGAGCGATAAATCTTTAGATAGTTGATTGAAAACTTGCGAGCCTTTGTTTTTTGTAGCGTGTTGTTGTAATAACTTCCAATACGCGAGAGTGTTTTTCAACTGTTCAAGGTTTCTTGGTCCTATCACCACTCCAGACAAGTTAGGGTTTAGATAAGATGCGGCCAATGCTAATTCATTGAGTGTCATGGGGCGAGGTTCGAACCCATGGTCTGTGTTGAGGAAGTGTCCAAGCCTCTCGGTCAGCAATTGCGGGATATTTATCTGGCGCAGTTCTATTGAACTATTTGTTTTCGGCGCTTCGATTTTCAGTCCACCCAAGTTGATCCCGTAAGCAAGATACTTTGCCTTGGGAAACCATGTTTGGTAGGCCTCGCGTGCGGCGCGTGTCATGAAGTTTTCTTTGACTTGGATGATCCACTTCTCTGCCAGGGCTGGATCGGCCTTGAAGTAAAGTTGCGGATATTTTATTCCCGACAAGCCAATGGACAGCCCTGCTTGCTCCAGCTTTGACATGGCCTCGACGGTTTGCGCAATGGCTGCCATTTGGTGCACGTCATCTGCCCTGTTGTCCCAGTGGATCGAGATACAAGACAGTGCATTGGCAAACTGATTTTTCAAGGTGTCGACAGCTCGCTCGATATGGTCGGGCGTGAGGTTGGCATCAGGGGAACCCATGTTATCTCTGGAGCCGATTTTTACGATCAACTCAAGACTGCTGTCACCGTGTTGCTGTACCCAGTCAGCCATCCAGCTAGCCGCAAGTCCAAAGTCTTCCTTGTGCTTGTTGATCGGGTAATTGGTTGCGGTATCGA
>Ga0065714_10002725_pt1 | contig 18002 bp, 15 predicted proteins | sample MisRhiReplicate2_FD_59101 | JGI IMG/M metagenome (GOLD analysis project Ga0065714, IMG submission 59101) | Miscanthus rhizosphere microbial communities from Kellogg Biological Station, MSU, sample Rhizosphere Soil Replicate 2: eDNA_1 v2... | ecosystem: Host-associated > Plants > Roots >...
GGCGACATGGCCGATGCCTGCTCGGTGCAGCGCGCGGTCATCAAGTCGGCCCCGGACGAGGTCTATAACCTGGCCGCGCAAAGCTTCGTCGCCGCCTCCTGGGACCAACCGGTCACCACCGGCATCGTCGACGGCCTGGGCGTGACTCACCTGCTCGAAGCCATTCGCCAATTCAGTCCGCATACACGTTTTTATCAAGCGTCTACCAGCGAAATGTTTGGCCTGATCCAGGCCGAGCAACAGGACGAAAATACTCCGTTTTACCCGCGCAGCCCCTACGGCGTGGCCAAGCTGTACGGCCACTGGATCACGGTGAACTACCGCGAAAGTTTCAACCTGCACGCCAGCAGCGGGATCCTGTTCAACCACGAATCGCCGCTGCGCGGCATCGAGTTCGTGACCCGTAAAGTGACTGACGCTGCCGCCCGCATCAAGCAGGGCAAACAACAGGAACTACGTCTGGGTAACATCGACGCCAAGCGCGACTGGGGGTTTGCCGGCGACTACGTCGAAGCGATGTGGCTGATGCTGCAACAGGACAAGCCCGATGACTTCGTGGTCGCCACCGGCGTGACCACCACCGTGCGCGAAATGTGCCGGATCGCCTTCGATCACGTCGACCTGAACTATCGCGACTTTGTGAAAATCGACCCGGCGTTTTTCCGCCCCGCCGAAGTGGAAGTATTGCTGGGCAACCCGGCCAAAGCCCAGCGCGTTCTGGGCTGGAAGCCGAAGACCAATCTGGATACCTTGATCCGCATGATGATGGATGCGGACATGAAACGCGTCGCCAAGGAGTAGGCCATGCTGATTCCCGTGATTCTCTCCGGCGGTGCCGGTACTCGCTTGTGGCCGGTGTCCCGCGAGGGCCATCCCAAACCCTTCATGACCTTGCCCGATGGTCAGTCGCTGCTGGGCAAAACCTACCGCCGCGCCGCGGGTTTGCTTGATGGCTGGGGCGATATCGTCACGGTGACCAACCGCGACTACTTCTTCCAGAGCAAGGATCACTATCAGGAGGCGCACCTCGGTCGCCATCGCGGGCACTTTCTGCTTGAGCCGACCGGTCGCAACACAGCTCCGGCCATTGCGGCGGCTGCGCTGTCGCTCAAATCCCTGCACGGCGACGAAGCGATCATGGTGGTGATGCCTGCCGACCATTTGATTNTCAACGTAGACGCCTTGAAGACCGCTGTGGAACACGCCGTGAATCTGGCCAAAGATGGTTTTCTGGTGACATTTGGCGTGGNGCCGACTGCTCCGGAAACCGGTTTCGGCTACATCGAAACCGGTGCAGCGCTGGACAATAAAGGCGCGGCCAAGGTGCGGCGCTTCGTCGAAAAACCCGACCTGCAAACCGCGACGCATTACCTGGAGAGCGGCAACTTCCTGTGGAATTCCGGGATGTTCTGCTTCTCGATCGCCGCCGTGCTGGCCGAGCTGGAAATACACGCCCCCGAGTTACTCGAGCAGGCGAAAACCTGCATGGCGGCCAGTAACCCGGTGGAAACTGTCGGGTTCCTGCAAGAGGAATTGTCCCCGACGCTATTCGCCGAAATCACGGACATTTCCATCGACTACGCCCTGATGGAGCGCTCCGATAAAGTGGTTGTGGTACCCGCCGCATTCGACTGGAGTGACATCGGCTCCTGGGGTGCGGTGGCCGCACTGGTGCCGGCAGATGCACAAAACAACCGCGCCAGCGGCGACGCGGTGTTCATCGACAGTCACAACAACTTTGTGCAGTGCGAAGACCGTCTGGTGGCGACCGTAGGTGTGGATAACCTGATCATCGTCGACACTGCCGACGCAGTATTGGTGGCCCACGCTGATCGCGCCCAGGACGTGCGCCGGGTGACCAAGCAGCTCAAGGACAAGCAGCACGAAGCCTATCGCCTGCACCGTACGGTCAGCCGACCTTGGGGCACCTATACCGTGCTCGAAGAAGGTCCGCGCTTTAAAATCAAACGCATCGTGGTCAAACCCGGTGGTAAGTTGTCGCTGCAAATGCACCACCATCGCAATGAACATTGGGTGGTGGTCGAAGGCATGGCCAAGGTGACCAACAACGGTACCGGCACCCACCTGGTGGCCAAGAACGAATCGACGTTCATTGCCGCCGGACACAAACATCGCCTGGAAAACCCCGGCGTGATAGACCTGGTGATCATCGAAGTGCAAAGCGGCGAATACCTGGGGGAGGACGATATCGTCCGCTTCGAAGACCATTACGGCAGGACGGTTTGAATGCTGCTTTCTCTGTACCGCTCGCTGTGGGGCTATCGCGGTTTTATCTTCGGTAGCGTCCAGCGAGAGTTTCAGTCGCGTTATCGCAATTCGTTGTTCGGTGCCCTGTGGACCGTGCTCAACCCGCTGTCGATGATCGTCGTCTACACGGTGATCTTTTCCCACATCATGCGTGCTCGTTTACCGGGCGTGGATGACGGCATGGCCTACAGCGTTTACCTCTGTGCTGGCCTGCTGACCTGGGGGCTGTTCGCCGAAATCACTTTGCGTAGCCAGAACATGTTTCTGGAAAACGCCAACCTGCTGAAAAAAATCAGCTTCCCGCGGATCTGCCTGCCGGTGATCGTGCTGTTCAATGCCGGTATCAACTTCGCGATCATTATCGGCTTGTTCCTCGGCTTTCTGCTGATCACCGGACGTTTTCCGGGCATGGCCTTGTTGGCCTTGCTGCCGCTGTTGGCGTTGCAAATCATGTTTTGTGCCGGGTTAGGGATGATTCTTGGCGTAATGAACGTGTTCTTCCGCGATGTCGGACAATTTTTCGCTATCTGTATGCAATTCTGGTTCTGGCTGACGCCGATTGTGTACCCGATGAGCATCCTGCCGGAATGGGTACAACGTCTGCTGCAACTCAACCCCCTGACCAACCTGATCACCAGCTATCAGAACGTGTTTCTTTACGGCCAATGGCCGGTCTGGAGTTCGCTACTGCCCATCTTCGTCAGCGGCGTGGTGTTCTGCTTGATCGGGCTGCGGTTGTTCCGTCAGCGTGTCGGTGAAATGGTGGATGAACTCTGATGGGGCACATACGCGTCACCGGCCTGGGCAAGGCCTACAAGCAATACCCTACCCGCTGGAGTCGGCTGGCCGAATGGTTGATTCCGTTTTCGCCGATGCGTCATCACCCCCACTGGGTGCTGCAAGACGTGGCATTCGAGATCGCCCCCGGTGAAGCGGTAGGCATCGTCGGGGTCAATGGTGCCGGCAAAAGCACCCTGCTGAAAATGATCACCGGTACGACCCAACCCACCTGCGGCAACATCCAGCTCGAAGGCCGCGTCGCCGCCCTGCTGGAACTGGGCATGGGCTTTCACGCAGACTTCACCGGCCGGCAGAACGCAATCATGGCCGGGCAATTGCTGGGCATGCACGTCGAAGAAATTGAAGCATTGATGCCCGAGATCGAACGCTTCGCGGAAATCGGCGACGCCATCGATCACCCGGTGCGCACTTATTCCAGCGGCATGCAGATGCGCCTGGCATTCAGCGTGGCAACCGCCCGACGCCCGGATATTCTGATCGTCGACGAAGCGCTCTCAGTGGGCGACGCCTACTTTCAACACAAAAGTTTCGATCGCATCCGCAGCTTTCGCAAAGCCGGCACCACCCTGCTGATCGTGTCCCATGATCGCTCCGCCATTCAGTCGATCTGTGACTCGGCGATCCTCCTTGAAAAGGGTCGCATGGCCATGCACGGCACTCCTGAAGCCGTCCTGGATTACTACAACGCCCTGCTCGCCGAACGTGAAGGCCAGACCGTGCGTCAGGAAGCACTCTCTGGTGGTCAAGTCAGCACCATTTCCGGTACCGGTGAAGCCGGGATACTCAGCGTGCGTCTGCTGGACGAAAACGAGCGATCCATCGACGCCGCCGAAGTCGGTCAGCCAGTGGTGCTGGAGGTAAAAGTTGAAGTCCGCCAGGACATCGAACGGCTGGTGCTGGGTTTCATGATCAAGGATCGCCTGGGCCAAGCCATGTACGGCATCAATACACATCGTCAAGACAAGGCGCTGACCGACCTGCAGGCCGGCGAGCGCGTGACCTACCGCTTTGCTTTCGTCATGGGCCTGGGCAAGGGCAACTATTCCGTGGCGCTGAGCCTGTCTCGACTGGATTCGCACCTGGACCGCAATTTCGAGTGGCGCGATTACGGGTTGGTGTTCCATGTGATTAATAACCGGCACGAAGACTTTGTCGGTTGCTCATGGCTGGGGGCGAAAACCACCATCACTCGCGCGAACACGTCGATTACCTCGGAGAGCACACCATGACGCGCCTTCTGGTGGAATGCACTCACGTCTTCCAGCACCCCAAGGTCAACTCGGGCATTCAGCGCGTGGTGCGCAACGTCATCAATCAGCTGCCGGAAAGTGTGGACGGGGTTGAGTGCATCCCGGTCGTGATGCTCAAGGGCAAACTCTATCGAGTGCTGAAGCTCGGTGCACTGAACATTCCGTTTTTCGATCACTTGATGACCTTTGGCGGGCGACTGGGCCGACTGGCCCATCGTTTCTGCCAACTGCATCAGCAGCTTGACGAACGCAGCACGTCAAAATTGGCAAGGCGCGCGCTGTACGTGGCTTACCGCCTGACAGCACTGGCCTGCTTCAGTGTTCCGATACGGCTGATCGACCAGCTCAATCAGTATCAGCTGCCCAAACGTTGCTCACCCTTGCAGCACCAACCGGGTGATCAATTGGTGCTGCTGGACTCGTCCTGGCATACCGACTTTTTCCCATTTGCCGAACAGCTAAAACGTGAAGGCGTGGGCATTGTTTCAGTGATCTACGACCTGATTCCCCTGACTCACCCGCAGTTCTACGACAACCGGTTGGTGCAGGTTTTCAACGAATGGTTCGACTGGATCACCAAAACCGCCGATGGTTACGTGGCGATTTCTGCCACGGTGCGCGATCAGGTCCGCGAGCAATTGCAGCACCGCCTGGGTTCTGCCAAGGCCAATGAGTTGTGGTTCGATTATTTCCACCTCGGTTCCGAGCTCGACCTGAGCGAAGCCACTGCCGCCGTGGAGCCGCGCCTTGTACGGCTATTTGAAACAGCGGAACCGGTGTTCTTGATGGTCAGTACCATCGAGCCGCGCAAGAACCACGACTACCTGCTGGACGCCTTTGAACTCGCCTGGGCGGCGGGCTCCAACGCCAGGCTGTGCATTGCCGGTCGAATCGGCTGGAAGTGCGACGCACTGCTCGCCCGGGTACGCAATCACCCGCAACTGAACCAGCGTCTGTTCATGTTCAACGACCTGAGCGACACCAGCCTCGAACATGCCTACAGCCACGCCAGCTCGCTGGTGTTTCCGTCCTATGTCGAAGGCTTCGGCCTGCCACTGGTGGAAGCCATGCAGCGCGGGCTACCGGCCATGGGCAGCGATATTCCGATTTTTCGCGAAATCGGCGGCGAATTCATGGCGTACTTTAATCTGGCCGAGCCATACAGCCTGGCCGACCTGATCGTGCGTTTCGAGCGCAGCGGTCAATTCCCGGCCACTCGCGAAGTAGCAGACTGGCGCTGGATCGGCTGGCGTGAAGCCAGTGCGCAATTGGCCGAACGAACCCTGCGTAATCTTGAACAAACGCCGGTCATGCCAGAGAGGCAATATGCGAATTGCCCTTAATGCTCGCATCCTCCAGGCCCCGCGCACCGGCATCGGCCACTACGTTGCCGAACTGGCGAACGCCCTTGCGAGTGAGCCCGATGTTGAACTGGCACTGTTTCATGGCTGGGGTTGGAGCTCCGTGCTGCCTGAAGCGGCCATGCCCGGTTATTCCCGACTGACACCGCTTTTGCGGCAAATTCCGGGGGCCTATCAGGCCCGGCGCTGGCTGGAGCAGAAACGCTTCGATCAAGGTCGCGCGCAAACCATCGACCTCTACCACGAACCGAGCTTGTGGCCGCTGTCATTCGACGGCCCGACGGTCATCACCCTGCATGACCTGACGCACCTGCACTACCCCGACACGCAACCGCCAGCGCGCTTGCGAGAAATCGAACGGCGTCTGGCCGACGGCGTGCGTCGGGCAAGCCTGATTCTCACCGACTCGCAGTACATTGCTGACGAAGCTCAGGCGCATTTCGGGCTACCGGCCGAACGGTTTGTCGTTGCACCACTGGGTGTAGCTGCGCGATTCCACCCTCGGGCTCCCGAGGACATCGACGCCGTGCTCAAGGCCCATGGCGTCGAAGCGCGGGAATACTTCCTCTGCGTCGGCACCCTGGAGCCGCGCAAGAACCTGACCCTGGCCCTGCGTGCCCACGCCCGATTGCCTGAATCGGTCCGTCAGCGTTTTCCACTGCTGATCGTCGGCATGGCCGGCTGGCAGCGCGAGCAATTCAGCGAAGAACTGCATCAGGCCCTGGCCTGCGGTCACGTCTGTTTGCTGGGCTATCTGCCTGACGAACAAGTGGCCCAACTGTTGGCCGGCGCTCGGGCGTTGATTTTTCCGTCGCTCTACGAAGGCTTTGGCCTGCCGGTGCTGGAGGCCATGGCCAGCGGCACGCCGGTGATTCTGACTCGACGTTCGGCCATGCCCGAAGTGGCAGGCGCGGCGGGTAACTATATTGAACCAGACGAACCCGATGGCTTGCGCGATGCAATGAGCCGTCTGATCGATGATCAAGCGCATTGGCAGGTATGCCGAGAAGCCGGATTACATCAAGCAAGGCTTTTTACCTGGGAACGCTGCGCGCAGGTTACGGCCCGCGCCTACCGCCAGGCTATGGGAGGTTGAATGCGAGTTCTTCATTTTTTCAAGACGTACCTGCCTGACTCGGTCGGCGGGATCGAGCAAGTGATTTTCCAGTTATGCGAAAGCGGCGCCCAGCACGGCGTTGAAGGCCAGGTGCTGACACTCAGTGCCGATCCTACCCCGCCGGTGGTTCAGCTTGGCCATCACGAAGTCCATCGGGCCAAACTCGACATTCAGTTCGCCTCCACAGGGTTCTCCTGGAGCGTCTTCAAACAGTTTCGCGAGTTGGCGGCCGAAGCCGACGTGGTCAATTATCACTTTCCATGGCCGTTCATGGACCTCGTGCATTTCGCCAACGGCGTGACTAAACCGAGCGTGGTGACCTACCACTCGGACATCATTCGCCAGAAACACCTGCTCAAACTCTACCGGCCGCTGATGAACCGCTTTCTGGCCAGCGCCGACCGGATCGTCGCCGCATCGCCCAACTACTTGCACACCAGCGATGTGCTGCAGCAGTTTCAGGACAAGACCCGCGTAATTCCCTATGGCCTGAACAAGGCAGGTTATCCACAGCCCGACAGCGAGCGCATGGCCCACTGGCGGCAGAAGCTTGGGGATAAGTTTTTTCTGTTTGTAGGGGTGATGCGTTACTACAAAGGTTTGCACATCCTGCTCGACGCCTTGAAGGACCTGGATTACCCCACGGTGATTGTCGGTGCCGGCCCACTGGAAGCGGAACTTCACGCCCAGGCGGCAGCCTTGGGTTTGCGCAATATTCACTTCCTCGGACGCCTGGGCGACGAAGACAAAGTGGCGCTGCTGCAACTGAGCTACGCCATCGTGTTCCCGTCGCACCTGCGCTCCGAAGCGTTCGGTATTTCGCTGCTGGAAGGCGCGATGTATGGCAAACCGATGATCTCCAGCGAGATCGGCACCGGCACCAGTTACATCAACATTCACAACGAAACCGGGCTGGTGGTTCCTCCAAGTCATCCACAGGCCTTCCGTGAAGCAATGCGCACGCTGTGGGAAAACCCGACGCGTGCGGCGCAAATGGGCGTGAAGGCTGAAGCGCGTTATCGGCAGTTATTCACAGCTGACGAGATGGGCCGCAAGTGGACCGAGTTGTACGAAGAGCTGCTGGAAGAAAAATCCCTGTCTTACGCCTGACTGCATTTTTTGTGGGAGCGGGCTTGCCCGCGATGGCGGCGTCTCAGTCAACATGAATGTTGAATGTTAAACCGTCATCGCGGGCAAGCCCGGCTCCCACAGGGATTTTCTGTGTTACCCCGAATGGTTACAGATCCAGCACCAACGGCTGCGAACCCTGCGCCGGCACCGCACAACAGATCAGCACTTCTCCTGCGCCGGGCACTTCTGCCGGTACCTGTGGATAACTCACCTCGCCGCTGATCAGACGGGTCTTGCACGTCCCGCAGGACCCGCCGCGGCAACTGAACTCCGGGCGCAGACCACGGCTTTCGGCCAGTTCCAGCAAACTGCCGCTATCGGGCTTCCAGCGCGCCTCTTTGGCCGAGCGCTCGAACACCACCGGTACCGACGTCGTCGCGACCGGTGGTTGCTCGATGACCACCGCATCCGGGTCGGGTATCCGGCGCAACGTGGACGGGCCAAAGGTTTCGGCGTGAATCCTCGAATCACGGATGTCCATATCACGCAGGCTGTCGTACATCGCCTGGGTAAAACTGCCTGGACCGCAGAGGACAAAATCCAGCTGATCGTAGTCTTCCACCTCAAGCGTGGCCTTGAGCAAATCGGCGTCGATACGCCCGGTCAGGTCGTAATCTTCACCTTCCCGTGCATCGGTCTCGGGCTGGCTGAGCAAACGCACGATTCGCACCGCGTCACCGAGTCCGTCGAGCAAGCGATTCAGTTCCGGGCGAAAGGGTTGATCGGCCAAGGTTCGCGAACTCTGGAAGAACCAGGTCGGGCGGATGCTCCGCGTACGCAGGCCTTGATAAACCACCTCGCGCACCATCGACAGCAGCGGCGTAATGCCCACGCCCGCGGCCAGCAACACCAGCGGTCGCCGCTCATGGGGCGCCACCGTGAAATGCCCTTGAGGCGCGCGGGCCTCCAGTACATCACCGACACTAATCCGCTCATGCAGGTGCGATGACACCAACCCGTCACGCTTCACGCTGATCCGGAAAAAATCATCAGACGGCGCGCTCGACAGGCTGTACGTGCGGATATGCACGTCACCGGCAATGTTGAATCGCAGGGGCAAATGCTGCCCGGCCTGGAACACCGGCAACCCGACGCCATCGGTGGGCTCCAGATAGATCGAACGGATGTGTTGGCTTTCCGCCTCGATACGCATCACCCGCAGTGGCCGCCATCGATCACCCAGAGCCTGGGCTTGCAGCCGGGCATTCGCCTGTTCCCAGGTGCCAGTCATCAAACTGGTGGGTGACACGCCGTCAAAGCGCCAGCGCAAGGCCAGCGCCGCAGGCCGGCGTACCATGTGCTCGACCTCAAAGGTCCACAACCGCTCGGCGCCTTGAAAGGCTTCGATTTGCGGGCCGTCGAGGATGATCTCGGTGCGCCCGCTGAGGTGCAGCAAGTCACCTGAATTGAAATCGATAAACAACAAACCGGCGCGAGGATTGATCAGCAGATTGCCCAGCGTATTGAAATGCAGGTTGCCGGCGAAGTCCGGGATCGTCAGGCGATTACCTTCTACCTGTACAAAACCGGCCTGCCCGCCCCGGTGAGACACATCCACCGAGCGCTGGCCATCGACGTCCACGTAGCTGGCAACAAAGAACGTGTCCGCCTCGATGATCATGGCCCTGGCCGCGTCATCCAGTTCATTCAAATGCTCTGCGACACGACTCGCGGGGTCCGCCAATGGCACCGAGCGAAACTGGCGCAATTGAATATATTGCGGGCAGTTGCCGAAAGATTGCTCCACCGTGACGCCGAATCCGCCAGCCGTCACGGCACCGACTCGACCATTGAGGCGGTTGCGACGTCGGGTATGCAGCTCAATACCGAGCAGACCGATAGCGTCCCCGTCTCGCAGCTGAGCGGGGTCATCGGCACTCGGCAAGCGGTCGAACTGCAACAGCGAAGGGTCGGGTGAATGAGCGAAGCCCGGGGGCCCTTCAAGAATGCTGGCCCAAGGGTTGCCATCAACATCTACGGCGCCGTACAGCATGAACGGCAGTTGCTGATAGAACGTACGGTGCTGATCCGGCATCTGAGTGCGAATCACCCTGCGACCGAACGCCTCCATTCGCTCGGCAACGCCCACATGAGTCTGCAACTGTTTCTCGCCGGCATGCCAAGGTGAATGTTCCATAAGGGTTCTCCCCTGCGCGCATCGTGAACGGCCCGAGCAGGTCGGGCCGCGAGTATCAGGCCGTTTTTTGCAGACCGGCCACGGTGCGCGGCATGCCGACAAACCCGGGCAAGGCTTCAATACGCGCCAGCCAGGCGCGGATTTTGGCGTAGCCGTCCAACGAGACATTGCCTTCCGGCGCATGGGCGATGTAGCTGTAGGCGGCCACATCGGCGATGGTAGGCTCGGCGCCCGCCAGGTACGGCGTTGTGGCCAACTCTTGATCGATCACTTTGAGCACGGTATGGGAGTAAGCGATGACCTCTTCAGCATTGTAAGGCGCGCCAAACACCGTGATCAGCCGGGCCCGGGCCGGGCCGAAGGCAATCGGTCCGGCAGCAACGGACAACCACCGCTGAACCTTTGCCGCGGCAACTGGATCGGTTGGTAGCCAGCGACCGTTTCCGTATTTCTGCGCCAGATACACCAGGATCGCATTGGAGTCGGCCAATACCACGCCTTGGTCATCAATGACGGGAACCTGACCAAACGAATTGAGCGCCAGGAAATCCGGCTGCTTGTGCGCGCCCTTTGCCAAATCGACAAAGATCAGCTCGGTCGGCAGTTGCAGCAGCGACAGCATCAGCTCCACACGGTGAGCATGGCCGGAACGAGGGAAGTTGTAGAGTTTGATCGCTTGCATGGTCGACTCCGCTGGGTAGTGGCGCCGTTCAGGAAAGATCAGCACCGAGGGACGCCATCTTCCACCCACAACCAAAACAACAGAATAACCAGCAAACGCAATCCATTATTTCATCCAGCGAAATAAACCATTAACCGTGCAGGGCTGGATGGTCTCTCAACGTTTTCACTGCAAAGTCGACAAAACTGCGGACCCGCACTGGCGCCTTGCGGCCCCCCTGGTAGACCACATGAATGGGCAACGGAGGCAGTTCGAAGTCAGCCAGAACGATTTCCAGTTCACCGGCACTCACCTTGCCTGCCACTTGATAAGACAGGACCCGGGTGAATCCCAGGCCCAGGCATGCCGCCGTGATGGCCGCCTGATTGGCGGTGACCACCAGACGCGGTTCCGGACGAACATTCAGCAGTTCACCCGCGTCAAGGAATGCCCAGGTTCTGTGCTGCCCAATGGCTGACGTTGCAACAATCGGGGCACCACTGAGCTCATTTGGGTGGCGTGGCCTGCCACGGGCCGCCAAAAGAGCCGGCGAAGCGCAAATAACCCACCTCACTTCGCTCACGCGAATCGCATGTTGATCGCTGTCACCCAGCTCACCGATACGCACCGCTACATCAATGCCCTCTTCGACCATGTTCACGATCCGGTCGACCAGTAAGGCATTGATGCTGACTTCAGGGAATTGAGTGAGATAACCGACCATCACCGGCGTGACAAACAACTCACCGAACAAAACTGGCGCGGTGATCGTCAGTTGCCCACGGGGCTGGGCATGACTGCCGGCAGCCGAATCCTCCGCTTCCTGCACCTCGGCAAGAATCCTCCGACAATCTTCCAGATAACGCTGCCCCGCCTCGCTCAAATGCACGCTGCGGGTGGTACGCGTCAACAACAGCGTGCCGATGCGCTTTTCCAGCGCTGCCACCGCCCGGGTGACACTGGCCGCCGACATCCCCAAACGCCGCGCCGCCGCCGAGAAACCTTGTTCCTGTGCAACGGCAGCGAAGACCTGCATTTCCTGGAATCGGTCCATGGGGCATGTCCTTTATTCAGATAAAAAAATCGCAGCTGTAGGCTGCGATTTTTAGTATCACGAAGTGGCTTCTAAAGCTGCTGATCAATCAAAACCGCGTTGGTATAGATCAAGCTTCCATCGCTCGCTCGATGCCCGACCAAATGGTACTGACCGCGCTCGAGGTGCAAGTAGACGCGCATTTGGCAGTCGGACAAGGGGCCATATCCCTCTGGCACTTTCAAATCCAATGTAGCCATGTCGACATCGACCATGACTTCACGCTCATCGGTCGCCTTCAGGCGTTCTTCCGCGTCTTCCAAGCGCTTACGGAGGGGGACATCGACGTAAAAATGGATTTCACCCACGGGGGTGGATTTTTTGTCTCTGCTGGGTTTGCACCAGCCTTCGATTGTCAGGGCACTCATGACGAAACCTCCGTTGTGGACTGCTGGACCCTGTAGCTCTGTTCTCTTCGCAATGACAGCCGCTTCTGGTCGGTTCTGCCACCCGTCATCCGAAATGAGTATAGCTGGCGACCGGGCTTCGCTAGCTGTAACTGCGTAGGCGAAGGTCATCTGCACTTAACTTATACCCATTTAGTCCCAAAAGACGTGATGCTGAATATCTACAGTTACATGTAGCGAATCGCTTTAAACAATTAACTTAATGTTCGAATTGGAATATTGGTTCGATTTCTCAGGAAAAGCACCTGCTCCGTCCATGCACTATACTTCTGGCTGATTTTACCGTCGCAATGGATGGTATTTGTCTGCCCTGCTTGGACGTCAGTGGCGATGCTTTTGCATCACCAGTGAGCAACAGGAATAGGATGAAGAGAAAATGGCAATAGCAATTATCTTGATACTAATCGTTATTGCATCAGTGCTGTTTCATATACTAGCGCCCTGGCATGCGACACCGGCAGCTTCCAACTGGGGGTCAATAGACACCACCCTGCTCATCACCCTGATCATTAGCGGAATATTTTTCATCGCCATCACGGTTTTTATGGCGGTAGCCGTGATGCGTTATCGCCATAAGGAAGGTTCCAGGGCGGCCTACCAACCAGAAAACAAAAAACTGGAAACATGGTTGATTATCGTGACCTCGGTAGGTATTGCCGCAATGTTGGCGCCAGGCCTGGTTGTTTACAGTGACTTCATCCGGGTGCCGAAAAATGCTTATGAACTTGAAGTGGTCGCCCAGCAGTGGCAGTGGGCCTTTCGTTTTCCCGGCCAGGACGGGAAGCTGGGAAAATCGGACATCAAGTTTGTTGATTCCGCCAATCCTTTCGGCCTTGACCCCAAGGATCCTGTTGGGCAAGACGATGTGCTTATAAGAAGCAATGAAGTTCGCCTTCCGCTCGATAAGCCAGTGAAAGTTTTACTGCGCTCTAAAGATGTGTTGCACAATTTCTATGTGCCGCAAATTCGCAGCAAGATGGACATGGTGCCAGGGATGGTTTCGTACTTTTGGTTTACGCCGACTAAAGCCGGGAAATATGAAATCCTTTGCGCTGAATTTTGTGGTGTAGGTCATTACAACATGCGCGGCCACATGATCATGGAAGAACAGGGCACGTTCGATCAATGGCTGAATAGCCAACCGACTTTTGCTCAGACATTAACGACAGCCGCCAAACCCAGCCAGGACAGCGTTCTGGAAAAAGGTCGCCTGTTGGTCGAAAAATACGGCTGCGGTGCCTGCCATAGCCAGGATGGCAATAACAGTCTCGGCCCGGGATGGAAAGGGTTATACGGCCGCACAGAACAGCTTGCCGATGGCACCAGTGTGCGGGTCGATGAGGCCTACCTCAAAGAGTCGATCCTCGATCCGAAGGCCCGACTGGTACAGGGCTACCCGCCAGTCATGGTGGCCTATACTCTCAATGACGATGAACTGGGTGCTCTCGTCGCCCTGATCAAATCGCTGGGTGCCGAGCAGCAAGACAATGAACCTTCTGCCAGCGGCGCGTCGGGCCCAGGTGACGACTTGGCGACGCAGGGGCAGCGGCTGGCCGGGTCGCTCGGCTGTCTGGCCTGCCACAGTGTCGATGGCAGCAAGGGTGTCGGCCCCAGCTGGCAGGGCGTGTATGGCAAGACAGAAACCCTGGCCGACGGTACGAGTATCAAGGTCGATGAGGGTTATATAAGGGAATCGGTTCTTGATCCCGGCGCCAAAATCGTCAAAGGCTATTCACCCGTCATGCCGGCCTTGGCTCCGAGTGATCAGGAGTTGAACGCACTGATCGCTTTTATCAAATCCAAAGCGAATGCCGACGCCGATGCGAGCAAGGCGGAGCCAGGGAAGTAGCCGTAAAGCAGCCAGGAATGCACCGAAACTTCGACAGGAGGATGACGTGATGGCCTATGCGGAGCAAGCCGAAACAGAAGCACTGCACGAGCCCAAAAGTTTCCTGACCAAATATATCTGGAGTCAGGACCACAAGGTCATAGCTGTTCAATATTCCTTGACGGCTCTGTTCGTGGGTCTTATCGCCGTGGTGTTGTCCGACTTGATGCGCATGCAGATAGGCTTCCCCGGTAGTTTGGCGTTCATGGATGCCAGTACTTACTATCAGGCGATGACCATGCACGGCATGATCATGGTCATCTACTTGCTGACGGCCTTGTTTCTGGGTGGCTTCGGCAACTATCTGATCCCGCTGATGGTGGGCGCCCGCGACATGGTCTTCCCCTATGTCAACATGCTGAGTTACTGGTTCTACCTGCTTGCAGTAGTGGTGTTGCTCTCCAGTTTTTTTGTCCCGGGCGGCCCCACCGGGGCGGGCTGGACGCTCTATCCGCCACAGTCCATTTCTCAGGGAACACCAGGGGTCGAGTGGGGCATCGTCCTGATGCTCGTCTCACTGGCGATTTTTATTGTCGCAGCCACCATGGGCGGCTTGAACTACGTCACCACGGTGTTGCAGGCGCGCACGCACGGTATGACGCTGTTTCGCATGCCACTCTCCGTATGGGGAATTTTCATGGCCTCGATTATGGCCTTGTTGGCTTTCCCGGCGTTATTTGTCAGTGCGGTCATGATGCTGTTTGACAAGCTGTTGGGCACCAGCTTCTTTATGCCGGCGATGATCTCGCTGGGGCAGCAGCTCGGTCACCAGGGTGGCAGCCCAATATTATTCCAGCACCTGTTCTGGTTCTTCGGCCACCCAGAGGTCTACATCGTTGCTCTCCCTGCGTTTGGTTTGGTCTCCGACTTGATCAGCACGCATGCGCGTAAAAATATCTTCGGCTACCGAATGATGGTGTGGGCCATTATTGCGATTGGCGTACTCAGTTTTGTGGTCTGGGCGCACCACATGTATGTCAGCGGAATGAACCCGTACTTTGGCTTTTTCTTCGCCGTAACCACTTTGATCATCGCGGTGCCGACCGCCCTGAAAGTCTACAACTGGGTGCTGACCCTGTGGCGGGGCGACATCCATCTGACCGTGCCGATGCTGTTTGCCCTGGCCTTTATCGTCACCTTCCTGGTCGGCGGTCTGACCGGATTGTTTCTCGGCAACGTGATCGTGGATATTCCGCTCTCGGACACCTATTTCGTCGTAGCCCATTTTCATATGGTCATGGGGGTTGCCCCGGTACTGGTGGTGTTCGGCGGCATTTATCACTGGTTCCCGAAAGTAACCGGGCGCATGTGGAACGACACCCTGGGCAAGCTGCATTTCTGGATTACCTTTCTGGGCACCTACGCCATCTTCTTCCCCATGCACTACCTGGGATTCCAGGGCATGCCGCGCCGTTACTACGCCTATGAAAACTACGCGTTCATCCCGCAGTCGGCGCAAGATTTGAATGCCTTCATTACGGTGGTCGCATTGACCGTTGGCGTTTCCCAGTTGCTGTTCCTGTTCAACCTGGCCTGGAGTGCATTCAAGGGCAAGCCCGCAGGCAGTAACCCCTGGGGCGCGGCCAGCCTGGAATGGCAAACGCCAAACACCCCGCCGATACACGGCAACTGGGGAGCGAAGCTGCCGGTCGTGTATCGCTGGGCCTATGACTACAGCGTGCCGGGGATAGAACAGGATTTCGTTCCGCAAACAGTCTCGCCTGAGGAGCTGGAGCACATGCGGCAACTGAGTGCCGGAACCCAGATAGCGGATGTTAAAACATGAGCAGGTTGCTATTGAGAAACGCCGACGGCGCTGACCCCGGCGGCAGTTGGAGTCGTGATCCTGGGGATGTTCAGTCCGCCGAGGGTGCCGATAGAAACCAAATCGCAAGAGTAGGCCTGCGCTTGTTTCTGGTCGTGGTGAGTTCGTTATTTTTTCTCTTCCTGATCGCCTTTATTGCCCGTTCACAAATGGCCGACTGGCTGCCCCTGACAGAGCCCTTGGCGCCGTTAGCCAATCTCTGGCAGTTATGGCTGAATTCGGCTTTTCTGGTATTCAGCTGCATCGCACTGCAGTGGTCGCGTATGGCCGCCCGACAGGCGCGACTGGACGCAACGGTCATTGGTTTTGCATTGGGGGGGGTGTTTGCCATTGCCTTTCTGACGGGACAACTCTGGGTCTGGCAGCAGTTTGTCGCCTGGGGCTACTTTGTCGCCAGCAATCCGGCCAACAGTTTCTTCTACCTGTTGACCGGCCTGCATGGGCTCCACCTGTTGGGCGGGCTGATAGCCTGGGGCATCATCGTTGCCAAATTCCTGCATCGCGTGCCGTTGTCGCAACTCAGCGCCGGCGTTGAGCTCTGTACCACCTATTGGCACTACTTACTGGGTCTTTGGTTCGTGCTATTCGCTTTGCTGGCCAGCACGCCGCAAACCTATGAAGTGATCGCCAGATTCTGCGGCCTGAGGTGAAAAGCCATGGCATCGCATCCACTTGCCCCAAGCGAGTCCCATTCATCCAGTCCACTAGACTCAACGCCTGCACCGGGATGGCAGGGCATCGCCAGCGACTGGTCCTCGGACAGAGAGGCCTTCAAGCAGGTCCCTTGGGGCAAGGCGATGATGTGGATATTCCTGCTCAGCGATACTTTTATATTCAGCTGTTTTTTAACCGGCTACATGTCGGTACGCATGACCATCACCACGGCCTGGCCGAACCCCAGTGAAGTGTTCGCATTGACGATCGGCGGTAGAGAAATCCCGCTTATTCTGATCGCCATCATGACCTTTGTGCTGATCAGTAGCAGCGGCACCATGGCCATGGCCGTNAATTACGCCTATCGCCGTGATCGCGCGAAAACCACTGCCCTGATGCTGGCAACCGCGGCCTTGGGTGTGACCTTCGTCAGCATGCAGGCATTTGAATGGAGCAAGCTCATCGCAGAAGGGGTGCGTCCCTGGGGGAATCCCATGGGGGCGGCGCAATTTGGTGCCTGCTTTTTCATGATTACCGGTTTCCACGGACTGCATGTGTCAATCGGCGCCATCTACCTCAGCATTGTGGCGCTGAAAGTATCGCGGGGAGATTATGAGCGCTCCGGAAACTATCAGAACGTCGAGATAGCCGGACTTTACTGGCACTTCGTGGATTTGGTGTGGGTGTTTATTTTTGCTTTCTTCTATTTATGGTAGAGGAGCACGGGTGATGGCACATGCTCAGGGTCAGCAACATCCAATCAGTTTGTACCTTAAAATCTGGGGGTTGTTATTCGTCCTCAGCACGCTGTCGTACCTTGTCGACTATTTCCACTTCCATGGTTACCTTCGGTGGTCCCTGATCATCACTTTCATGTTGTTGAAGGCAGGTTTAATTGTCTCCATCTTCATGCATATGGCCTGGGAGCGGTTGGCCATGGTCTACGCCATATTGGTGCCACCTTTGTGTTTGCTGGTGCTCATAGGACTGATGGCCTCCGAGGCAGACTATGTTTTCCTCAGCCGGGTCATTTTCTTCGGCCAATAAACAGCACGGATGACCTTGAGTCTCCAGGGGTTAACCCGATATCACTCGCTTGAATTGATGCCATTTGTGCTGCCAGGCTACCGTCCAGTGGGGAGCTGCCGTTCCCGTACCGGCGATCTTCAGCGTTGGATGATGTTCGATTACCCGGTCCAATACCGATTCCTGATTCGGTTCAACATCCACGAAGAAGATATGTTTTCCATCTTCTACCATTTGTTTGAAATTGCGAAAGTGAGTGTTCGGCACCTGGAACCCAAAAAAACCGCCTTCCCAGATGCAGAAGCCCAAAATAACAATGGCAAGGAAGATAAAAGGCATCCAGCCTGCGGCGGATTCGGTCCAGCCCAGCCAATAGGCGACAC
>Ga0065714_10064819_pt1 | contig 17992 bp, 22 predicted proteins | sample MisRhiReplicate2_FD_59101 | JGI IMG/M metagenome (GOLD analysis project Ga0065714, IMG submission 59101) | Miscanthus rhizosphere microbial communities from Kellogg Biological Station, MSU, sample Rhizosphere Soil Replicate 2: eDNA_1 v2... | ecosystem: Host-associated > Plants > Roots >...
GGGTGCTCATGGACCGGGCCGTGACACTCACCGACCAGGAAGCGTCAGACGCCGGCTGCTTCGACTGCCAACTCTGCCCCGCCATACAGATGCGGGCACAACGGATGGTCGCCGCATAGCACGACAAAAGCGCCCCCACTCGGATTTACCTAACACCTAACGCCGGGCGCTAACTGGCGCTCGGCTCAGGTGGGCGGCAAAAGCCATCGAGGCTTAGGCGGCGGAGTGCCTAATTAGGTATTCAACCGCAGCGCGTGCGGCTCCTATGTCGTCCTTCATGAACCCTAGTGCAGAGTTGCATAGGTTGCAGAGCAAATCCCTTACCGCGCCTGTGCTATGGTCATGGTCAACCACAAGCCCTCTAGGCGGAACAGTCCCGCAGATCGCGCATAAGCCGTTCTGTCGGGCAGCCATCGCGTCGTAATCACCCTCGCTTAGCCCATAATTGCGACGGAGATTGTCCACGCGGAGTCGCTGGCCGGATCTTCCAGCGGCTCTGAGAGTGCCGCACTCGTGGCTCTTCCGATCCCTGCGCACTCTGATGCTCACTGGACCGCAGACCTGGCATACCGCAGTGGCGGCGTCTTTGTCGATGCTAGAAAGAAAGTGTCTCGGCGATACTTCGCGGGATGGCAACGTGCCGCGTCGGTACTGGATTCCATAGTGCCGGGCGCATAGCCCGCGAGCGATGACCGATGCGTCGCAATCTTCGATAGAGCATGTAGTATTAGTCATGTAGCCATTCCGTTCAAGTGGTTACCGTGACCCCGGATGCTGGCAGGCATTGCGGGGTTTCTTGTCCTCTAATTCTATCACCCGAATCACTGTCGCTGTGCAGTGGTTCGCAGTGACTAAATGGTGTTGACATGGTGTTGCCAGGGGCAACGAGAGCGGTACTATCACTGCGATTCACTGTGACAGGATGAAAGAATGCAGTGATTCAAAACCCCGGAATCTAGGGAAATCCGCTAGATCTAGGCATTTTTGTCGAACCTCGTCAGTAGTTCGAATCTCCTTAGCTCCACCGATTTAGGCCCTAGAATTCAAGGAACTTTTCGCCCCTGTTGCCACAGGCCCTATTTATGTTGCCAAGCCTCTGTTAAACTTAGAGTGATGCATGTGCATCACTTAGCTAAGGACAGTGACGCCGTGGGCAAAAAGTCGCGCGCATCTGATGACAAATCCCTGTACGGATCCAGCTTCTTCGAGGATTCCCGCTCCGCCGCCGTCCTAGCCGCGGGCAAGGCCATCTACGGGCGCCTTAATTTCTACAAAGAAGGCGCGCCCGCGTGGGAAGACCTCGACATTGATACGTCGGATCACTACTACATAGCCGCGCAGCACGCCGTGCGCGCCTTCCATCGCGAGGCTGAGCGTGGCTAGTATCCAAACCCGCCTGCGGCCCGATGGGACGGTTTCTTCGTACCGGCTGATGTGGCGGGAGAATGGCAAGCCAGATCACGAGACGTTCCACGACCTCAAAGAAGCTGAGATGTGGAAGCGTCTCATCGAAGCTAACGGTAATTCTTTTAGCGCCGCCCATAAGGTCTATGAGGACTCCCAGCATGACGGGCCGACCGTTGCCGAGGCGATGACCGCGCACGTTGACCAGCTCGTAGGCACAACCCCGTACACGTTGAAGCGTTACCGTGATTCGATCCGCCTGCACTTCAATGGGCCGCTCGGTCAGATGAAGGTCAAGGCCGTTACCTATGACTCGGTGATCGCCTGGATCAAGTGGATGCAGGGCCGCGGGTTGGGTCCGAAGACGATTGCGGACAAGCACGGCTTGTTGTCGGCGACGTTTGAGACTCAGGTGCGCTACGGGGTCATCGACAGGAACCCATGTAAGGGCGTGCGCCTGCCCAAAAAGGTCCGGGTGGGTGACGATGGGGACGACATTGATATGGACGACTACAGGGCCATACGTGACCGCATAGACCCGCACTTCAAACCGTTCCTCGAGTTCCTTGTCGGGACAGGCTGCCGGTTCTCGGAGGCGACCGCGCTGGTTGCCCGCGACTTCAAACTCGACAACGAGCCGCCGCTCGTGTTCATCACCAAGGCGCACAAGCTTGGGGGCGAAGGTGAAGCCCGATATGTGGGCGAACCCAAGTCAGCTAAGAGCCGGCGCAAAGTCAGCCTCGCCCCGTCAACCGTCTACGCTGTGCGCCCGCTCGTGGAAGCGGCAATGCTGGACAAGGGGCCTGTGTTTAGGATGAAGGACGGCGGGGATCTGACCCACCAATCGTTCTACAACAGGGCTTGGAAGCAGGCCAGGAAAGCGGCTGGGTACGAGAAGGGATCCGAAAAGCACATCACCGTGCATTCGCTGAGGCATCTCAACGCGGCTATCTTGTTGCACGCCGGGATGAGCCTCTATGAGTTGTCTTCCCGACTAGGCCATAACTCGATCCAGATCACGGCGGACGTTTACTCCAGCCTCATCCCGGATGCTCACTTCCGAGGGGCCGAGCACGCGGCGAAGGCACTGGGAGAGTTTCCCCCGCCGCTTGCTGGCTAGCTAACGAATCGGTAAGTCTCGTAGCGGCGTCGGCGGAGAGTGACTATGTCGCCTATGGTCTGCTGCGTGACACCGTATTCTGCGGCAAGTTCCCGCTGCGTGACTTTCCATGGCACGTAGCGGGAGCGGATCTCTGCGACCTGCACGTCGGTCAGCTTGCTCTTGCGGCGCTCTCCATTGGCTACGCGCTTCTTGGTGACCATGTCCGTTACGTTATCCTGCGGGGATCCTTCGAAAAGGTGCGCCGGGTTGATGCATGGCGGGTTATCGCAGGTGTGGCAGACGAACGCTCCAGGCTCGGGCACCTTGACCCACGCCTCGAACGCGGCCCTAGACGCTGTCATTGGCTTACCGCTGCCGGGCTGGAGCATTCCATAGCCTGCCACATGCTTTGATCCGTTCCATTCCCAGCACCCGCTGGGCATTACGGTCCATCCAGTGTTGCGGAGCCGCGCATCAAGGGAGTCCGTGCTGAGAGCCTTCGTGCGGGGCTGATCGTGGAGCCGACCGGATCGCCTTGCGGTGTCATAGTGGGACGAGCACCAGCCTCGCGACTTGTGCGGCTTTGGGCATCCGTCAATGTTGCATGTACGCTTAGTCATGTAGCCATTCCTATTCAGTGGTTACCGTGACCCCGGCAGCTCCAACTGCGCGGGGTTTCTTGTTCTCCAATTCTATCACTGTGACTCACTGCCTCTATACAGCGAATTGCCTCTTAACCACAAAAAACAGCCCCACCATCCCGAAGGACGATGGGGCTGTTCATTTATGCGCGCGCGGCGCGTCTGGGGCGTTGGGTTCCCTGACGCACGGTGACGATATTACACGGTCATGCTGCGTGGTCGCCGGATTTGTTGGGCGTCATGTACCCGGCAGTAAATACGAGGATGGACGTGATGGCGCCCTGAACCTCGTTGGGGAGCTGGATGCCCGCGAGGGTCAGCAGCCAGGCGATGACGGTGGTCACTGCGGCGGCGAGAACCGCGGCGGTAACTTTGGGGTTGATGTTCATTACTTGCCTCCGTTTACGTTGACATCGACGGTCACGCCGTCAGCGAGGCCAGCTTTGACGGCGGCGCTGATCTGTTCGGCTGTCAGGCTGGAGTTCTTGGACAGTGCGCCAACGACGGCTCGGAGTGCCTGCGCCTCAGACTTGGCGTCGGCGAGTTCCTGCTTGACGCTGATCTGCTGCCCGCCACGGAGAACGGTCTGTGACCACACCTTCTCGGGGATGGCACTCGTGGGGGCGTCAAGGTACTTGATGCGGTCGAATACGGTTTGGAGCTGGGTTGCTTGTTCGGGGGTCAAGTCGTCCTCCTGGGTTGTGTCGCCTTGCGGGGCGATGGCTGCTGAGCCGGTGATGTCGCGGGGGTTGATGCGCCCGTAAGTGCTGCTTTGGAGGTTCCAGCCGTTGCGCATGACTTCCCAGTGGCAGTGGGGCCCGGATGTTGCTGACCCGGTATTGCCGGAGTAGGCGACAACGTCACCTTGACGGACGCGTTTACCGGATAGGACGGGTGAGCCTGAGCAGTGGGCGTAGTGGCTGAGGTATTCGCCGTAGTCCACGGTCACAACGAAGCCGGCGAAGGACGGCATGATCCACCACGGGTTGTCTGAGTATTTGCCGGTGAAGTAGCCGACGTGAACAACGACGCCGTCAGCCATCGCAACGAGGGGCGTGCCGACTGGGACGGCGATGTCTTCGCCCGTGTGACCGCCGGTCGGGTTGTACCCGCCGGGGTTGGTGCCGAACTTCTGGGATGTCCAGCCCTCAGTCGTGGGGGGAATGAAGCTCATGCCGACTCCTAACCGCGTGCCATTGAGTAGAACTGGATGACGAGCGCAGAGGCGACACCGATGCCGCCGAGGACCGCCATGAACCGTTGAATGGGCGTCCATGACTGCTCGGACTGGTTGCGGCGTGTCTCGTCGGCTTCCTTCAGCGCGAGGGCGAGGGCTATCTTTTTGGCTTCCTCGGCCTCGGCGTTCTTCGACAGTGTTAACGTGATGTCTTCCTGCACCTTGAGGCGGTCCTCGATTTTGTTGACGCGGGGAATCAGCTCCATAACCCGGTCTTGGATGCGGTCGAGTTTGCCTTCCATGCGGGCGAGGATCACGGGCGGCGCTTCTGCGGCCCGCGGGGTGAGGTCGTCATCCATGGCACCGGACTGCCTTTGGCGTAGTGTGTTCTATACCCATGCGGGCGGGCCTCCTAAATAGGCGTGTACGTGTGGGTGGTGTGGCCCTGGAGCGCAAGTCCGGGGCTGCACTTTTGATGAGGTTGTCACTTTGAATCACTGTCTTTTGTCAGTGATTCACAGTAGGATTGGTGCATGACTAATATCAAGAAGAAAATCAGTGGCACATATTCGCCCGTCGTGGTTGACCCGTGGACCAAGAAATCCACCTGGGGACCTAGTACGCTAGCCCTGAGGTTCAGGGTCACTGAGTACGAGACCGAGGGGGCCGGTGAAAAGACTTCCTACTCAGAGGTTCAGGTCGACTTGGACAGGGAGGTCGCGGAACATCTGCATGCCGAACTCGGCAGGCGACTCACTGCGCCTGAAGTGAAGTTCGACGCCATAACGCATGCATCAGCTGAACAGCGCGACTCTGTTCTTGCGAACGCGGGGCGTAACGCCGCGCACTGGTGGCGGCTTGTGTAAGGCCAGAATAGTAATAGCCGAGATGGCCCCCACCGCAAAGATGGGGGCCATCTGCTTTGTGGCCGCAATGCCCGGGCCACATGGTTGTTATGCTTAGCCCCAACGAAATGGGGAAGCATGATTGAGACTTTTATGGCGTGCGGTATGTGCGAGTGGACGGCGAGCTTCGATGGCGAGAAGGATCCGCAGGAGCAGGCGTCCGTTCACGCTGATGTGACCGGACATGATCGCTTCTCAGTGCGTCACGTTGAGGTTCCCGCGTGAGCGCCCTAGAGTTCCCGGCCATGCCGCAGCGGAGCCTTGTCGAGGGAAAGGGCCACAGCGTGACCCTCGGGGAAGGCGTGACCTTTGACCCGAAGGTTGAGTGGACGGTTCGGGGCACGAAGAACACCCTCGAAATTGGTGAGGGCGCGAACTTGGGCCGAACTAGGATCATCATGCGCGGGCGTAACCTGCGCGTCGTGATCGGGCGTAACGTCCGGTTCAAGCAGGGGGCCATCTCCGTTGCCGGCGACGGGTCCACGGTTGTGTTCGGGGATGACACGACGTGGGAGTCGGGATCGATCATCGTTAGCAGCGGTGAATCCATCGCCATTGGCCGCGACTGCATGTTCTCCAACGACATCATGATTCGCAACGACGACAGCCACGGCATCTTTGATGCCAGCACTCAGCAGCGGATCAACGCTCCCCGCCCTGTGGTCATTGAGGATCATGTATGGATCGGGAACGGCGCCCGGGTGAATAAGGGCGCCGTCCTCGGGTCCGGCATGGTCCTTGCCCAGGCGTCAGTCCTGAGCGGCAAGGCGGAACCCCGCGCGGTGTATGCAGGGATTCCGGCCCGTCCGCTCAGGACTAACGTGAACTGGTCGCGCACGCCCGACTACGGCGACATCCCGGATGAGTTCGCCGTCAGCGACTTCCTGGATGAGCCGCTGCGCCCCTAGGCCTAAGCCTTGTATAGCGCCGCGATTGAGTGCGCCACGGCTCCTAGGGCTCGGCGCATGTCGTCCTGGTCCGGGCCCTCGTGCATGGCCTCGCGGTTCCACAGTTCAACGTAGGCCGCGTCAACGATGGCAGTGGTAATGGCGAGTTCTGAATGAGTCATGACATGGCCTCCTATGAGACGTACGCGTAGGGTGTACTGCCCTGGGCCGTGAGCGACGGTGAGGTCGCCGGGGTTGATGCCGCGTTGGTAAGCCCCGTGGCGCCGTCCCCGTTGGTGATAGGAGCAATGCCGGTAGCGTTGCCCGAGCCGCCGTAACCACGCAGGGCAGTCACGGTGGTCGCCACTTCACAGAAGCCGATGTAGTAGAGCCCATCGGCGGGGATCACGTATGCGCTGGAAAGGTTGAGCGTGCGGGTTGATCCCGCGCTCCAAGCTCCCGTGTCGTCAGCCGTGGTCCGAAGCAGGTTGCGGCTGGCGTCAAGCAGTGCGAACCAGCGATTTGTCAGGCCTACCGGTACCGCGCCGGACAGGTACGTGATGCTGGAAACCGTTGCACCCTTGGGGAGCCACACGGCGGACAGCCGCATGGTGCCAGATGGGATAGCGGCGATGGATGACGATGCCACGTAGCGGCGGTCAAGGGTGACGGCCAGCGCACCATTGGGCGCGAACCGGGACTGTGCAGCGTCAAGCTGGCCCTTGTTCACCGCGTCCCCGGCTTCCGTCCCAGCGCCGACAATGACGCGGCCGGCAACCTTCAGCGGTGCCGTCGCGTCCGGCGCCGCACCAATACCCACCCGGCCCAGTGCATTGATCTGGAACAGCGGCGTGCCGGACGGGATGTTGCCAGCGCTCAGCGGCCCGTAGTAGAAGGCGTTCGTCAGCGGAGGCGTGGTGGAGGACATTAGCACATTGTGTTCGATGTTGGTTGTTCCTGCGGAGCCGCCAACTTTCAGGCCGAACCTGATCGACTGGGTCCCGCCTGCCACTAGGTGCAGGACGCCGCCAACCTGTGGCTGCACGCCGTTGTTCGCCAGCGCCAGTTCGGCGCCGATGGCGGCGCCGGGGTAGTCAACGCCTGCATCAATTGCCGCGTAGCTGTTGATCGCCCAGACGTTGCGGAAGCTGGGCGTGTGGACGAACACGTCGGACCACATGGCTGTTGTGTCACCCGTGGCCGTGTCGTTGACGTCAAGCCGGCCGATAATGGCCCGGGTCTGACCATCGCCGGAGCCGGGCACGAGGTTGACGTTGGAAGCGATGCCGTCGTTTCGGGTGCCGGGGGTTGTGTCGATCTTGACCTTGATGCCGGAATTTCCGTTGTCGGGAAGCGTGCCCGTGCCCGAGCCGATGTAAAGACGGGCGTTTACCGGGTTGGATTTCTCAATACCGATATGCCCGGCGGTCCACGGCACGTAGGAGTTCACAGCATTCCAGTTGGCGGCGTCGTAGGAGGCGCCGGACGTGAACGCTACCTTCGCTGTGACGAGGTCCCCGGAAGGGTTCAGGACAGCCTGCCCTGCGGCGTAGGCGGTGGTCGGTGCCCATGCCGGGGTAGTGCGGCGGGACAGGTCGGGGAAGTTCCCATAAGCCAGCTTCGATGCCGAGTCGAGCGGGGCAACGCCGGACGCGGCGCCCTTCTGGGAGGCATCCAGTTTGCTCGTCTCGACACTCTTTGCCGCGTAGGTCGTTGCCGCTGTTGCGGCGTCAAGCTTTGGTGCGGCTGCGGCTGCGGCACTGGTGTCGGCGATGGACTTGACGGCACCGTTCAGCGAGGTCCCGCCCGTGCCTACCTTTGCTGCTGCGGCTGCGTCAAGGGATGCCTGTGACTGGTAGATGCCTACCGCGTCGTCAACGTTGAGCTTGTCTGCTGCTGCGGCGTCAACGAGCGCAGTAACGGCGTCGGCAGTGTCGGTGGCAGGGTTGCCCACCAGAGCGGAGATATTCGCGTCTGTGACCTGCGCTGCGTCGGCTGCGTCCACGGCTGCCTGTGCGGCTGTGGCGGCGTCCTGTGCAGCGCTGATAGCCGCAGCCTGAGCCGATGCTGCAAGCGCCTCAGCCTGCTCCGTGCCGATGCCAGTAGATGACGGGACCTTGACGACAGTTGTGAGGTCCACGGTGCCATTGGACGGCAGTGCGAATGAGTGCGCCGGGATCGCCAAAGCGGTCCCGTTCACCGCAGTGAACTTATAGGTAGCGTTCCAAGTCCAGCCCGTCACCGAAAGGTCCGTGTCGTCCGTGGCGATTAGCCGCACGCCACGATAGGACGGTTCGAGCGTCCCCTCAACCGGGGTGCAAAGGTAGCCCTCGTTATCGAGGACCGCCACAACGCTCGTCATGAGGATCGTGGCCGGGTTCGGCGTCGCGGTCGGGTCCGGCAGGTACGGGGCGGACGCCGTGAACGTCACAAACCCCGCAGCCGGTACCGCGTCCGGGTCCTGGTCATCATCCAAGCCGTCAACAACCCCGGCGAGGAACTGCCCAGTGACCCGGCCCGTAGAAATATTCGAGGGCAAAAGCAAGGGGGGCCTCCTAGGCGGTCGGGGTGAAGGTGATGTTGTCCCAAGCCATGGAGAAGGCTGAGGAGGTTCCGAGGAGGCCCATGCGGGTTTCGCCGAGGAACGCGGTGTCAATCGCGGTTGTTTTCACGGAGCCGTTGACGCGGAGGATGATGTTGGAGCCGTTCAGTTCCAGCTCGTACACGTCGCCATTCGCGGGGATGTAGGAGGAGTCGCCGATCTTCGTCGCCGTACCAGCGACACGTTTGTAGATGGCGAGGCCGGCAGTGTCGGAAGCCTGGAACACGAACAGGTGGTTGTTGATGTCCTGGTAGCGTGCGACGAGTCCGCCGAGGCGGTAGGAGCCGAGGGAAGTGGCGGTAACGCCGAGCTTGCCGTTCGTGGCGAGCGCATCCACCCATGCGACGTTGCGGGAGTCGCCGGATACGTTGACCGCAGCGCCGCCGGAGCTCGTGCGCCATACCGGGGTGGTGCCGGTCGATTCGTACCGCCAGGTCTTCCCCTCACCCGAGGTCACGCCGAGCGCCTGACCAGCAGGCCGGTCGAAGTTATCGAAGAACCCCGGAGCCTGAGCCCGCGGCAGAAGGGAGTTGCTGAAATAGGTGTTCAGAATGATGTCCATTTACGCTCCTACGGCGGTGACGGTTACGGGCGCGGATTCGGTGGCGCCGTTGAGTGCAGTGACCCGGACCTGCGTGGTGCCGGATAGGACGGTGACGGTTTCGGTGAGGGCCATGCCCCACGCCCGAGTGGCGGTGATCCATGAGCCGGCGCCGGTCTTCGTCTCCACCCGGTAGCTGGTGGCGTGCGACTGCGGCGCGGCCCAGTTGTAGGCGGCAGAGTCTGTGACAAGGTCGAACGTCTCGGACTTTGCAAGGCTGGCAGGAGCCCCGGACCACTGGACCGTTACCGTCGCACCCGACTTGGTCGCGGACACGTTGGACGGCGGCTGCGGGGCTGCGCTGGCATTATTGCCAAGGGCCTGCCAGTAACCTGCGAGGTACGTTTTCCCCAGGTAGTCGATGCCGACCTTTGAGAAGTGGGTTGTGTCGCCGTCGTTTGTCGCCCCGCGCAGTGACGGAGCGAAGCCGGCGTACGCGACACGGGCGGGGGTGCCTGAGTGGGCTTTGTCGATGTTGGGGCGTCCGGGCGAGATGTCGATCCCGGCGAGGGACATTTGCCCCACAACGAACGGCAGGACCGCACTACCGAGCGAGGTCCGCAGGTAGGAAATGAGGCCGTCCAGCAGGCCCTCATAGCTGCTCTGCGGCATGGACGCGTTGTTCTCGCCCTGGTGCCAGAGGATGCCCTTGGTTGCGACCGTGTATCCGGCGGCTTTGGCTGCCTCAATCGCGGCGAGTGTCTGGGAGATGGCGAGTCCGGGGAGGTCGTAAGCCGGATTCGTTGCAGTGCTCGGCGTCCACGTCTCGACTGTTGTGGAGCTGGTGAACCCGGTCCCGCCATGAGCGGCGGGGATGAGGAGGACGCCCACGTTCGCGGGCTGCGTCTTCAGGTAGTTCTGCGCAAACGTCGTGGCGGGGGAGAGCCCGGATGCGGTGTCGTGCATGTCCAACGGAACTGTTGCGGGTTCGAGGATGCGCCGTGTAGCGCCGTACTGGAGGATGCGCGAATCCTTGACTTCGCCGCCGACCGGCAGGCCACGCCCGGACATATTCGACTGGCCCACGGCCAGGAAGACGTGCAGGGTGTCAACGGTCGTGCCGGTAGACGTGCCACCGCCAGTGCTGAATGCCGGATCGTAGATGAACGTGCGGCCCGCGGGTGTGACCTCGAGGGCGACGTATCCGTTAGCGTCCGTTACCCGGAACCCGTCAGAGGCGCGGATGGTGGAGCCCGCAGCGATGACGTCACCGGTAGGGGTAACTCCGAGCGCCTCCTTCCCGTTCAGGTCTACAACCCGAAGCTCGTCTTTCGCGCCCGGCTGCGGCATCCGTGCAGTGAGCGCATCAAACGCGGCCTGCATGACTGAATCGCCGTTGTCGCCCTTGTCGCCCTTGGTGAGCAGCTTGCCCGCCTCGACGTTGGCGAACATGTCCACCAGCAGACCATTCCCAGTAACGACAACCAACCACGGGATTTCCTCGGTCGCAGTGTAGTTCCCGCCAGAGTCCAGCCACTCGATCCGCAGCCGGTACGCCGTATTCGGATTCGTGGACGCGTACGACGCTAGGGAAGCCGTGAACGAACCGTCAGACGCCGCCGTTACCCGGACCTCTTTCGTCACCAGCAGCGACCCGCCGGACGTGCTCGCCGGGTTCGTCGGGGTGAAGATCAGCGTGGCGCCGCCGACAGCCTGCGGCTTAAAGTCCTTCACGTTACCTGAAATGTCGGACAAGTGCGCCTCCTGGGCATGAGTCAGCACGAGGCTGGGGTTTTAATCTGTGGACCGATCCGCTAGACTCGCGGCATGGGGAAAATTGGGGGACTCGTGTTAGTGGCCGTACTCGGCCTAACCGGGTGCGTTTCCTCGGGGGTGGCGGTGGAGCGCGTGGCGAACGTCCAGCCCGCGACCAGCGTTACCGGTGACATGCTCGCCGGCCTACGCCCACACCTGACCACCCTGAAAGTCGCCGACGCCGACCTAATCAGCGAGGCCTACGGGGCATGCGTGTCGCTCGTCTTCCAGAGCAAGGACGCATACCGCGACGGGGTCATGAAGCAGTACGCCGACGTGAAGCTAGCCGTCGATCACCTCACCGTTGCCGCCGCGGCTAAGCAGTACCTCTGCCGTTAGACGATGCGCTTGATCTGCTTTGTTGTCGGGTCCATGTAGAGGTTCGACGTGACGCTAGAGATGGTGGGCAGCCCGTCGATCTTGACTGAACCGTCCGCGACCGTGATCTGAGATGCGCCGGCAAAGAGCGCTGCCGTGGTGTCTGTGAGTAGGCCGGCGTTACCGGATCCCCTGACAGCTACCGCGCCGCCATTCCCGCCAACGCCGCCACCCGATGCGAACGTGACGCCGCCGTTAGAAGCTGACGGGTCAATGACCGTGTTCCCGGCGGTGATTTTGCCAGAGCCAGTAACGGCCAGGTTGCCCTTCAGCGTGGACGCGCCTTCAACGGAGAGCGTGCCCTTTATGTCCGTCGCGCCGTTGATGTGGGTCGGCCCGTTGAGTTTCGTGTCGCCGGTGACAGTGGTGTCGCCAGCGATGTTCGTTGGCCCGTTGAGGTTCGTTGTGCCGGTGAACGTGGATGGGCCGGACTGGGTTAGCGTGCCAGTGAACGCGATAGTCCCGTTAGCCTGGAGCGTGCCCGTAATCGTCGCCGTACCGGTGACGTTGAGCCCGCCATTGCTGATGGTGATGACGCCGCCATTATAGACCTCAAATCCGCCTTCACCGACAGCTCCAGAGTTCATTGGCGAGGCATTCTCCAACGCCCTGAGTCGCCGGAGAATCTCGCCGATTTGAGGCTGTGAAAGGTTGTCGATCAAGCCCATGTCATAGCCCCGTAATCTTGAAGTCGCCTCCGCCTAGAGGTCCGAGCGGGGGAGCCTCCTCCAGAACTTTTAGGCGCCATAGAATCTCATCGAGTTGAGCCCGTGAATCGTTGTCGTTTGACGTCATGTCATGCTCCTGTAGGTTGGAATTCAAGCTTGACCTCGTGGCCAAGAGTGCCGCCGAGACTGCCGCTGAACTTGATCAGCCGATGTGATGTGATGCCAGTAGGTATCCATGGATCGCCCGCTGAGGTGATGCGTATGGTGTCGCCCAAGCTAAGGTCGGTCGCGCCCGGCGTGCCAGCCTTCAGGACCGACATGGAATACTGCCTGGTTGGGACCGACAACGCCCGCGAACGCTCAACCGCCAGATCGCCCAGCACGCCAAGACTCTTGACGCCCTTAAACGATGTGACGCCCTCAGCAGCGGGCCGGGAATGATCCGCAACAGGGTTAGAGCGGACCTTAGTGTTCTTCTCCGTACCCTCACCAGCCGCGTATGCGTTGTTAGCGAATCGGCTAGTGTCCGTCGTGGCGGACACCTTCAGCGCGGCTGCTTTCGAGGCGTCCAAGTTGTACTCCCACGAACCACCAGATGACAGGTTCGGAGCCGCCCGCATAACCCATTCCAGCGAACCGGACGAGCCCCAGCGCGGGGTGAAGTCAATGTCCGGCCCACCGTCCGACTCCATGACATTCTTCAAAGAATCAGTGACAAGCTCCATCGTGTACCCGTAGAACGAACGAGTCGCAGTGCCAGCAACGTCAGCAGGGAAAACGATAGGCAGGCTGTACCAACCACCCGGCGAGATTGCCTCCTGCACGAGCCGCTTAGCAATCGTCCCCAACGACAGCGGCCCGTAACTCAGCGTCGCCGTCATAATGTTCGGGACCCCATGCGGGACGGCCATCCGATCAGCCAGGATCGACCAAATATCAGAATGGTCAACCCTGAGAGTGCCCGCGTCCTTGTCGTAACTGGTCCCGTCAATGACGCCGGCAGCAACAACCACCGCGCCGACCTCGTAAACCAGCGTGTTCGTCCGCTCCACAATCAGGCTCCGAAGATCAAGCTTCCTCACCATCGAATCGTCCACCGGGATAGTCGCCTGCCCCGAAGACCCTTCGTTGAAGCACCGGGCCCACGTAAAGTCGGTTACTGGGATCACGTTGAGCCGGGCGCCCGTGATCGTGTCGCACACCCACACCCGTTCAAGAGCAGTCACGGAGCCTCCTTAGATGTAGGTGTCAAGCAAAGTCACAGCCGCCGTGCCGGATCCCGTGGTGATCGGTTGGAGGCGCATGTCAGTCGCCAAAGAGCCGCCCTGGATCCGCCACAAGTCAGCCCGCGTCACGCCACCCGAAACAACCGAGCCATTACGGACCAGCAAGCCCGTGGACATATCAATCGTGTGCGGAGTAGCCCCCAGCGCCGTAGTGACGCGATACTCAGCACCGCCCGAAGACTGCAACACATACCCGCCCGGGAACGAACCAGACACCGTGACAGTCGGATAACCCACCGCATTACCGCGATGGAAAACCGTTGTGTACGACGAACCAGACGGGATGCTGTACGCGTTCACGTTGCCGTACTTCAAAGGATCAACACACTTCAACCTGACCTGCCACTGAGCGAACGTGTCAGTAACCGGTGTGAATTTGACCCCGCTATTACGCTTCGCATCCGCCCACTGGATAGACCCATGCCCGGACGTTTGAAAACGCCCCGACATGGCACCAGTGAAGAAGTTCATCGCCTCGTGCATCTGCTCGTGGCTATCGGCGTGAAAGTTGCCGCCAATAGTGATCAGCCGCGCCTGGTTGTAAACAGGGAGGTCGAACTCGCCGTCACCGTTAGGCCGGTCGGCGGATTCGCCCTTGATGTCAGGCGAATCCCACCAACCCTCGAACTTGTCATTCTGCGTGACCCACCTGCCGAAACGGTCAGTCCCGGAAAGGGTTCGGCCCGCCCAAGTAATCAGTTCAGCCACCAAGACGAACACCCTGCTTCTGTAGTTCCCAACGGATCATGCCCATAGCCTGATCGGCTACTTCACGCGGCGCTGTTGTGCCATTGATGTGCTGCACAAGGTTGACGGACGGCCCGGACGCGGAAGCGCCAGCCGGGGCAGCCTGACGGGCAGGCGCACTTGCCGGCGCCATCTGCGCGTTCATCCGATCCAAGTTCCCGTAGCCGATAGCCCGAGCCGCGGACGCCTTCAGCACATACTCATCCTTGGACAGCATGTGCGGGTTGGAGTCTGACGTGTCAGTACCAACACCGAAGACCCGCCCACCCGTCGCCTTCTTGGGGATGAAGCCTGGAGCGTAGACACCAGCACCCTGACCAGCCGAGCCGTCAGCGATCTGCGAAGGCAGGCCGACCAGCTTCTCGAAGGTCGTCCTGATCGTGTCAATGGTCAGCGTGACCTTGCGCCCGTCGAGGGCATCAGCCTTGCCCTTAATCCCGTCAAGAGTCGTGGTTGCTTTATCGTTGACCCAAGTATCAATAGGAACCTTCTTGGGGATACCCAGCGCCTTACGCGCCATCGTGTCCGCCGCGTCACCCGTGATGTCGAGCTGCCCAGCCGCCGCAATGAGGTCCGTGTAGCTACCCTTAAGCCCCGTCTGCAACTCAGCCTGCGCCGCGGCGGAACCCTTGGAAGCAAGAGTCTCCGTCGCCGTCGCCTCAGCCTTGGTCATCGCAGCCTTGGCGAGGTCGTTGTACGCCGACTGGTTGGCGCGGCCCTTCTCGGTGTCTAGGTCAAGGGTCTTGCCGTTCTTCTTGACCGACTCCCCAACCTTGTCGATAGCATCCTGATATGCGATAGCAGCATCAGATGAGGACAGGGACAGCAGGCCCGCCGCGAAAAGCGACTTAGCAAACGCAGAGATGTCAGTCACGGCGCCCTGAGCGCTAAGGCCGACTTCCTCAAGCTGCTTCGCCATTTCCTCAGTGACGGGGGCAGCCCGACCCGCGGCAGTAGTGTAGGTCTCAACCGCGCCAGCAGCGCCAGCCATCGAAGCCGGAATCTTACCCATGGCGAAGTCAAGCAAGTCCTGACCCTCAAGAGTCACGCCAGCAGCCGTAGCCTGCGCCAGTAGAGCATCCTTGTAGGCGGGCAGATGGTCCAAAGCATCCTGCGCCGACGATCCATTCTTAATGAACTCGTCGGAGAGCTTGCTAAAGGACTTCGCCGCAGCGTCAGCGCCGCCATTCTTCACAAGGTTGCCCAATTCATCGCCAACCTTGCCCAGAGCCTCATCAACTTGCGTCGTATCGGACTTAGCCAACCCGGTCCAGCCGAACGCCTGGTCAGCCCATCGGTTAATTCCGTCTGAGTCCTTCGGGTGCGTGATCCTAGCGATAGCGTCAGCAGCCGAGTTGATGTCAGGCGCGATTCGCTTTCCGGCGAAATTACCAAAGTCGCTGAGCGCAGCATTGAGCGCAGAAATACCGTCGTCCGAAGCCGCCTTATTCAGCTTCAGGATTGCGTTACCAAGCTCCTCCGTTGAGTGAGTGTGCTTGTCATACGCGACCGCGTTGAAAATTTCCAAGCCAACTAGCGCGACAGCAGCGAGACCAGCGGCCTTCGCGACCTTGCCAATGCCAGTTGCCGCACGCGGAGACGCCTCAGCAAGCGAGGACATCGAACTGCGGAACTCCATGAGCTTAGGGAGCGCCGTCATTACAGCGCCGCCCACCAGCAGTGCGCTGCCCGCGATACCGGCGATACCGGCGCCCGCGTTCAGGACCGGCGCGGGGATCTTCCCGATGGCATCAACCAAATCCTCAGCGCCCTGCACCAGCCCACGCAGAGATTCGGCAGCGCCGGACCCGCCCTTGATGAGAACCGAGTCGAACGATCCGCCCAGCTTTTCAAGGTCCCCCGCAAGGTTGTCCTGCTTTATAGAGGCAGTAACCGCCGCATAGCCTGCGTCGTTGACCTTGTCAGTCCAGTCCGAGATGCCTTGCGCGCCCTGCTCGTACAGCACGTTAGCGGCGCGGACGGCATCGGATCCGAAGATGACACCCATAGCCGCATTGCGGGCCTCCGGGGTAAGGTCCTTCATCGAGGTCTTCAGGTTCTCAGCGAACCCAGCCAGACCGATGAACTGGCCCTGCGCATCGTAAGCGCTAATGCCTAGCTCGGCCATCTGGTTCTTAGCCTCGAGCGACTGCGGGGTGAGGCGCTGAAGCATCGACTTGAACGACGTACCAGCGTCAGAGCCGATCAGGCCGGCGGAAGCAAAGGCTGCCAGCCCGCCCGTGGTTTCCTCGATGTTCAAGCCAGTCGAGGCGGCTACAAGGCCAGCCTGCTTCAAGGCCATGCCCATGTCCTGCACGGAGCCCTGCGCCTTGCCAGCGCCAGCCGCCAGGAGGTCCGCGAGGTGGGGGACCTTGTCGCCCGAAAGCTTGAACTGAGTAAGCGCCGTAGCGGCAATTTCAGCAGCGTCAGCAACACCGAGTGAGCCAGCCGCCGCAAGGGACAGCGCGCCCTTCAGCCCGCCTCCAAGAATGTCCTTAGTGGACACGCCAGCCTTCGCCAGCTCATCAATGCCGTTCGCAGCTTCCTTAGCGGAGAACGCAGTATCAGCGCCCGCGTTGACCGCAGCCTCGCGCAGTAGGTCCATGTTCGCTGTCGTCTCATGCGTAGACGCCTGAACCTCAGACATTGCCGAGTCAAACTCCATGAACGACTTCACCGCGATAGCAACGCCAGCCAGGAGTGCGCCGCCCATGACCATCGACGCTTTGCCGACTCGGTCCAGGTGCTGTTCGTTCTCGCGGGCAAACGAAGCTGTACGGTCAGCGAAGTCCGTAGTCGCCTGCTGCGCCGTACGCATCCCAGAAACGAAACCCTGAACCTTGGCCTCAAGCGCGATGGATATGCTGCGATCAGCCATGAGGCCTCCTGTGTTAGTGATCTACTGGGGGTGCTCCAAAACAGGGGCGATCATCAGTGCCGAATTGTGCGGCTGATCCTTGTACGGCTCCATGGCAATAGCTCGCGCCGTCGTGGCATGGCAGCGGATCGGCAGCCCGCCCTTGAACTTCATTTCGTTCTCAGGGCTCGTGCACACCGAAAGCGGGAGGCGGCACAGAGGGCACAGCGAGCCACGGTAAGCCTGCAACGCAAGCATCACAGTCTGCTCCGACTCATCCCACTCAGGCTCAGGCCGGGACGACACAAGCCGGCCCGCCTCATACTCATACGTTGTTGCGGGCTCCCAGCCATGGAACCGCTTCAACGAAATGCCGAGAGCGTGCGCCGTCTCTACGTCTGATCTGAGGGCTGGATCATCCTGAAGGCGCTGAGCGAAAAAGGGACTTCGTTCCGCCCCTTATTGACGCGGAGAGTAGCGAGGACGAAATCCTCATACTGGGAATCGGTCATGTCATCCGCGAGGGCATCCCACTCGTCAGCAACGGAGAAGTCCAGAGCCTCGCCGGCGTGGTTCTCAACCCCGGCAATCGACTTCGGGACAGCCGCCTTCATCAAGGCCTCAACGTTGAAGCCGTACGACTTATCCAGCGCGTTATCCTCACGCGGGGCATGGGCCGCAACCAGATCGTTCCAGTCGCCGCGCTTCATCCCACGGACCAGGAACGACACCGTCGCCGCCTTCATCTCTTCCTCGATGTCGTTGACCTTCTTAGCCAGATCCTTAGCCGGATCATTCAGCCGGGCATCAGCAAGAGACTGGGAACGGGCTGCGTTGAACTCAGCCTCCGCAGCCTCATGCGCCGCCTTCAGGTCGCCATCAAGGCAAAACAGGACACGCGTCTCAGGACGCTTCACAACAAGAGCCATCAGGTACTCCTAAAGTCTTCTAGCGGGACAAGTGGGACTTGACCTGTTCGCCC
>Ga0065714_10064820_pt1 | contig 17949 bp, 12 predicted proteins | sample MisRhiReplicate2_FD_59101 | JGI IMG/M metagenome (GOLD analysis project Ga0065714, IMG submission 59101) | Miscanthus rhizosphere microbial communities from Kellogg Biological Station, MSU, sample Rhizosphere Soil Replicate 2: eDNA_1 v2... | ecosystem: Host-associated > Plants > Roots >...
CTGCTTCAGTCTGATTTGCCAACGGCTGACGAGCTGGATCAGCGCGGGATGTCGATCTAGCTCGCTAATCGTTGAGGCTCACTTTTTCGCAGGCATTAAAAAGCCGGCTTGTGGTTAGCTTTTTATTGATTCATGTTGTTGAATTTAAATGATTTATTGGGTTTATACGGTGCGCCGTTCCCCCATTTGTTCCCCCACTTTTAGCAGTTTTTGCACGACGGTTGACCGGCTTTTTGTCCTTTGACACTTCGATTTTTTGTGCGCCTTTTTCTCACCTGTCTGCAGTTAAGAAAGGGCCACGGATGTCTCGTTAACGCGATAAAAAATGCTCGGACACGAGGCGTCGTATAGAGCTGACTGGGGTGATAGCTTCAAACAGGCTGCAACCCAAGCGTTTTTTTCATCACAATTGACTGAAGCGTGGCAAAGTCCGCTTATTTTCACCTTAGCCCACACATAATCCAGACAAGGACACACGGCGTGCCGATCAAGACGGACGTTTGGACTGTCGGCTCCATGCCGACCAGGTTGCTGCAGAGCAAGCTCGCAACCGAGCAGCTACTAGAAGACATGATCGTAAATGCTCCGAGCATACTCTCGGATGAATGGATGCTTATAGGGAGACAAGAAAGCACTGGCATGGGCGGGCGCATCGATTTGCTAGCCATCGCGCCTGACGGTGCGCTAGTGCTGATTGAGCTCAAGCGTGACCGCACGCCCCGCGAGGTGGTTGCCCAAGCACTTGACTACGCAGTTTGGGTCGAAAGTCTTCGTGCTGATGAGATTGGCGCTATTTACAAGCGATTCCGACCTGGCTGCATCTTGGACGACGACTTTCGTGAGCGCTTTGGCCGCGCCTTGGACGATGACGAATTGAACAAGAGCCATCAACTCATCATTGTTGCGACTGAGTTGGATGCCAGCAGTGAGCGCATCGTCGCGTACCTCAGTGAGCGAGACATCCCAATCAATGTCCTGTGTTTTCAGGTTTTTCAATCAGGTGGCCAGCAACTATTGAGCCGTTCTTGGTTACTCGACCCTGTCCAGACTCAGGTCAATGCAGTGTCGGCGGGTGAGGGGCACAACGAACCTTGGAATGGCGAATTCTATTGTTCGTTCGGAGATTCCACTTCCCGCTCCTGGGAGGATGCTGTTGAGTTTGGCTTCATCTCCGGAGGCGGAGGTGCCTGGTACAGTCGGACCCTTCAATTGCTTTCACCAGGGGATAGAGTTTGGGTAAATATTCCCCAGCAAGGCTACGTCGGTGTCGGTCGTGTTCTTGGATCGTCCACACCTGCGGCGGACTTCACTGTCATGCATGACGGAGTTGAAGTACCAGTGCTTGAAGTCGCTACCCGCGCAAACTATCACGCCGAGTTTGTCGACGATCCTGAACGCTGTGATCACTTTGTATCAATCGAATGGCTTCAGACAGTATCGATAACTCAAGCGGTGCGGGAGGTTGGAATGTTCGGAAACCAGAACACAATTTGCCGCCCCACCACACCAAAATGGCGGTGGACGATCGAACGGCTGAAGCAGCGCTTCCCTCGTTATGATGATATTGACTCGTTAAAGGTGACAGTTGTGTAGTCGTAAACGGCCTGATAACTCGTTTTACAGGCAGTGTAGTCGTGGCTAACGCAGCCAGCCCGCTTTAAATTCCCTCCACCTCAATCCCATGCTCGGCCAACCATTCTTTGCGCTGTGCATAATCGGGCATGGCGCGCTCGAGCCGTAACCAGAACTCTGGGGTGTGGTGCGGCTCGTGGAGATGGACCATTTCGTGGGCCACTACATATTCGGCGATGCGTTTGGGTAGCAGGATGCTCTTCCAGTGGAAGTACAGCATCTCACCTTTGCCGCATGAGCCCCAGCGATAGCCAAGATCCTGCACCCGCACCCCTTCTGGGGAAACATCCATACGTCCTTGGTATTCCTTTGTCCGTAAGGCGAGCCAATTACGGGCATGCAGGCTGTACCAGCGAATAAAGTGTTCCCTTGCCTGTGGTAGCTGGCTGCGTAGCAGCAGAAAGCGCCCACCCGTCAGTTTCAACGGTACGTCCTGCTCGTCGATCAGCTTGAGCCTGTAACTGCGACCAAGGTATAGGAAGCCTTCGCCATCCACATACTCCTTGGTTGGCACGGCACGCAGCAGGCGCTCCTTCTCGGCCAGGCGAGAGTAAATCCAGAAGCTCTTTTCCTGCACGAATCGGCTCAGCGATTCTTCGTCCGCCTCAGGCGGTGCCGAGAGCACCAGCGTGCCGTCACGTTCGACGGTGATCTGTAGCGTCTTGCGTCGCGCACTGCGCCGCAGCGTCAGACACAGATCGTTTACCGTCAGGCTGGCCGTCATGCTTACACCTGCATCAGCTTGTCGTGGCTGGCCCGAGCCTGATCCAGTAGCCGGTCGGCCAGTATTCCCGCGGTGTCGGAATCGACAAGCGGCGGCCGCAAAAGCATCAGATGGTCGAACAGTCGGCCGGTGAGGTCTTCCTGCGCTACTCGCTTGCGAGGACTCCAGATGTCCCGGTGGCTCTGCAGTTCATCAACCAGCAGATCGACCAACTCCACCGTCACATCTTTCAGCCGTAACAGTTCAGCCGGCTGAGGGTCCACTTCGAAACAAACGACATCCAAGACGGTGCGCAGGAAGGGCGCGTAATGCTCGGGAAGATCGGTCGGAGCAGTGTCTTCGTTGATCTGTCCCGAACGCAAGTCGGAAATTATTTTCTGCAACTGAGTGACCAGCGCATCCCACTGCTCATCGAGCGATTTGAGGATGTCGTTCAGCCGCTCGGACAGTTTGCGGAACAGCACGGGGTCTTCATCTGCATGTTTGCGGATGTGAGAGCGGATGGCGTGCTCCATTTCCGAGGCTTTGGCGCGGTCGTTGGCACTGCGTGATAGCTGTTTCTCGAAATCAGTATCGGTCAGCTGAATGGGCGGGATTTTCGGATCGACCCCAAGGGATATGACGTGGTCGTCGATAAGTTTGCGCACCTTGGCCCCAATATCCTTGCCTAGTACCGGAAGGTCCTTATAACGGTTGCGGGCGCGAGCATGGATATAAGCCAGACGCTTTGCGTCCTTGATGAAGGGCAGCCCCTCTGGGCGCGGTAAAATGGTATCGAGCGAAGCGAGGAAGGCCTTGAGTTTGACAGCGAACTCCGCTCGCACCTTCTCCTGATCAAGGGCGGCTAGGCAGCCTTCGGTATCGTCCAGCGACTCGATACCCTGGCGGCGCAGCACGTCCACTACCCGCAGATGACGGTCTCGTAGGATTGGCACCTCGTCCTTGATGCTGACCAGCGCACCCTCGATATCCTCGTCGGCATAGGCCGCCAAGGCTTCTTTCAGGTGGTTGGCCACGCCGTAGTAGTCCACCACGATGCCACAGCGCTTGCCCTGGCCGGTACGGTTCACCCGGGCAATGGCCTGCAGAAGCTCTGCCTCCTTGATCGGTCGGTCCAGGTACATCACGCCTTCGATGGGGGCGTCGAAACCGGTCAGCAGCATCGACTTTACGATCAGGAAGGCCAGCGGATCGGCCTTGCCCGGCTGCTCATGCCGTAGCGGCTTCTTGAAACGCTTGATCAGTTGTTCGTGTTTCCCGCCGTCGGTCCAGGCTTTCCACGACGAGTCGTCGTTATTGCTCCCGGAAATGATCGCGGCGAATTCAAGGCTACGCAGCGTGTCGCGGTAGCGCCAGGCCTGGATGCGCGCCTGCACTTTGGGTGGCCGCATGCACAGAGCTTCATCGTCGAGCATCTTGTCGGCAGCTGGCAGTGCTTCTGCCTCGCTCAGCAGTTCGTCACGAGCGCTCTGTAAGGCGCTGAAATAACGAATGGCGGCCAGCCGACTGTAAGCTACTACCTGAGCTTTGTAGCCGTTGGGCAGGATATTCGTGACGTAGTGGCGAAGGATGTCACGCGCTTTGTCGTCGATCAGCGCCGGGGCATCGAAGATATGGCCCTTGGTGGCGTACTTCTTCTTGATCAACTCCAGCTCTTCGCTACTGTGTTCGCGGAAGAGATCCTCGAACAGCTCATCCAGGCTGGCTCCGTCCTTGACCGCGCCATGGGCTGTGCGCCCTTCGTAGAGCACAGGCACCGTAGCGCCATCAGCTTCGGCTTCCTTGATCGTGTATTTGTCGATAAACGCACCGAAAATTTCATGGGTGCGCTTCTTGTCGCCCATGATGATCGGCGTGCCGGTGAAGCCGATGCGTGCGCAATTGGGCATTCCAGCCATCAGGCTGGCCTGCAGGTCGCCGGCCTGGGTACGGTGCGCCTCATCCACCAGCACCAGAATACTTTCGTCGCTGTTCAATACTTCGATGGGTCTGCTGACCCTGTAGGACCCACGATTCTCTGCAACCTTGAGCTCAGCGCCGAGCGTTGCGGGCAGATCGTTCTCGCCGGACAGCTCTTCGTCCTCCAGTTCAGAGCTTCGGTACTTCTGGATAGTGGCGAAGATCAGTCCCGGTCCCTGACGCCGAGCCAGCACCTTCACACCCTCGGTGCTGGAAGCCACTTCCGGCAGCTCGCCGGTCAGCGTGGCAGTTGCCGACAGCTGGCTCTGCAAATCTTTGCGGTCTGTCACCACGATGACTTTGAAGCGCCGTAGTTGGGTGTCCGTGCGCATCTTGCGTACCAGAAACACCATGGTCAGGCTCTTGCCAGAGCCCTGGGTGTGCCAGACGATACCGCCGCGCTGGTCGTATTCGCCATGCTCGTGGCGGGTCTGGCCGGTCTTCAGTCGGGTGATGGCACGGTTTACAGCACGGTATTGCTGGTAGCGGCAGACGGTCTTGATGGTCTGCCCGCTGACCTGCATAAACAGCATGAAATGCTGCAGCACATCCAGCAGCTGCGCAGGGGACAACAGGCCGACAATCAGCCGCTCCTGCTCGGACAAGACGGACTTGCCCAGCCGGCCTGCTACTTCCTGCTCGCTGCCCTGGCCATCCGGTCCGACTACCGTTTTCCACTGCGCAAAATGAGCGAAACCGGAGCCGATGCAACCGACTCGCGCCTCATCGAAGCTGCTGGCGATCAGTAACTGTACGCTGGCGAACAATGCTTCGTTGCCTTCGTTGTCTTCAACTTCGAAGGCCGCCTTGCGTTGGTTGCTGTAACGGCGCAGTTGGTCCACGGCCTCTGTCAGAGGCTCGGGTATGGATGGGCTCTTGCACTCCACTACTACCAGCGGAATGCCGTTTACCAGCAACACTAGATCAGGGACGATGAATTTTTTGCCACTGTTGTAGCCTGGCGGGCAGTCCACCCGATATTGGTTGATCACAGTCAAGTGGTTGTTGGCCGGCGTCTTCCAGTCGATGTACTGGATCGTCTGCCCACGACCGCCATCCCAGCCAGGAAGACCATCCACTGTGATGCCCTTGAGCAGCAGCTCGGTGGCCTTCTGGTTGGCTTCCATTAACTTGGCGGTGCCAAGGCGGGTGATCGCTGCAACGGCTTCGGCGATGCGCTCGTCATCCAGCCAGGGTTCTTCGCTATCGCGCAGATTGATGGCCCGCAGCCGCTCACGCAGCTGGGCTTCCTGGATGACTTCGGCAAAATTGTTGCGACCCGTCACGGCCGGGATGTCGAGATTCCCCTCGATGTGTGTCCAGCCCAGTCCTTGCAGCTGTGCGACAAAGGGTTGCTCAACGTCGTCCAGTTCCCAGCCCATCTCACCACTCCATTTTCAATGGATGAAATCTCTCCGATTTCACCCCGACTCCATCAGATTTACTTGGCGCCCATACGGGCGGATGTCAGTTGATAGAGACTCAATTTTCAGCCAGCTCCTGCTCGATCTGCTCGATGCTGGGCAGGGTGGTTTGCAGCTCGGCCGGCAGCGCCTCCATCAATTGATACTCCGCGACGCCCATGGGTTTGGCGCTATCGCGCAGGGCGTATTCTGCCACTACCTTGTTTTTGCTCTTGCACAGCAGCAGGCCTATGGTGGGGGCATCGTGTTCGCCTTTCATCTGTACATCCACGGCCGTCAGGTAGAAGCCCAGCTGGCCCAGATGCTCGGGCTTGAATTTGTCGGCCTTCAGTTCGATTACCACATAGCAGCGTAGTTTTAGATGATAGAACAGCAGATCGATGAAAAAGTCGTCGCCGCCCACTTCCAGCGGCACCTGCCGTCCAACGAATGCAAATCCAGCGCCTAGCTCCAGCAGAAAACGGGTTACATGCTGCACCAGGGCATGTTCGATTTCGCGCTCGTTCGCTTCTCGGTTCACATCGAGAAAGTCGAAGACATAGGGGTCTTTCAGCGTCTGCTGGGCCAGGTCCGAGCCCGGTGCCGGCAGCTGCGTAGCGAAGTTGGTTTGCGCCTTGCCTTCTCGCTCCAGCAAGCGGGTTTCGATGTGCATGCCCAGCACACTACGCGACCATCCGTATTCTACGGCTCTTTGGGCATAGGCCAGGCGCTGCTGCGGATCTTTCAGCTTGGCGAGCAGCGCCAGGTTGTGGCCCCAAGGTAATTGTCCAACAGCCTGTTGGACGATTTCAGCGTTCGGCCAAGCCTCGGCAAAGGCGCGCATATACATTAGATTGGCGCGGGAAAAGCCCTTCATATCGGGGAATGTCGTGCGCAGGTCGTGAGCTAGTCGCTCGATCACCTTGGCACCCCAGCCCTCACGGCTCTGCCGCTCGAGTATGTCGCGTCCGATCTGCCAGTAGAGCAGCACCAACTCACGGTTCACTGCCTGCACTGCACGCTGCTGGGCGTAGTGAATGCGGGTTTTCAGTTCGGCCAGCCAGTCGGTGTAGCCACTGGGCGGGTCGATTAGCGAGGTGGCGCTTGAGTCCGTCATGGGGTGGATCCTTCCAGTAACGGTGTGACGCGTACGCGACCGGTGAGGAGGTCGTTCATTAGGCCGGACTTTTCAAGCTGCATCTTCGCCAATGCAGCTTTTTCGGTATCTATCCGGTTACTGACTTGCTGCAGTCGTGCCTCGATCGCACGTTGCTCATCACGAGAGGGCACTGGCAGCAAAAGGCTTCGTAGCGTTTCGGAGCGTATCGCCATCATCGTACCGCCTTGCTGGTCCTTGGTGAAATGCTGAGCCACCCATGGTGAATAATTCACCTGTAGCATTGCCAAGTAAGGAGAATATCGATTTTTGTCGAGCGAAATTGTCCACGTGTGCTTCGAGGACAATGCTTGGCCTATGTCATCGGGAACCAGGCAGCATCTACCGACTGTCCCCATGATCGTGATCATCAGGTCGGCCGGCCTCACGGCATACCGCGAGAGCTGCAGAAATTTTGCAGGTGTTACGAGGCGCTTGAATTCAGCTACGAATCGCTCCGTATGTACATTATCAATTCCCAAAAGCGGCAAGCCTGATTCAACGAGTTCATCCTTCAGAAGTGCACTACCGAATGGTCCTGAGCGCATAGCGGGGTCAGTATCCGCCAAAAGGTTTTCAAGCTGTTCGACATACCAATCCTTCGGAATCCAACCCAACGATGACGCCTTATAGAGCTGTGGTGCCTCGCTCTGGGACGGGCGCAGTTCGCCATTGGCGTCTATGCCACGGGTCAGTAGATCGTGCAGCAGGCCCTGCTTGACGGACTTGAGTTTGTCGATGATTGCCTCTGTTCCGCGGATGGCGGTGTCGACAGTGTCAAGTATATTAGCCAATATTCTTTGATGATCTTGGGGTGGAAACGAGATCGGCAATGTAACCATGTCTCGCTGGAAAATATGCGGAATAGAGCTTCCGGAAACCTTATCTTCGAGAAGTTTTTTGAAGCCGTAACCATTGAGCACGTGGTATAGGAAGCGATAGTCGATTTCTTTGTGTGGCCTCAAAAGCATCATCGTGCCATTGATGGTCGCTTTTCCTGGGAGTTGATCAACCCTAGCAACACGCCCGATGGTCCCATCCTTGGTCAAGATGACATCGCCCTCGGATAGTGCAATTTCCCAAGACTCTTGATACCTAAAGTCTGAGATATGGTCGCAGCTCTCCCATTCGATTACCCCGCGCTCAAGATGTTTGCCTGCGATCAAATAGGGGCCGGATTCGGTGTATTCGGATGAGGACAAGCCTCTCCAGCCGATTCGAGCCTTGATGTAGCAGTACTTCCCCAAAGTCTCTGTCAGCCACTGCTCAGACATACCCCAATCCCCTCAAGAACCCCTGCAACGTCAGCGCTGCTGCATCGCGCTTTTGCTCAATCTCGGTTAGCGTTATCCGGTACTTGTCCCACCAGTTGTCGAAGGCGGCGACTATCTGCTTCCGCTGGGCGGCAATGTAGCGCTCGACGATGGCCTGCATGTCATTGTGCAGTATGGTCAGAAGTAGGTCGGCAGCGGCCTTGGGCGTCAGGCCATCGACGGCCTGATTAAGATGGCTGTTGAAGCTTTCTTTTTTGGTCTTGAGCCGTTTTTTCACCTCGATCAGTTCTACCTTCCAGGCTTTGATCTGGGCTTCGTCAACGATATTTTCCTCGTCTCCTTCGGTTGCTTCGTTTTCGCCTTCAGCTTCTTCGCCATCCTCACTCTTGGTTGGGACGGAGGCCTTGAGCTGGCTTTCCAGTTCGGCTTTCTTTGTGTCCAGTTCGGCTAGTTCGGTCACAAAGGAGCCGAGTAGGAACTTCACCAGCTTGTGCTCCAGCGGGCTCTCCTTGCTTGCTTTGTCTTCCAGCGCAGTGACGATGCTGGTACGCCAGGCATCGATCACGCTCTTGCTATCCCGGGCCATCAGGGTGAGGAAGTCGTATTTACTCTGGTACCAGAATCCGGCAACTATGCCGCGCACCTGGAAAGGGTCGAGCAGGCCAATGCTTTCCAGTGACTGGCTGAAACTCTGCAGCAGCTCGCTGCGCAGGCTGACCAGGCTACTGGTGTTGTCCGTTTGCCCAGCCAGGGCAGTAATGCGCGGGCTGTGCTCGCCCCACCAGCTTTCGAAGGCATTACGAATAGAGGCTTCCTTGGCTTGCAGACCGGCATTGCCTTCGATGGCCGGTTTCAGTGCCTGGCGGCTGTCCAATTCGGGGCGGAAGTCGTAGTAGCGCTCGTCGCGGTCAATGAACAGATCCAGCGGGTCAAGGCCGTGGGCATTGAAAAGGCTAGCCTTAGCTGCCACTTCGGCCCAGGGCACGCCGCCGAGCAGGTGGGCGCGTACGTCGTGAGGCTCGGGTGGTGGAGCGTTGTCCACGTAGCGACGGATGTTGAGGTTGTAGTTGTTGGCCCGGAGGGTGGCGATGTCCACTATCTCGGATAGGCCGTCAATCTGGCGGAATTCATCGAAGGCGGTGGCGATTTTCTCGATATGTTCGGGCAGGAGGAAGCTCTGCGCGCGCCCCTCGAAGTATTCACGGTCGGCGTTGATGAACAGCACTTTGCCTTGGCGCTTGGTCGGCTTGCCGCTGACGCGATTGGCACCTTCCTGCTTCTGTTGGCGAAGGACCATGATGCAGGCAGTGATGCCGGTACCATAAAAAAGGTTGGCCGGCAGACCGATAATCGCCTCGAGAAGATCGTCCTCGATGATACCGGCGCGGATGCCTTTCTCCTCTCCGCCACGGAACAGCACTCCGTGGGGCAAAACTGTGGCAACCATACCTTCGTCGCGGCAGACGGCGAGCATGTGCTGAAGGAACATCAAGTCGGCCTTCTTAGATCCCAACGGTACCTGACCGTAATTGAACCTTTCAGGGTACTGCGGATTCCACGCCGGCTGGCCATTGGCATCTTTCTCGGTGTGGCCCCAGTTGATAGAGAACGGCGGATTGGTGAGGATACGGTCGAAGCGCAGTAGCTCACCACCCTCCGTATGGCGTGGATCGCTCAGGGTGTCATCGTTTTGCAGGTCAGCGGTGCTGATGCCGTGCAGCAGCATGTTCATCTTCGCGATGGACCAGACGGTGCCGTTAAACTCTTGGCCGAACAGGTTGGCCTTGCGGCCATCCTCGCCGTGCTCGTCGATATGTTCCTTGGCGGCAATCAGCATGCCGCCCGAGCCGCAGCAAGGGTCGTAGATGTCGTGTTTCAACTTCGGCTTGAGCAGACGAACCATCAAGCGAACCACCGAGCGTGGGGTGTAGAACTCACCGCCCTTTTTGCCGGCAGAGTCGGCGAACTCGCCGATCAGGTATTCGTAGGCAGCGCCGAGCAGGTCGGGAAACTCAAAGTCAGAGTTGCATAGAGGCACCAGACTGAAATGGCTGATCAGCTGACGCAACTTAATATCGGGGATCTTGCTCTGGCCGACCTTACGGGTGAAGTCGATGTGTTCCAGTACCCCTTCCAGGGAAGCGTTATTCGCCTCAATACCTGCCAGCGCTTTGTTTAGCAGATCGCCGACATTGATGTGCGCCTCGTTGAGCAGGTGCTTGAATCGCGAGGAACTTGGCACCCAGAAAGCGCCGTCGCGCCTGTACCAGCGCGGATTCTCGGCAGAGACAAATGCTTCGGCCTGGCTTTTGCCAGCGTTAATTTCCTGCGCTACGACTTCCTCGTAACGCTCCTCGAACACGTCGGAGCAGCGTTTGAGGAACAGCATGCCAAAGATGTATTCCTTAAACTCCGAGGCATCCATCTTGCCGCGCAGAATGTCTGCGGCCTTGAACAGGTGACGTTCCAGTTGCTGAAGCGTGAGGGGCATTACAGTTTTCCTTTTCGTCGCCCTGCGAGCGACGTATTCCCAGAGGATATAAATGATGGGTGGGATTCTAACTCAGGATGCCTCAGCAAGCTGTCTGGCAGTACTGGACGCGATGTGTGCGGCGTCCACGATTGGTCGAGTCTTCCCTGTCCGTATAGTGCCGCCATTCGTTCAGGGAGTGCCGGACGAGTCGGCAGGCCTGGCGCATCATTTTCTTGCCGTGGCGAATGAGCACTGGACAAAGTGCTGGGCAGAAAGGAAAAGGGCCACACCTTGCACGAGCCTTAAGTAGGTATTTTGTATGGCGCTGACACCAGACGAACGGTAAGTTACACAGAGCCTAGATATTCTGCTGCTCTGGAAGTCTGCAGGGAATTAGCTGTGCTCCTGCTGGTAGTTAAGTATCGATCAGCTAGTTATAGATTTTGGTATCGAATTCGGAGCCTCTAGACTTCGATAAGCTTCTGTCTGCGTAGACTTTGGTAAATATGTCAGGGCCCTAAGAATACGGCCTGTAAGAAAGACCGGTACTCGTTCGAAGCGGCTAAATCACTACTTATTAAGGTCGCCAGTATTGATAGGGAAATCGATCCGAAAGAAATCGATTGGTTGCTGGCAGGTTTTTTCGAGTTAAGTTATAGGGGCTTTACCTTTGTCCTGCGGGTTGAAATATAAACTTATGCCAATGTGTTTGACATTGAAGGGGGTGCCTGATCGTTCGTGGGTGTGCGTTGTATGAAAAACAAAGTCGGGCCTATCTTCGCAGTCAGATATTGAGAGGTTGGTCAGCCCTTGGGCAGTAATTCTCTCTCGCCATTCTTTAACTACGGCTGCACAATTTTTGTTTTTTATATATATAATAAGAGCTCCGCAATCTTGGTTGGTGTCTCCGGTGGTGTAGCGAGTGCACAGTTGCTGGAAGCCTTGGAATAAATAATCGTACGACCCATGTATTTTAGCCTCTCCAATCCAGAGGTAGTTGTTTTTTCCTCTGACGGATAAATCTGTATGTCCTCCTATTTTAGTCTCGTGGCCTGCCGCATAACCCATGCCTCGAAGGATGCTTAGAATTTCTAAGGTAAGTCTATCTTCACCATCATCTTTTCTGAGTTCGGGGTTTTCTTGTAATGTGGACACTATACTATTTAGGTCAGAGTACAATGTGTCTATGAATTGTTGGTAGGTGCTCGCGGTGTATCGTCTTATCGAGCCAGCGAGGCCAGCAACACCAAGCTGGTCTGCAAGTTCTTTGATGTCTTTAAGGGTGAATCTGTCAAGTATGTTGCTCTCGGTTTCACCCATTCTCAATTTCTCTAGAAGGAATGAAATATGGATATATATAGCGGTCATAATCTTTGACCGGATAACCAGTATCAGGATGGATTAGCGAGCCTGTTATTTCTGCATGGTAAACAGTTTCGTCATCGAGAGGTATGATATTATCGTCTATTATTAGCTCGAACTTCATCTCAAGCAGCTTAACCCTCTCTCCTGAAAGGTATTGAGCAACTTGTAATAGCATTTCGGGTCGCTGTGTGCCGATGACTTGTGCAATGGAAGAGTAGGTGAGATGTTTGATGTCTTTTTTGTGCGCAAAAACATATTCAGCTAGACAAGCAAAAACCTTCTGATTTTCAGAAGGTCTAATGTCCTCTGCGATAGTTGCTAGCGCATGATCAAGCTTCATGGTGTCATTGATTCAAATATCTTGTTCATGACAAAATCATAGTCTATATCTGAGGCGCAAGATAGGACGAAGGCTGTGTCAATCGTCGGATTTGCTGAGCTGGTTAAGGCAACAGTTCCTGGGATCACTAATTCAACGTAGCCCTGCCGAGAGGGGCTATTCCAGCATTTGGATAACATGTGAGGATTTAATTCAACGATTCCCGCGACCCCTCCAGCATGATAGGTGTCATCTCTGAAATCATGTTGCTTGGTACGCATTTTGCCGCGATGAACACCGGCGCTATCTGTTGTATGGCCTATCTCGGCTATTCTTCCATCTACAGAAGAGTAGAGCTTTTTAATGCAAGGAAAAAAATTTATGGCGCCGGAAATGATTTTGGTGACGTCGAAAGCTGCCTCGATTACTTGAAGAACTTTACTTTCTAATATTAGCAGTCGACGCTCAATGTCTTTGGTTTTTTGTACGTCTAGTCCGTCCATGCGGATCTGTAAAGTACCACTTTCTCTGTCAACACAAACGACGTCAAATAGTTGAACAGCCCTTTTGCGAACACCGTAAATCTCATCGAAATCACCATAATCATTTTGGGCGTTATCAGTCAATGATTCGGCAGGAAGTATTTCTTTCTCGACTACGTATTGCTTGGAGCAAAACACGAAAGACGATCTATCCTCGGTGGTGTAGTAATCGGCACAGGATAAGGTAAGTGGCGCAGCTACAAGATCATCATGCTCTAAAGGAAGCGGAAATCTTTTGTCATAAATAGTTTTTTGCTCAACTAGCTCCATGCTGAAGTGTTTTATCAGCTCGTCGTAGTCTCCAAGTAGTTTAAATACCTTAATGAGTTTGTTGCCATTGAGCGTCAGATCTACATAGACGGCCTCTAAGCCAGTCGCGTAAGTCGCTGAGGTTTTCGGCGAATTTAAGTGTTCAGTAAGCTTGTCGATAGTGCGTTCCCAGCCCAATGATGCGGCTAAGTCGTTCTGGTGTAATGCATTTCGAAAAAGTGAAAAAGAAATCTTTCTTTCGTTTAATCCGTCAGCAAAATCAATCGCGCTCATCCCAAAATCCCTACACTTGAGCCGTTTTCCATGACACGCCTTTGGTCCAGAGGGTGCCGTTCCTTATTTTCAGAGTCGATAGCTCATAAGCGTCTAGTGCGATGTCAATTTCCAGCAACGCTACTATTTTGCAATCGCTCTGTCTACTGTACACGCTGGTCGGTTGCTGCTGCTCGGATTGGCTAATTTATCCTGGGGTCAGGGACATGGATTCGCTATTTTGCTAATGGGCACTTCTGTAGTGCTTTTGGACGAAAACATGGCTTTCCAAGACGGAGCGCTATCAACTGAATGGTTAATCGGTAGCGGTAGCGCGTTGCTTCTGCCCGACTTTCCAGTCTGTTATTTAGGAACCATGCGAGATGCTTTTTCCGCCACGTCCATGGGTTGTCTCTCTGCCATCGCTGTTGGATGGCCGCTTGTATGAATCGGGCTTGCCGTAGGTGTCGGTGCTGTGTGGCTTGCGAGCCGCTCAGCACGCCGTTCAGGAACAGTGCCATATCGAAGGGCTTGGTCACGCTCTGCCTCCAATGTAGGCCGAAACCACGTCGATGCGGTGATGACCGAGCTCAACGCTGATCTGTTGGCGCGCCCGTTGATCAAGGTCGCGATCACCGCGATAGCCGGGGCCACCATTGATTGGTGCTGCGTGGCCCGTGAGCTGCTCGTAACGCTCGCAGGCGTAGGCCGCTCGCAGTTCATGAAAACCCTTCAACCCTTGTTCATGCAGTATTTCGCGGGCAGAGCGCACGGTTTGTTGTAAGAACGTGGCGTAGCTTTCATCTCGGGCCAGCAAGTTGCGGCTGCCGGTCGGTGATGCGCTTTGAGCCAGCAGTAACGCCCTTTTCACTTGTTCGTTAGCCTCGACCCATCGCGGCGCCGAAGCTCCCGAACGGCCGCCTTTGGTGCCGTCCTGAATGTTGATTCGACCAAACTTCTCGGCTTCACGTTGTAATCGAGGCAGATCTGCCAGGATCGCTTCGCGCAAACGTATGCCGGTTTCACGGGCCAAGTGCACGATGGCGCAGATGCGATGGTGTCCCTGATTGCGGAGTGCCTGAGTAATGCGCTCAATCTGCTGTCGATCCTGCCCTTGTGGCGCGACGGTGCGGATCGTCGAGCGCTGCCGCCCTAACGTCTGGCTCGGGCTCGGGACTTTCACATACTGATCACCGCGCAGCGCCGCGAGTGTGCGGTTTACGCTGGACAATCGGTTTTGCGCGGTGGCGATGCTGAGGTCACCGCGGTCGATTTGCTGACGCAGGTACTGTGCATAGTTGAGGAGCGTCTGCCGATCGATTTGCCGCGCATCGTTGTAGCCAGGGCCTTGAACGGACCGGCACCACTTAACGAACGCCAGCCAACGATCACTATGGGCTTTGACCGTGGCGAAATGGCCGCCGCCGAACAGATCCTTGAGCGCCTGCGGACCGGCGTAGCTCAGTTGGCGACCATAACCAAAGTTGCGACCGTCACGCCTGCCGACCAGGGCCATCCTGGAGCTCCTTCGCCTGTTGGCGTAGGTAAGCCAATAGCTCGCGCCACTGGCCGTTCACGGGGAGAAGTTGCCCCCAGTCACTGGGACGAAAACACAGCCGGTTGTCCAGGCAGAACAACTCGGCACCTTCCTGGTGTAGGCACTCAATCAGATCGCTGATGTGTGAGCTGTCCCCTTGGTTTTTGGCGACAGCGGCGACAGTGGCGACAAGCACCGTGGTACCTGGCGTGGAGCGTGGCGACAAAGTGGCGACAGTGGTGGCGACAAGTTGTAAATGATGAACGTTTTTCGCCTGGGCGCGCCGGTTGCGTAGGGCTTCATTGAGTCGAAACATGGCGCACCTCGAAGGAGTGTCCGTCTGTGCCCAGCCATTGATGAGTGATCAACTCGACCAGCAGAGCCAGCGTGTGATGGCTGCTTTTGCGGGCGAAGCGCGGGCCGTTGCGCAACAGATCTCGAACCGTGAAACGGCACCACTGTTTTTCCTGCAGCCAACGCAGCAGCCGATCGGCTTCTTCCCGCTGGGTGTTGATCGGTTCCTGCTCGGTCAGCCGTTGGATCTCGGTCAGGTAGTAATCCATCAGCGAGGAAGCGCGCTGGATGTGGGTGACCTCGATCAGGTCGCGGTCTTCCAGTACCGCAAAGACGCCGGCGATCCGTAGCAGATTGTCCGCGGCCTTGGAGGCGCTGGGGCGCACGTTGGCCAACTCGTCGAACTCGCCCAGTTGGGCTTCGATGGTGTCGTGCAGGTTTATCCAGGTCTGTCGGGCCAGGCTTCTGAGGGGCAGGGCTTTGGGGTGTAACTCGCCATCGCTGCCGATCGCCCAGGGACGTTCCAGCAGGTCGGTGATTCGTTGAGTGTAGCGTTTGAGGCTGATGTCTTGGGTGAGATCCACCGGCTGATAAAAACGCTGTCCGGCCAAGCTTTGTGGCCAAGTGATCAGGCAGCGGGCGAAGATGCCTTGACCGTTGAGCAGCGGGTCCTTCAGCAGTTGTCCCGCCAAGTAAGGTTGCAGCATCAAATGCAGACTCAAGCGTCGATCATAGGCGCGCAGGCTTTCTCCGGCCATGGAACGAGAGCGATCGATGGGGTTGCCGTCCCACAGCGAGGACAGGGTGGTCACGGCCTTGAGGCGGTTGTCCCGGCTCATGGTGCTACTGCCGAGGAATTGGCCGCCCTCGTCGCTGAACAGCCCCATGCTGGGCAGACCCAAACACAGGCTTTTGGTCAGGGCCTCGATGGTCGGTTCGCTGCTGATCAGCCTTGGTGCTACGGGCTCTGATTCTATCTGGATTGGCATGTCGGTGTGGCTATCGATCGTTGCCATCTGCTTCTGAGATTGCGCAAGTGCGGCGCGATAGCGACTGAGTTTTTCGCGGTAGGCGTGCCATTGCAGGCGTTCCCATTCGCGGGCTGGCTGCAAGGCCAGCTTATCCACCGCCGTCTTGCGATCACCGGAAGCCGCAATAGTGAGCAGGTACAGCGACAGCGGATAGACCCGGCCATCCAATTGCACATTGGCATGCCCCTGCGTGGCCAAGGCCGAGGTCGCTAGCACCGATTGTGCGGCCATGGCCTGCGGCACACCCATCACCTCGGCCATGCGTTCGACGGCCGGCCCCAGCAGATCACCGAGGGCGGTCACCGGATAATCCAAGGGCGCCTGGCTGGTCTCCAGCAAGGGTTGCGGCGGCAAGCTCCAGGTTGATTGCAGCATCACCTTTCTCCTGTTCTTCCAATGTTGCCCTCACGCTCCCGCCACGGATGTTGAGTGTTATCAGGGATAAAGGCCCCTGCGGCCTGTGAGGGTGTTCACTGACGCGGAACGGACGGCTCTTTACGACCAAGAGCTTGGGCAACCCCCATGAATCTGACCTCCTGGACGCATCCGAGGATGCGGGCGGGTGGAGGCTGCACCGGCTGACGAATCCAGTACCGCGAGACCATGGGTGGGTGAAGGCATTAACGTCGTGATTGGGGCATGCCTGACCGTCAGTCAGGTGCAGCCTGTCCTGGGCTGCGGCACCGTCGCCAGCGTTAATGCGAGACGTGTCGAATCGGTTTTGTCACGCCGATTGTCACGAGGTGAAGTGCCGCAAAGCCCGATCAGACGTAGGCTGCAGCAGGGTGATGAGCGCCCGTCTCTTTCCAGGAGAAAGAGACGGGCGCAGTCTGGCGCAGCGAGATGAGCCAAAAGAGGAGGTTGCTGCAGGGCAGAAGTGAAGAAGCAAACAGTCTGCGGCACAGACGCACAGAAAGAGTAGGCATCCATCACAAGGGGATTGTGACCGTGCGAGCCACCGGACGCTGATCGCACTTAGGATTGAACCACCACTGTGTGGCGTAGCCTCGAAGGTTCGGGCTACCTGGGCTGGTGCTGTCATCGACAGCGATCCATGCGCCAGTAACTACGCCTGTGAATAAAATCGGTCAAGCCGTTAACCGACGCCGGCGACAAAAGTGGTGACTGTCGCCATAGGTGTCGCCAGCCTCAAAGCCACGGCTGACGGGGCTTGTCGCCGCTGTCGCCGCTGTCGCCAGTATCCTTAACAGTTAGCTGTTTGCCGGTAGGAGAAGTGGAAGGTCAGCCCACCGTCGTCGTTCCTATGAATCCCACGGAGATGCGAGGAGTGCATAGCGCTTGAATGTCGTGGTGATCTTGATATCGCTAGGTTAAATCTCCGGCAGGCGGCGTGAGCAAGCTCACTTGGCCGGAGCTTTTTGAGTAAAACGCAAAGGGCCAGACGTGTCTGGCCCTTTGATTCTCATGCTTCAAAGCGGGTGGATGTGGGAGGTGGAGAAGACTGTAATTGCACCAGTCGTTGCTGCAAACGTAACAAGAAGCCTGCCTCGAAGGAGTCCTGGCAATCGCCCGCCCAATGTCTTTTACGGTGGTGGGAAAGGGCCCACCAAAGGGGAAGTGACAATGAGTCCTTCAGCCACTCTTCTGCACATCGCACGCCGTCTTCGATCATGGGGGCGTAGTCGCTACCCCAAGGCGTTCGGATGCCGGGTCTGCCATCTGCTGCGGGAATCGAGTAGTACTCTTTATGTTTTCGC
>Ga0065714_10002875_pt1 | contig 17921 bp, 16 predicted proteins | sample MisRhiReplicate2_FD_59101 | JGI IMG/M metagenome (GOLD analysis project Ga0065714, IMG submission 59101) | Miscanthus rhizosphere microbial communities from Kellogg Biological Station, MSU, sample Rhizosphere Soil Replicate 2: eDNA_1 v2... | ecosystem: Host-associated > Plants > Roots >...
TGTATTTATGTATTCAACATAGTTCCCGGAGCTTCATGCTGCGGGGCTGCAAAGATAACTAAAATACTGGAAATTAAAAACATAGTTTAATTTCTTTGTTTTCAGGATATTTGCGCCAAAATATTTGCAGATACAAATGGAAAGAATTGCGATTGATATGGACGAGGTGATTGCCGATGCCGTTGGAAAATTTATTAAATTGTATAACCGTGATTTTAATGTTCCGCTTGATTTAAAGATTGATGCCGGAAACGAAATTTATCACCATGTGCCCCAGGAGGTGAACCAAAAATGGTTCGAATATATAAATGAGCCCGGTTTTTTCCGCGATCTTGAAGTTATTGCGGATAGCCAGCGGGTAATTAAAGCTTTACAGGAAAAATATGATGTATATATTGTTTCGGCAGCGATGGAGTTCCGTAACTCATTGATCGACAAATACGATTGGATGGCCGAACATTTTCCTTTCATCGATTGGCAGCACATCATGTTCTGTGGAAATAAAATTGTAAATGTTGATATCATCATTGACGACCGTATTAAAAACTTTGTAAATTTTAATGGTCGCCCTTTATTATTTTCTTCGCCCCACAATTTGCTTGTAACAGAATACGAGCGCGTAAATACCTGGGAAGAGGTAGCGGGTTTATTGCTATAAATCTATATCAAGGCGTTATTTCAACCTCAGTGGAGCGTTCAACTATTGTTCGTAGTAGATTTTCTATTTTATTGCACTCCTGTCACAAATAATGATGCACATATAATGGGTTAATCCATCTGTGCAATCATTTCCTAAAAGTTAAAGTCACCAACCAATATATTTCCTTTTATTAATTTTGGTCATAAATTGTTCGAGGTATGGCTTAAAAGCAATCGTTACTAATCCTTCACCTTTCGAAAAAATGTAACATTTCGAAAAAAATTTATTCTAATCATAAAAACTGAAACTATGTTAGTAACCACAACGCCTACGGTTGAGGGCAGAAAAATTATAAAATATATTGGTTTAGTAACCGGAGAAACCATCATTGGCGCAAATATTTTTAAAGATTTATTTGCAGGCATAACAGATATAGTAGGAGGCAGATCGAGTTCTTACGAACGCGTTTTAAGAGAAGGTAAAGATACTGCAGTTAACGAAATGCAGCAATATGCAGCCGCTCTTGGTGCAAATGCTATTGTTGGTGTTGATTTAGATTACGAAACAGTAGGTAGCGGCGGAAGCATGCTGATGGTAAGCGCTAATGGTACCGCTGTAATTTTAGCAGATTAAGAAATTGCTTATTGCGAAAACTAAGCAAAAACAAGAAAGTCTTTCCGGTGCGGGAAAGACTTTTCTTTTTATATCCTGTTCCCGTTTTAAAACGAAAGTATATCGATGAGTTTAAGCCATTTGGCACTCACTTTTTCGGCATTAATGTGTTTAATTGCATGATCAAAGGGGGTAAAAATAATTTCGCGGTTTACCTGCCCGGCCATTACGCCGCTTTCGCCACTAATTAAACCCTCTACAGCAGCAACACCTAAGCGACTTGCCAATACACGGTCCATACAAGTTGGTTTACCTCCACGCTGAATGTGGCCCAAAACCGAAACCTTTGTATCATAGTGTGGGTATTTTTCCTGCAAAATTTCGCCAACTTTAAATGCACCTCCTGTATCATCGCCTTCGGCAACAATAATAATTTTTGAGGATTTATCCTTACGGCTATGCTCTAATTTATGTAAAATATCATCAGCGTTCATGTTAGCCTCTGGAATCATAATGGCCTCTGCGCCCACACCAATTCCACTTCTTAAAGCAATTAATCCGGAGTCACGACCCATTACTTCGACAATAAAAAGCCTATCATGTGATTCGGCCGTATCCCTGATCCTGTCTACTGCATCAATAACGGTGTTGATGGCAGAGTCATAACCTATGGTAAAATCGGTACCTGCCAAATCGTTATCAATTGTTCCTGGTAAACCTACAATCGGGAAATCGAACTCTTTAGAAAAAATATTGGCACCCGTAAATGTTCCGTCGCCACCAATTACCACTAAAGCATCAATACCTTTAGCTTTCAGGTTTTCATAAGCTTGTTTTCTGCCCTCAACGGTTCTAAAAGCCTCACTGCGTGCGGTTTTTAAAATGGTTCCTCCGCGTTGGATAATATTTGCTACAGATTTGCGGTCCATAGGGATAAAATCATTGTTGATTAGCCCTTCATAGCCACGGATAAAACCAGTTACTTCAATGTCATAGTAAATAGAGCCTCTTACTACGGCCCTAATTGCAGCGTTCATACCTGGCGAATCGCCGCCAGAGGTTAAAACACCAATTTTCTTAATCTTATTCATTCGTTTATTTCTTGGCAAATTCTGATAATCCATTATCCAGATATTGCAAATATTTATCTATATCAAATTCTACTCCAATAGGAGGAGAAATTAATTCTTTTTCATCAGTACCCAAAAGTACATAATATGGTTGCGAAATAGTATTAAATCTTTCCGCCTGTAAATGTTTGAATTTTTTACCGACCGTATTCACTTTTGTGCCTAAAATTTTAGAGTCAAATTGTTCTGCTTCAGGTAAACTGGTTTTATCATCTGTATAAAGCGATACCACAATATAATCTTCTTTCAATTTTTTAAGTACTCTTGGATCAGACCAAACCCTGGCTTCCATTTCTCTGCAATTTACACATCCATGACCCGTGAAATCGAGAAATAACGGTTTTTTTACTTCCTTAGCATAAGCCAAAGCCTCCTGATAATCAAAAAAGCCATCAATATTGTGCGGAATGTGCAAAAATTCAGCGTATTTACGTTTAGCGTGGCTACTTGCTGCAGTTTGGTTTGATCCACCGCCACCATCTTGTCCGATTACAAAATCCTGGGTAGAAAGCGGGGGTACCAAGGCACTTACAGCTTTTAAAGGTGCTCCCCATAAGCCTGGAATTAGATAAATGGCAAATACAAAAGTTGCTGTTGCAATAAATAACCTAGGTACCGAAACATAAGGAAGGTCGCTATCATGAGAGAACTTAATTTTTCCCAATAAATAAACGCCCAAAATTAAGGCAAGTACAATCCATATGGCCAGGAATATCTCACGGTCCAATATTCCCCAGTGATAGGCCAAGTCGGCTGTTGAAAGAAATTTTAATGATAAACCCAACTCTAAGAACCCCAAAAAAACTTTAATCGAGTTTAACCAACCGCCTGATTTTGGTAACCCTGTCATTAAACTTGGGAAAATAGCAAACATGGTAAAAATTAATGCCAATGATAGCGAAAAGCCGAACATAACAATAACAGGTGTTAACAGATCGGTATTAATCGCGACCAAAGATGTTCCAATTAATGGTCCTGTACAAGAAAAGGAAACAACCGCCAGGGTTGCAGCCATAAAAAAGATTCCGCTTAAACCTTTAGCATCCGATTTTGCATCGAGTTTATTTACAAATGAACTAGGCAGCGTGATTTCGAAAGCGCCTAGAAACGATACGCCAAAAACAATTAGTATAAGGAAGATGAAAATATTAAAAAATCCATCGGTCGATATTTCATTTAATGCGCTGGCGCCCCAGATCAAGGTAATAATTACACCTAAACCCACATAAATTACAATAATTGATAAACCATAAATAATGGCACTCCTTATTCCTTTTGCCCTGCTTTCGGCTCTTTTGGTAAAGAAACCGACAGTAAGCGGAACCATCGGAAAAATACATGGAAGAAAAAAAGCTGCAATACCAGCCAAAAGGCCTAAACCAAAGGTTACCCAAAGCGATTGTTTTGGAGCATCTTTGCCAGCTACCGTAGCTTTTCCTACCTTAACCGTATCCTTTTTAAGGGTATCTTTCTCCGTTTTTACCTGCTTATTGGCAGCACTATCCTGTGCTGAGCCTACCTCGGTAAAAACAATATCATCAGGAGGAGCACTTGCTGTGGTATCTTGTGTTACGAGGGCGTAACTCTTAACAGCTGGCAATGCAATAAACATTGTAGCCATTAACAACAATAATAAAACCTTTTTCATTTGTGTGTTTTGTGTTTGTATTTTGAAACCGTGAAATTAAGAATAATTTTAGAAACGATTTTTTTTAAACCACAACACCTTGTAGATTTTACTTTAAAAAGAAGCAGTCCCGGAAAATCCGGGACTGCTTGCAAATATTTTGATGTCAACTATTTAACCGGAATACTGAACTCAACTTCTTCTGGTGGAAGACATTGTTTATCGTTACAAACCATAAACTCTACCACGCCTTTTACTACTGTGGCTGCTTTGTTTAGCTTAATTTTTTGTTGAAAAATTACCGCTTTTTCAAAATAACTTACATTCATTTTAAAAGTACTTTCATATTTAACAATAGCTTTAGGCTCAATTGTTTTACCTACAAGGCTGAAATCTTTAGAAGGGGCAAAAGTAAAAGTGGTTTTTACCGGCCCTCCGTCTTTCACATTCTGAGAATAAATATGCCATCTGTCATCAATTGTCGCTTTTAAATAAATTATAGCTTCAGTTTTACTTACCTTCTTTGCAGAGTAAGCCCATGTTACCGGTTTTTCAATTTGAGCGAATGCGCCAGCAATGGTAAAAAGTACCATCGAAAGCACCAGGGTGATTTTTTTCATTTGTGTTTATTTTGTGTGTGTAAATTCAATTTCTTTAAAGTTAAAAATTTTTAAACCTTTTTCTGTATATATGTTTAGTCTACCGTTATCTTCAACTCCTTTAATAATTCCTTCAAAAATCTCGCCGTTATGTTTATATAACGCAGAAACCTGGTAGTTATACAGCCTCGCAAGGTAATCATTTTGTAAAATACTGTATTTCCCTTCCCTCAAAATTAAATAGTATTTTTCCATAAATATGAGTATTTTCTCCATAATATCCATTAAAGGCACATCTCTTTGTAAAATTTGAATGACGGAGGTGGCACGCTCACTTATACTTTCAGAAAATTCTGATTGATTTACATTTAAGCCAATGCCAATTACTGATGATTTAAAAAAATTGCCTGTCAGTGTATTTTCAATTAATATTCCACCTAGTTTCTTATTTTGATAATACATATCATTGGGCCATTTTACCTTTATCCCCTCCGGTACAAAACAAGCTAAAGCATCACTAACAGCCAAACTAACGGCAATATTTAAATAAAACTGTTTATTAAGTGGCAAAAAAGAAGGCTTTAAATAAATACTTGTACTAATATTTTTACCTGCCTGGGTTTGCCAAACGCTTTCCTGCTGCCCTCTTCCGGCATACTGATTGTCTGCCATAATTACAGTACCTTCCGCTAATGGCTCGGATTTTGACACCAGATTTTTTAAAAAGTTATTGGTAGAATCAACTTCTTTTAATTTGATTAAATTTTGACCAACAAATAGTGTTGAAAAAGTGTTATTTTGCAAGTGTTGAATTTATAATATTGTAATTCCAAAATTAAAGCATTTTAATGGTAAAAAAGAAAATAGTAGCCCTTTCTACATACCTTTCAGAGTTGGCCGTTCACGGCATACAAGAGAAAAAAGGAGAAGATATAGTGCGGTTAGATCTAAGAAATATTCATACTTCAGTGGCTGATTACTTTATTATAGCGAGTGCCAACTCAGGCACCCAAGTAAAAGCCATTGCCGATAGTGTAGAAAAAGAAATATATAAAGGCACTCAGGCCGACCCGAGGCATAAGGAAGGCTTTGAATCAGCAGATTGGATTATTCTTGATTATTTCGATGTGGTTGTGCACATTTTTAAAACCGAAAAGCGCCACTTTTATGGCATAGAAGAACTTTGGGGGGATGCAGAAAGCACAAATTATCAAAGCGCATAACCTAATAGAACCATTTTGACAAAGACAAATGAACGAAAATCAAAATACCAACGAGAAACAGGGAAGAAGAATTCCAAATATCCCTAAAAAACCACAAAAAGGATCAAAATTTAACATTTTCTGGGTGTATGCGGCAATTATAATAGCCATTATTGCAGCACAGTTTTTATTTACTACAGACGGAGGTAAAGAAGTAACCTACCAAAAGTTTGAACAGCAGATGTTACTTAAAGGTGACGTGCAGAAAGTTGTTGCTTATAAATCAGATGATTTAGTACGTGTAGAGGTTTATATCAAAAAGGATAGTCTGAAGAAACCAATATACGATCCATATAAGAGCACTAGCACTTTTAGCGTAAATAACGCCGCGAGCCCTGTTGTATATTTCAATGCCGGAACGATGGATGGCCTTGATAAACAACTAGCAGATTCGCAAAAGGATCTTCCAGCCAACCAACCAAGAATACTTGCAGAGAAAACCAGCCGCAGCAATCCATTGGCAAGCTGGTTTTTAAGTATCATTTTACCTGTATTGCTTTTAATCGGTTTTTGGATTTTTATGATGCGCAGAATGGGCGGTGGTGCTGGCGGTGGCGGTCAGATTTTCAGTATCGGAAAATCAAAAGCGACTTTATTTGATAAAGAAAGCCAGGTAAACATTACTTTCAACGATGTTGCAGGTTTAGAAGAAGCAAAAACAGAGGTAATGGAAATTGTAGATTTCCTTAAAAACCCAAAAAAATATACCGATCTGGGGGGAAAAATCCCTAAAGGTGCTTTATTGGTAGGTTCGCCGGGTACTGGTAAAACCTTACTGGCTAAAGCGGTTGCAGGTGAAGCACAGGTTCCGTTCTTCTCTCTGTCAGGATCTGATTTTGTAGAGATGTTTGTTGGAGTAGGCGCATCTCGTGTTCGCGACTTGTTTAAACAAGCAAAGGATAAATCTCCTTGTATTATCTTTATCGATGAAATTGATGCTATTGGCCGTGCCCGTGGTAAAAATGGTGTAATGGGAGGAAATGACGAACGCGAAAATACGTTAAACCAGCTTTTGGTTGAAATGGATGGCTTTGGCACCAATACACATGTTATTATCTTAGCAGCAACAAACCGTGCGGATGTTTTAGATAAGGCATTATTAAGAGCAGGTAGATTTGACAGACAGATTTATGTTGACTTACCGGATGTTATCGAACGTAAACAAATTTTTGAAGTTCACATTACTCCGCTTAAAAAATCAGAAGAGCTTGATACCGAATTTTTAGCTAAACAAACGCCGGGATTTTCAGGCGCAGATATTGCAAATGTTTGTAACGAAGCCGCATTAATTGCCGCACGTAAAAATAAATCAGCTGTTGATAAACAGGATTTCTTAGATGCAGTTGACCGTATTGTTGGTGGTTTAGAAAAGAAAAACAAAATCATCACACCAAGTGAAAAACGTGCTATCGCTATTCACGAGGCAGGCCACGCTACTGTAAGCTGGTTGTTGGAACATGCGGCGCCATTGGTTAAAGTTACCATCGTTCCGCGTGGACAAAGTTTAGGTGCAGCCTGGTATTTACCAGAAGAACGTTTAATTGTTCGTCCACACCAAATGCTTGATGAAATGTGTGCAACCATGGGTGGTAGGGCAGCAGAAAAAGTGATGTTCGATACCATTTCTACAGGTGCCTTGAGCGATTTAGAAAAAGTAAATAAACAGGCCAGGGCAATGGTTACCATTTATGGTTTGAACGAAAAATTAGGAAACATTACTTATTATGATTCTTCCGGTCAGAACGAGTATAATTTCTCTAAACCATATTCAGAAGATACTGCTTTAACTATCGATAAAGAAATTTCGGCATTAATTGAAGGCCAATACCAGAGAGCAATTAGTTTATTAGAAGAAAATAAAGATAAATTGATCCAATTGGCCGATATCCTGATCGAAAAAGAAGTTTTATTTAAAGACGATTTAGAAGTGATTTTTGGTAAACGATTATTCGAAAATCAAGGTGAAAGCGGTACACCTGGACATATTACTCCGGTTGAGGCTTAAATAAATAATTTCTATTATTACATTTGCTACCCTAGTTTAATCATTAGGGTAGCTTTTTTTTATAATGAAGGATAATACGACAGCGAAAGAACAAATACTAAAAAAGATAAGGAAAGCACTATTAGAGAAGCGCGAAAACCCATATCCTAATTTAGAAGAAAGCCCATTGTATAAAAAAAATACAGACGAGCTGGAGATATTATTTGCCGAACAGCTTACGGCGATATCCGGTAATTTCATCTTCTGCGAGGACGGGATCGATTTTTTTGAAAATATGTTACAGCTGGCCGATAAGTTTAAATGGCGGAAAATATACTGCTGGGAACCAGAACTTCAGCAATTTTTAAGCAAATACGAATTCCCGTTTTATCAAACTGATAAGGATTTTGAGCAAGCAGAAGTAGGCATTACCCTTTGCGAAGCATTGGTTGCCCGTAACGGAAGTGTAATGGTAAGCAATAGCAGTGCTGCAGGAAGAAGGCTCAGCATCTTTCCACACCACCACATTGTGATCGCCAAAACAAGCCAATTGGTTTTGGATCTTAAAGATGCCTTTCAATTGCTAAAAAACAAATATGGCAACCAGATCCCATCGATGATTAGCAATATTACAGGCCCTAGCAGAACTGCAGATATCGAAAAAACATTGGTTTTAGGCGCGCATGGGCCTAAAGAGCTTTTTGTATTTTTGATTGATGATTTTAGTTAACTACCAATCGTAATGGGCTTGGAGGCTTACCCATGTATGCCACCGGGTAAATTCGCTTACAGTATTAAATTCAGGTGACCGTCCAACAGCCATCGCAGATAGCCTTATTGCTTGTTTTCCACAAGTAGGTATTTTGGTGCCAAAACCTAAATTCCAATCAAGAGTGGCCTTATTTAGTTGTTTAAAGCTTATAGTATAAGGACTGTCTCTAAATTGTCCCATTAATAAAGCGTTGTAAAGCCAACCACTACCTTTAACACCTGCCAGGAGATATACCTCTCCCAAATTTTTATTTTCCATGGTTAAGCCTGTTAAGTTAGCCATTGGTAAAGTATTTACAGCCCAGTTTTTCTTATCAAGCAAGCCCAACCTTGCATTAAAACCTAGGCCTGTACTTACATAATAACCTAAACGTAACTCGGCATTAGTACTCAATTGAAAAAAGCCCACATCGCTTCCGCTACGCCTCCCAACAAGCAACCAATCCTTTTTCCCTGTAATTAGCAGGGTAGGCTCTCCTCCTTTAGAAATCTGCCCTTCCCATCCGTAAGGGATATCGGCAGTATTACCAAACCAATGATCGCGGTGAATGGTTGTTTGTACCGCTTTAGAAACGTTTAAACCTATTGCCCCCACATTAATGCCTAAAGTTATTAGTTCATTCCCAGTATCATTCTGTAAGCCCAAACTCGTTCCAATAATATTCAGGCTGGCAAATGGCCTATCGTTTTCGCGTTTAAATTCACTAACCGGATCGTGCAAATTACCTAAATATTCAGGTGTAAATGTGGTATTCGCAAGCATTATTGTTGCGTCGTAAACATCATAATCCTTCAGGATTTTGCTGAAAAGTGTTTTTGCTAAAAATCTATGCGGGGCGAAAACCCATGTTTTATTAAGCTTTCTATCCTGATAAATTAAGCCCAGTCCCATGGTATAATTTCTATCCGTAGCATCGGATGATTTTACGAATTTTAAAAAGTAATCTTGGTCAACAACAATTCCTGCCCGGCGCAATGGCCTTTCAGTTTCTTGTGCAAAAGAACCGTAAAAGGTAAAGAACATTAAAAATAATATCAGAAAATGTTTTTTCATAAGAGCCATTATAATTGAAAATCTCGTTATATGTACATTACTGAGTTTGATCTCCTGATGCTGATGTTTTGCTTTCGCCAAATAAACTCACGCCTATAGCAAATCCTATCCAAGGCTTGCCTTGATAGCCCCAGTTTACAGTACCCGACTTGTCTATAAAGTCGAGACCAGTAAATATACCAATCTGAAATTTATCATATTGGTACATATATCCAGCAGACAATGAAATTGCTGAAGCAGAATTGTCTTTATCTACTTTAACACCACCTACAGATATCCCGCCTAATAAATTACTAGCAGAATAGACAGTATTAACGTGCTGCCATTTAATCCCTGCTGATATCCCAAAATTTACCTTCTCTTCAAATGTAAAAGGCGCTTTAGAATTTCCAAATCTAGCCTTAATAGGTAGCGTTAAAAAACCCCATGTAAACCCTCTTTTGTGTGGGTAAATGGATTCGCACTTATCGTTAAAATCTTTGAGTGGAATAAAAAACTGCATATCATTTCCCCATGAATCTACGTACGCCAAATTCTTATATTTATTTAAGGGCGACGATTTAGCAGAATCAGCAGTTTTAATTCCAACTTCTTCCTTAAATATATTATAATAAGATTTAGTACCCATCTTTTCCCTGTTTATTGGCAAACTATCTGAATTTCTCTCTTTCAAAGCAGGTAACATTTTGTAAAAACTATCTTTTTTTGCAGTCAATTTATAATTCCAAACAGAAACAATATACCCGTTATCGACAATTTCGTATATATAAAATTTAGTTCCATCGTTAAGTAAAAAAGAAAAATCTTTATCTATTTCTTTGCTCAAAGGGTTGTAAACCTTTACAGAAATACTGGTTTTGGTTACAAATGACTGCCCGATAATATCGGTACCTTTCGTTGTGGTTTGACCTAAAGATTGGCCAACAATAAATAGGAATAATAATAAACTCAAGAGGTTTTTCATAATAGCGTTAATTTAGATTTTGAATAATATTTTATATTGTAATTACCTCGAACCCTGAAACCTTTTCACCACCAACTCACCTGCAGCATTTATGCAATAAATATCTTCATCATAGTTAGAATATCTTCTTGATAACACCGGTTTTAGCCCTTCATCTTCCAGTTTATGGTGATCAAATGTCAAATAAAGTTCTACTCTGGAGCGGTCTTTATCCAAAGTGATGGTTTTTTTCGTTTTTACATTGTAAATATCTACTTCCTGAATTCGCCTGTAATTATATCCCCAGCTAGAATCCTCTCCAAAATCTTTGCTTCTGCCAATCACAAAATAATCGTTCATTAGATGAAAGATGGTACTGATGCTCTTATCATTAAAAAGCCGTTTTCCCTTCAGGTCAACTATATCTGCAACCTTTCTCGTTTTACCATTGGTTAAGGTGTTTTCTTCATTCAAAATCACGATTCCTATATTCTTAGGGAAATTATTTTTATTGTCTCCAAAAGCAGCGAAAGTGCTTTCATAGTCTTTGCTTTTTAAAACCGTATCACCATTTTCGTTCAAAAAATAGTTTAAGTTTTTACCACTCATCGACATTGACCCTGGATAGTCGGCAAAAACCAATATATCTTTTGTGGGTTTAGATGGTACTTTTTTTACGGGCACTTCAGCCTTTTTGCTTGTTGTTACAGGCATTTTCCCCATCGTTACGCGTACTTCAGTCACTTTATTTTTCTCTGCAGTCTCGGCCAGTTTCTTTTTAAAGTCTGCCTCCCTTTCAGCCTTAAGTTTTGTATTTCTAATTTTGCTTGCTTCATAGGCTGCTTTATCATCGGCTATCTTCTTTTTTCTAGCATCTTCATCTTCTTTTGCACAGGCCGGGCACATGTTTTTACCCTCTGAATTGTTCGAGCCTTTAGGTGCAAACCTGCAATTATAGCGGGCATATTCGCTCTTTGAAACATGCGATTGTGCATTTACCACCTGTAGCATAAACAGGAACAAAATAGCAGTTAAGGAATTTTTCATTTTAAGTTCGTTTAATTTATTGTAAAAATACCCGATCATCGAAGCGATTTATATACCCTTTACTCGGTATATTTAGTATCTGCTTTATATACTATATTTATAAAATATTGATTGCATCCGCTAATTCTCTCATCAATGAATAAAGTTTTCTTCTTATTCCTATTTTTCCTAAATCCACTCCGTATATGCTTTGCCCAGCAGGGCAACCCAATTTTAATCGATACGGCCAAAAAATTCAATATCAGCAAACATGGGTATTTCTTTGAGGACAAAAATTTAAACCTGAGCATCGATTCCATTATAAAATACAAGCATTCCAATAAACTCTCTCCATTAATACCAGGAAAAGTGTTTAGTAAAGGTTACACCCAATCTTATTATTGGGTTGCTTTCGATATCGAAAACACCTTAAATCAATCTGTGCACCTGATGTTTAAGGAACAGAGCTCAAGCATTAACCAACTGCAGCTGTTTAAAGTAGATCAGCAGGGAAAGATTTATCCCTTAGGCTTAACGGGCGATCATTTTCCCTTTCAACAGCGTCCTTATCGCAACAGAAGCTTTATCTATCCAATGGTTCTTTCGCCTCATGAAAAAGCTACTTTTTATTTATGGGCAGACAAACGCGGACAGAACATGTATATGCCGATGTCTATCGGACGCGATGTAGATATTATTCAGGCAGAAATTCCGCAGCACACCTTATTTGGGTTTTATACTGGTGTTTTTGTTTTTGCTGTGATATTTAATCTGCTGCTTTATGCCTCTGTTCGAGATAGGATTCACTTATATTATGCCATTTATATTTTCTGTACCCTTATTTTTATCCTGGAGGAAGAAGGATTAGCATTCCAATGGTTTTATCCGAACCTACCAGGTATTCAAGATTATATGCGCCTAGTTATGGCTTCGCTAAGCTGTGGACTGCTCATCCAGGTGATGCAGCTGTTTGTGAATCAAAATAGTACGAACAGTAGATTATACCACTTTACAAACTATTATAAAAGGTTTTGCTGGGCCATGTCCGTTATTCCGGTATTTATGCTTTTCAAATCGTTTATCCTCTTAGAAAAAACGGTTTTTTACATCAATAATTTTCTTGCGCTCCTCACGGTAATCATTATAATTATTTGTGTAGTGGAAAGAATTAGAGCGGGCTATAAATTGGGCTGGTATTATTTTGTTGCAACCGTTATGTTGTTATTTGGCGTTTTTAACTATGTTTTTAACACATTAGGGCTTACCAACTTTAATTTATTAAAGCCAAATGGTTTAGTGGTAGGTTTAACAGCCGAAATTATTTTCCTTTCTTTTGCACTAACACAACGCTATAACTTTTTAAAGAAGGAAAAAGAAATCCTGCTCGAAGAAAAGAGCAAACACCAGGTAGACCTTGCCGATGGCATTTTTAATGCGCAGGAAGATGAAAGAACGAGATTGGCTCGGGATTTACATGATGACCTGGGCGGCACACTTTCCATTATCAAACTAAATATTACTGCTTTTCAGCACAAAGTTTTAAAACTTACCGAAAATGATCGCGTCTTTTACAACCAAACCATTGGCATGATTGAAAAGGCATGTGCCGACTTAAGGGAAATTTCGCACAATTTAATGCCTAAAAATTTTGAGCAACTGGGTTTAATTGAAACCCTAAAAGAAAACTTCATCGCCTTAAACCAATCAGGCAAAATTGCTTTCGAATTTGTTTACCAAGTAGAACATCCCATCGAAAGCTCCATGGAAATTACCATATACCGTATGGTTAACGAGCTCGTAAATAATATCAACAGACACTCTTTGGCAACAAAAGCTACTATTCAGATTTTATCTTTTGATGAAAGGATTAATATCATGGCTGAAGACAACGGTATTGGTTTTAGTCAGGAAGAGCATAAAAACGGACTCGGTATGCAGAATATACGCTCAAGGGTAAGCTATTTGAACGGGAAAATTCAGGTAGACAGTAATCAAAATGGAACCACAATCGTTATTGATATTCCGCTAAAATAATGGACAAAATGGAAGCAAAACCGACCACATTAATGATCGCAGATGATCATAAACTGTTTGCCGAAGGATTATCGGCCATCCTTTCTGAACAACCCAACTTTAAGATAATCGGCATGGCATCAAACGGAAAGGAAATCTTACACCTTTTAAACCATCAAATACCTGATATTTTAATCCTGGATTTAAATATGCCTGTTCTAGACGGAGAACTTGCCGCCGAAAAAATAAGACAATTATTCCCCTCAGTAAAAATTATGGTATTATCAATGTACTATACAGCTAAATTAACAGCAAAATTAGAAAGTTTAGGGGTGAAAGCTTTCGTTCAAAAAGATACCGATGCAGAAACATTGTTTAGAATCATTTCCGGCTTGCAACGCGGCGAAAAATATTTCCAGAAAATAAAACCTGATTTACAGTCATTGGCATTTAATGATAAAGATCATTTTCAAAAAAGCCACAACTTAACAGCGAGAGAAATGGAAATCCTACAATTGATCAGCGAAGACTACTCTTCTCAGCAAATTGCCCAAAAATTATTTATAGCTTTAAACACTGTTGATACACACCGGAAAAACATGGCGCAAAAGCTAAATGTAACCGGGAAAGCTGGATTATTAAAATTCGCCCTCGAAAATAAGCTCCGCTAAAATTTAATATATTTTCGATTCTCGAATATAATTGATATTTTTATACTACATACCGTTTTAGTATGCGGTATTTTAATTATGAGCAGAGCAATAAATACGGTAATTACCGGTACTGGGAGTTACATTCCACAAAATATTATTTCTGGTAATGAATTCTTAAATTCGACGTTTTTTGAGAATGGTAACCGATTGGAGAAAGAGAATTCAGAGATCATCGATAAATTCTCTGAAATTACGGAAATTGTAGAAAGACGATACGCCTGCCCTGAGCAGTTAAGCAATCATATTGGTGCCAAGGCCGCAGAAAAAGCGATTGAAAATGCTGGAATCGATAAAGAAACTTTAGATTATATTATATTCTGTCATAATTTTGGTGATATTCCTTTGGGTAGTAACCGCATTGACATTTTACCTTCTTTAGCTTCAAAGGTAAAGCAACAACTAGGCATTCAAAACCCAGACTGCGTTGCCTACGACATTATTTTTGGTTGCCCAGGATGGGTTCAAGGCGCGATACAGGCAGATTACTACATTAAAAGCGGAGATGCAAAACGTGTTATGGTTATTGGTGCAGAAACCTTAAGCCGTATTATCGATCCACATGACCGTGATAGTATGATTTTTTCGGATGGTGCAGGTGCTGTAATTTTTGAGGCAGAAGAATCAGCAGAAAAAAGAGGAATATTGGCCCATAAAACAGAAACACATGCTGTTAATTACGGCAACTTGCTAACCATGGGCAAGGGATCGCACCCGGATGAAACCAGCGGAAATTTCTACCTTAAAATGAACGGACGTAAGCTTTATGAGTTTGCGGTAGTTCAGGTACCTCAGGTGATTAAAAAGGCCATTGATAAAGCAGGCTTGAGCGTTGAAGACGTAAATATTGTATTTGTTCACCAGGCTAACGGGAAAATGGATACGGCCATTATGAAACGTCTGTTCAAACTTTATGGCAAAGATGCCGTGCCCGAAAACTTAGTGCCAATGACGATTTCGTGGTTAGGAAACAGTTCCGTTGCCACAGTACCAACCTTGCTTGACTTGGTATTAAAAGGTGAAGTTAAAGGCTATAAAGTTAAAACTGGTGATGTAGCTGTTTTTGCTTCAGTAGGAGCAGGGATGCACATTAATGCTTTCGTACACCGCTTCTAATTGGCTAGCCGTTTTAAACCGGCCTTAGCCTGGCTTTCAATACTGCTTTCAAACTCATGATTTTTCATGGCAATGGCAGTATTGAAAGCCTCTTTTGCTTTAGCCTCGTTTTTCTTTCTCTCGTAAACTTTACCCATTTGCAGAGCAGCATTGGCTGCAAAGTAATATTTCAGGTTTTTTCCTTCATTTATGGTCTGCTGATAAGCTGCTAATGCCTGTTCATCTTTTCCTAAATCATCATAAATTCTACCCAAACGGTAATTTAGCTCTGTTTTGTCTTTACTGTTATTGTAATCTGCTGCTTTCTTATCATCAAGCATCTGCAAGGCCCTGCTTAAATAGCCACCATCAAACAGCAACCTGGCTTTTAACAGGTCAATTGTTGGCGTTCCTGAGGCGGCTTCGGATTTCGCCTGCTTATCTTTTTCCATATAGGTATATCCGTTATTAATTGCTTTAGCTGCAAATGCCGTATAACCTGCTTTATCTCCTTTCAACAATGAGATCCAGCCTAAATGGAGGTAAGCATCCTTTACAAAATTTACCCCCTTTGTAGTCTGTAAAAACCGGTTAAAATAGGTGCCGGCATTGAGGTCGAGTTTATTTAAATGCGCAATACCCTCCAGGTAATCTAAATAAGGAAAAGGCTGATAAACGCCTCCTTGTGGCCGCCTGGCTAAAATGGCTATGGCCCCATCGCTATGCCCGTTTTTAATACACACATAACTCTGCAAATAGCTTTTTAATAAACTGGTATCGGCAATCCGTTCGGTATACTTCATGGTTTTGGCATAAGCCTGCGGGCTGTGCGCCACATCTGTTAATACATAAGCGTAGTAAAACACCACTTCTTCATAAAAAGGCTCAAATGAAGATTTAGGCAGATTATCGGCTAGTTTTTCAAACATATTTAATCCACTCTGCAGATTCCCCTTGATTCCAAAAGTAGATAGCGCTGTTTTTAAAGCCCCATCCGGAAGATTGCCCAGAACAGCATTAATTAGTGCTAGGCCTTTTAAATTAAGGTGAAAATTCGGAAATTTTTTATTGTTCTCCTGTAAAAGACTGTTCGCCCTTTTAACTTCCATAGCCGCGTTAAAATACTCTCCAAAACGGCCTCTGATGAGCGCCCATTGCAAATTGATCTCCGCCTGGGCATACAGGTAGTATGGAGAACTTTTATCATCATCACTTATTTGATCCAAACGTGTAGATTTATTGCCTTTTAAGCGATCAAAATCAGCCTTGCTCTCTGAAGTTAAAACCGTAAAATAATCTACATAATTTTCTAAAAGGGGAATAATGGAATTGTTGGGGTGCTGTTTCTTTTCGATAGAAATATATGCTCTTGCGTTGCCGAGTTTCAGCTCGAAAAGGCTCTTGTAAGCGTTTAGGCAATTGTTGTTAAAATCGAAGTTTGCAAGTGAAAATAAAGGAGAGAGGAGCAGAGCAGAGGTTATAAAAAAACGGAAGCTTTTATTCATTAGAGATTCTATTTCGGTTGGTTCTGTGCTACCGCAGCAGCTTCGAATGTTAACAAATATCTACATTAAACGCTAAAAAGTTATTCTTGTTTTGTGTGAGCGAAAAAACAGGCCTAAACAAAAAAAGCGTCCCAATTAGATCGGGACGCTTCATTATTTTTTCGTGATGGATTAACCTTCGGCTACCTCATGAGTTAAAGCCTCATCAACCAAAATACGACCGCAGTGTTCGCAAACGATAATTTTTTTACGTTGACGAATATCTAACTGACGTTGAGGTGGAATTTGGTTGAAACAACCTGAACAAGAATCGCGATCGATAGTTACTACCGCTAAACCATTTACAGCATTTTTGCGTAAACGTTTGTAGGCAACCAATAAACGCTCTTCAATTTGAGGCTCAGCTTTATCCGCCTTCTTTTGTAAATCCTGCTCTTCTTTTTCAGTTTCAGCAGTAATTACATCCAGTTCGCCTTTTTTAACTTCCAAATCTTTCTTTCTGCCATCTAACTCAGCTTTAGCTGCTTCGTAGATTTCAGTTTTAGAAGTGATTTCGAAACCATGTTCTTTAATTTTCTTTTCAGAAACCTGAATATCTAAACCTTGAATCTCAATTTCCTTAGTTAAAGCATCGTATTCACGGTTGTTTTTAACTTCTTTTAATTGAGTATCGTATCTTTTGATGGCCGCTTGTGCATCTTTAATTGTATTTTTACGGGTTACGATCGAATCTTCAAGATCATCAAGTTCACCTTTGATTTTTGCAATTCTAGTTTCTAATCCTAAAACATCATCCTCAAGATCGGCAACCTCCATTGGCAATTCACCACGTACCTGGCGGATCTTATCAATTTTTGTGTGGATATTTTGTAATTCGTATAAAGCCTTTAGCTTTTGTTCTACGGTTTGTTCCATTAAAACAAGTAATTTATGGGGTTTGTATTTTGCTC
>Ga0065714_10064821_pt1 | contig 17900 bp, 15 predicted proteins | sample MisRhiReplicate2_FD_59101 | JGI IMG/M metagenome (GOLD analysis project Ga0065714, IMG submission 59101) | Miscanthus rhizosphere microbial communities from Kellogg Biological Station, MSU, sample Rhizosphere Soil Replicate 2: eDNA_1 v2... | ecosystem: Host-associated > Plants > Roots >...
TACTTTGTACGCACCGTTATATTCTGCTACTTCTTCACCTAATAAAAAAACGCGGTCATCTTTACGCATTTCTTCGCTCATGGCTTCGCGTAGTGCTTCTCTAAATTGGATTTCTCTCATTGTAAATTTTTATAACGGTGGCAAATATAATTATTAATCACTTTGAAACCAAAGGCTAAAATGCCTATGTTTTGTAATAATTATGCATAATTCTGTCGATTATTTAGCCTTTTTTCAACAATATTTTTGTTTATCTGTGAAAAGAAGAAACAATATTGGGCGATTGTGTTTTTAATAAGCTTATTGTACTAAAGCTTATGCTTTTTCCGAAATATCTTCTCTAAAATGAATAATATGGCCACAATTAACTAAAATGAATAGCTGGTTAATCTGAAGGCGTATTTAAATTTCTAAAATGGACGTTGAACAGTTGGTTTGGATTGCCTTTTAAATTTAATGATTTGGATTTAATAATCCATAGATTTCGCTATCTAAAAACTGACCCCTAAAGTAATAATCTTGTTTAAAAAGTGCCTCTTTTACAAAGCCATGTTTGAGTAGCATCTGTCTTGAAGCGTCATTTTCTACATTAATATTTGCACTGATGGTATGTAGGTTAACTTCCCTGAAACCAAAATCGATGGATCGTTTTAAGGCTTCTGAAATAATTCCTTGCCGCCAATAATCAGGATGTAACATGTAACCGATTTCTGCCCGGTGATTGGCAAAGTCGGTACGCCAATAACCTACCGAACCTATCATTTTTTCGGGCTTTTCTTTTAAGGCAATTACCCAGGCAAGATTATCACCATTTTCATAGCCATTTCTAAAACGTGAAATAAAATCTTTGATTTCAAAAATATCTTTCGGCCTTTCCCTGTCGATATATTTCATTACCGTTTCATTGGTACGCATGGCAAAAAGTGCTTCGGCGTCAGCAAGATCATGTTCGCGGAGAATTAGTCGCTCGGTTTCGAGTATGGGGAAATTTGTAAAATTTAGGGTTAGCATTTTTAAAGATCTTCTTTTTCTAATGTAAAACCATATTTATCTGCAAATTCTTTGACTTCAAATTGAAATGATTTTTTTGCATGATGAATTTCTTGATTTTTAATATAGCTGGTGACGGCTTGCAGCCCAGATTCGCTAACTGATACGGCGAAATAATCGTCCTGCCACATAAAAGGAGTATCTGTCAACATATTTTTGTTGATCCAATATGCTGATTCTCCCTTAATGAGTTGCGCTACTTTTGCAATTGTTTGTTCTCTTCCTAAAGAAATTAAGCAATGCAAATGCTCAGTATACCCATTGATTGCCTGTAAAAAGATAGATTTTTGTTTACAGTTTTCAATGATGTGGTTTTGAACTTTGTAGCGGATGTTGTTTGTTAGATAGGGATGTCGGTTTTTGGTTGAGAACACCAGGTGAACCCAAATTCTTACATACGACATATTTGGTAGATTGATTAATCTAATATAAGAAATTTTTGCAGTCCGCTAAAGCAGACTGCGAAGAAATGCAAATTGCCTATAACAATGAGAATTATTTCCCAAATAAAGTTTTATAGATAGAATATTTGTAATTATCCTCGACTGCACTGGCCACAAAATAAGGGGCTTCGAAAAGTTCAGTCAGTTTTTTTCTTAGTTCGGCTAGGAATTCGGGTTTGATTTCTTCTAAATAAACCCCAGATAGATTTTGCCTGCCCGATTTAAACCAAACGCCATCTGCACTCATGGTTTTTACGACATATAGATTTGGCTCTACAAAACTTTTACCCGAGAACTGTTCGTAAGCATAAGTGTATAATAAGGTTTGGATCAACGCTTTATTAATATGTTTGCCGTCAGAATTAAATAACTCTGGAATATCTTTAAAAGTTAACTTGTCGCTACCTGTTTTATAATCAATAATTTTAGTCACGCCATCTTTAACGTCAACACGATCGATAAAGCCAAAAATTTTAACGCTGGCTTCTTTTCCTCTTAGTGGAAAACTGATTTCAGCTTCTACCTTTTGCTCTAGACTAATGATATTAAAGGGAGTTTGCGCTTCATCCTGATTTAAAATGATGTTTACATAAGCATCCACAATCGATAAAATTACCTTTTGCATACCCTTGTATTCCATTACTGTATCGGGATTTTTAAACATCACGGCATTAAAACCCTTTTGTATCAAAGCGGGAATCTGTTTCCTTTTCTCTTTAATCCGTTCAGATGTAATTTCATCCGATCTTAAATCCTCGTAAAAATATTCCATCACTTTGTGTAAAATAGAACCGATTTCGTTGGCTTCTACCACTGCACTGATCTCTTTAGGCTCTTTAATACCTGCAATGTAATTGAAAAAGAAATCTATCGGATTGGAAATGTATTGGGTAAGCGCCGAAGGTGAAAGCACCTTTTTTTTATCGAGGTATTTTTGAAGTATATCCTGAATAAAGGCATTATTGGTTTTTTCGATCTTTACCTCTTTAAAAGCTTCGGTTTTTACTTCCAAGTTAAGCTCATTATAGGTGAAATCAAAGTCGCTTTCGTACTCAAGCTGTTTTAAAATCCTGCTGGCTTCGCCCGAAGTAGACTCGTCAGTTAAACTATTATAGACAAAATTGATATTCTTTGCTCTTTGTAATAGACGGTATACCATATAAGCCGAAATGGCATCAAGATTTTCGAGTACGGGAAGACCATAAACACGGCGGATGGAATCAGGAATAAAACTATTGCCAATGGATGATTTTGGAATAATACCTTCATTAAAACCCAAAATCACCACTTTATCGAAATTTAAGTTACGGGTTTCCAGTAATCCCATTACTTGTATCCCATTTAGCGGATCGCCTGAAAGTGGCACTGCAATGGCCTGCAGCGATTTTTGAACAAGGTAAATTACAAAAGGGATTTCCTCTTTCCCGATATGGTTGCTAAAGGTATCGTGCAAACGGTTTAACTCCTGTATGGTTTTTACAAACAGTTCTGCATCAATTTTTTTGAGTGTTTTCGCATTCGATAATCTTGTTAACACATAATCCAATACATCGAGTAAATTGGTCACTACATGCTGCGGATCCTCTATTTTTTTATAAAAAGTTTCAAACAGCCCACTTTGTCTTAACAGGCGTTTATGATCAATTTCTACTTTGTTTTCTTCCAATAATGCGGTTAAGATTTTATCCCGCATTTTTTGGGTAAGGCCTGTTAAGGGGTGGGTTAAAAAAGCTTCTACATTTTTATAACTTACTTTATTCCGCTGTAAAATCTCCAGCTGACTCCCCAACCATAAATCAACCAGACCAAAAATACTTGATGTGGATAAAGCAAAACCCATGGTTACGTTTAGGTCGATTTCTTTTCCATTCAGGTTGGTTGGTATCGTTTGCAGCGTGGGGATCAACAGGCTTTCATCTGCCAAAACCACTACAGTTTTTCCAACAGTCTCGGCTGTGGTATAATCTTCTTCTAAGATATTGTTCAGAATTTTAGCCTGAGCAGATTGTCCCTGAACCTTAAAAATATTTACATGGTGCGGGGCCGATTTCATTAAACTTTCCTGGTCTGCAAATTCATTCTTCAAACCCAGCTGGTTGATGTTTTTGCGTAAAAACAAACCTGCCTCCTGCGATACATCATCTAAATAATACGGATCAGCATCGAAATAAAACAAGGCTTTGCCTGCTTTCTGTAACTGGGTAAATATTTTAGCCTCGGCACTACTTAAAGCGTTAAAACCAACGAAAATGATCTTCCCTTTATCAAAATTGGAGATAAATTCCTGGTGATTGGTAATATCATCAGCAAGAAAACGGTAAACTGAACCATTGGTTAAATAACCCTGCTCTTTAAGCGTGACATGGTATTTATGATAAAGTTTGGGCATCCTGCGCCACATTTTGATAAACAGTTCCTGTTGTTTTTTATGCTTTCCTTCTGAATAGGAAGTCCAGAACTGGGAAAGAAACTCGTATTGCTCGGGACTTAAATAATCGAAATCTTTATTGATCATCGAAATATCTTCCAGATCGCGGTATAATTTTTCTGCATCTACCAAGTCGGCATCAATCTGGTTGAAATCACTTAAGATGATCTTTGCTAAAGGAAAAAACTTGTGGCTTGATATATTTTCCAGCTTCTCTTCTGTGAGCAGTTGGTTATAAATTCTGTAAAGGGTGAAAAACTGCAGGTAAAAATCGGCTATTTTATAACTGGTAGAACTGGCAAAGAATTCCTGTATAGTAAAAAATGACGGACTGAAAAATGGTTTACCTATAATATCTGCAAAGTGTTTCTGCAAATACGCAGATGGACGTTTGTTGTTGAAAACGATGGCGCAGCTCTGCAACTGATTTCCAAACCTGGTAACTAAATCTTCGGCAACTTCCTGTAAAAATGGTTTTATCTGCATATTATACTAATTTCAATTTGCCTTTAACGGCGTAGAAAAGATAAGTTTTGATATTCTGATAACCCATTTCAGTAAGTAAAATTTTGTAATTATTTACTTGTTCTATATGTTTATCGCTTTCTTCAAGGGTAAATTTATAATCAAGGATAATCACCTCATTGGCATTAATCAAAACCCGATCAGGACGGTGTAGTTTTCCATTCGTATCGATAATGTTTTTTTCTACAATGCTTTCGCTTGCATTACCCAAGATCTCTTTAAGTTCAGGATTGTTCAATACCTCAAGTGCAGATGTGTTTAGTTTCTGTTTTTCTTCTTCTTTGATAATGCCCTGCAAAACTAGGTTCGAAATATAATCATCAACTTCATTCTGTGTGCTGGCGCTGGCCAGGATATCGTGTAATAAGGAACCTTTTCTCCCTGATTTTTCAATGTTAACCAGGTGTTTTAAATGTTTTTCTGCTGAGGGAACGTAGAGTTCCGATAAGCGTGTTGTAGTTGGATAGCTATTTAAATTAATAAAATTCGATTCTTCAGCTTTACTCTCAACAATTACAGGTTCTACAATTTCATATACACCGTTTTCGTCAAACTGCTCATCAAAAGTGAAATTGATTACATCACCAATATTGGATAACTTCAATTCCTTTTTAGCCATTGTAGCAATGTAGAGGTAATCCTTGGATCGTGTGGTAGCCACATAAAGCATGTTCAGCGCATCCATATTATTATAAAGAAGCTCTTCATAATATGCCTTTGCAATTGCCGAATCGGCTAATGCTTCATTATATTTTAAAGGAATACCTTTCAACTCTTTATAAACCGTTTCTTCTGATGAAACCCAGAAAGTACCATTGGGTTTACCTTTAATTTCCCAATTGCAAAAAGGTACAAAAACAGCCCTAAAAGCTAAACCTTTCGATTTGTGGATGGTAATAATCTGTATGGCATCGGCACCTTCTGGCGAAGGCAATGATTTTTTAATGCCATCTTCTTCCCACCAGGTTAAAAATGAAATAATACCTTTTTCACCCAGTTTTCCGGCAGAAGCAGTCAGATCTCTAAATGCTAACAGATAGGGTAGGTTGGCAGTTAAGTTTTTTAAACTGTAGCTTTCAATTAAAATTTCTACGAGTTCGGGCAGCGGAAGCTGTAGCCAGCTTTGCCAATGCTCACATAAAGCAACGGGTAAAACCGCGGTAAGCGTGCTTAAAGGTTTATTGGTGAGGTTGAGGTAATGATTGGCATCAATCTCTTTATCGTGCAAAGAATGGTAAAGTGCGATACAATTGGCTTTATAAAGGGCCGTTTGAGTTTCTAAACCAATCAGCACTTTTAAGGTATTAATGATGAGTTGTATGGCCGAGTTATTCGAAATGAGCAAGGCATCGCCTGATAAAACAGGTAATTTATGCTCCATTAACTTTTTAACCGTTAGTAAGGCCTCACTGTTGGAGCGTACCAAAATGGCAATATCTTTTAGCGCATATTGCTGCTCATTTTTGAGGTGGTTTATTTCTTCAACAAGATCATCCAGAGCAATATCCCTAAAAACAGTTTCTGTAAAACGGGCTTCATTTGGCGCATGATCTTTACCAAACTTTTTGATTTTTATGGTTCCGCCTTTTAGCGTATTGGTGGCGAAATTTTGGGTCGATCCGCCATAAATATCGGTAATAATCTGTTGGTAATGCTGTTCTTGCCACCATCTGGAAATGCTTTCGGGTTTGGTGGCCAGATTTTCGTTTAGTTCGTTCTGCAAGGTTAAAGGAATCGCCTTGTAAAGGAAATTATTGAAAGTGATGATGTTTTCGGCACTCCGGTAATTCTCTGCTAAACTTTCTTCCAATACATTTTCTGCACCAACATCTAATTTGGCATGTTTATGCAGAATGTTCCAATCGCCATTGCGCCAACGGTAAATGGATTGTTTGGTATCGCCAACAATCAGGTGATCGATCAGATCCTGACTTGGTGTAGCCATTGCATTTGTTAAAAGAGATTTGAAACTTCCCCACTGACTGGTAGAGGTATCCTGAAATTCATCAAATAAAAAATTGCGATAACGGTTGCCAACTTTTTCCCAAATGAAAGAAGGGTTGTCTCCGGCATCTTCGGTAATTCCCGAAATCAGTTTTTGTGCATCGCTAATGAGCAGGTTATCGTTTTCGGCCCTGTATTCTTTCAAAAGTACAGCAATTTCCTGCATCAGTCTTAAATAATAAAGGTTTTTATTAAAGGCAATGGCCAGACTGTAATTCGGTAAATGTGCTAGATAGTGCGCTTTCAATTTCCGTAATAGCGGATTAACAGTATCGTAAGCTTCAGGGAAGTTCAAATTCTTCTGAAACCACTCATCAGGTTCATCAATCAAATTAAAAAGTGGTTCAATCTTTGAAAAATCACCCCTGGCAATCAGAATAATTTTAGCCAGCGGACTTCTTGATTTTCCTTTGAGGTGTTCGGTTTCTACCCCAATTACATTTAAAGCTTCATTGGCTTCCGTTGCCAGCGAAATTAGTTCCTCCTCAAAGTTCTTGATTTCTGCCTTGGTAATACTGATGTATTTTTTAAATAGTTCATCAATGTTTTCCAAACCAAGGGTGCTTACCGCATCTTCAAAAATCTGGAAACGTTCAGAAAATATTTCTCCGATGAGATTATAGAGTTCGAATTTATAATTCCAGCTTTTATTGTCGCTGATACGTTCGATGGCCAGGTCGATAATCCATTGCAAAAGTTGTTTATTATGATCTAAAGCTTCATCGAGTTTATTTACAAGATCATCTTTCACCTTATCATAATTCATTTCTAAATTATAATCGGCATTAAGGCCCAGTTCGAAAGCAAAACCCCGGATTACTTTTTGAACAAAGCCATCAATGGTGCTTACGGAAAAACGGCTGTAGTCGTGCAGAATTTTGCGATATATCTTATCTGCTTTGAACTTTAATTCCTGCGGGCTTAATATTGGATAGGCGAGTAAAATAAGTTTCCGATAGTCATCTATTTTTTTTGATGGATTACCTTTTGCCAGCCCAAGTAATACTTCGAGGATCCTGGTTTTCATTTCTTCGGTAGCCTTATTGGTAAAGGTAACTGCTAAAATTTCGCGGTATTTATTATCGCCACTGAAAAGCAGTTTAAGGTAATGTGCAGTTAAACTGAACGTTTTACCGGAACCTGCGGAGGCTTGAAGGATTTTGAGGGGCTGGGGCATAATTTGATATCTCTCGGAAATTTAAACTTACAACAATTTAAAATTTTCCGGAAATCATGATATCAACAATTCATCAGGATCAAGCTTTTTTACTTTTTCGTTTATTGAGTGTTTTATGGCTTATCCTTGCCGGACGTTCGGCCATTTCGACGGGAAGGCCAAGCAAATCGCGGATTACTACCGATGCACAAGCACCACCAAATGCTGCGGGCAGGTAAGAAACTGTACCATAAGCAGAGCGTTTGAAATTGCTTCCATCAGTCATGATCATAGATTTTTTATCCATTTCTTCTGTGGAGAAAACAGCTTTTATTTTTGCCGCATTGGCAAGTTTATTTAATCTTTTGCGTACATAACTGGCAAAAACACATTGATAAGTATCAGGGAGCATCGTAATCCTTAAGCGTGTGGGATCCATTTTACCGCCAGCACCCATTGAACTTACAATAGGAATATTCTTTTCCAATGCCGTTCCTAGCAAAGTGATTTTTGGCATTACACTATCAATACAATCCATAATGTAATCGAAATCGGCCTCTAAAATTTCCCGACATTTCTCTGGTGTAAGGAAAGTATTTACTACGTGGAGTTTTAATTCGGGATTAATAGACAATAAACGTTCTTGCATAATTGCAGCCTTGCTCACACCATGATTGGTTGCTAAAGCGGGTAACTGCCTGTTCCGGTTGGTTGGGTCCACTACATCACCATCAACAATGGTCATTTCTCCAATTCCTGAGCGGCAAATAAATTCGGCGGCAAAAGAGCCTACACCACCTAAACCGATCACTAAAACATGTTTTGATTGGAGTTTATCTATTCCATCATTCCCAACAAGTAGGGCAGAGCGCGAAAGCCAGCTAACGTCAGACATATCAATTTTTGTATTTAACCACAGATGAAAAGGATGGACACAGATTTAGTTAATGTTATAACTCCATGATTCGTTTTTATCTTGCTTTAGCTAAGAAGTAAAACTTTACGTGTTTTCTGTGTCTCCGTGGCTAGTTTTTTAAATTCAATTTATTCCAGTCGGTAAAAATACGAGCTTTGAGTTCATCTACAGTACATTTTTTTAAAATGGCTGCTGCCCGGTAAATTTCTTCAATCGAAATATCTGAATCATCAGTTTCCAGGAAAAATTGATCGGTACTTTGAATCAGCTTAGTTGCACTAGAATTCTTTTTTAAAGCAGTTATTCCAAAAGAAAGAAGGAAGCCTTTATCCAGGAGTTGTTTGCTAAGTTGCTCATTTTTGTTAAAACCATGGATAATCATCGGTACTTTAACTTTTAATCGTTCTTTAATGGCTATTAACTCTGAAAAGCATTTAACACAATGCAAAATCAATGGTTTATTGATTTTTTCAGCCAATTCGATCTGTTTTTCTAGAATTATAATCTGATTCTCCAGGTTTTCACCCCTTAGCCGATCTAAACCACACTCACCAATCAGTTTTACATTTGTTTGATTGGCCACGACATTTAGGTATTTCATCTGCAGTTCGAGCTGATCAATTTTAGCAAACCAGGGATGCAGTCCAACCGAAATTGACTTGGTTTTAGGCATTGCTAAAAAGATATCGCTGGTTAACGACAAACTTTGAATGCTGATTACTCCAGGCTGGATGGCAACTTTGTGGGTATGTATGTCTAGGAAATCCATTGGAAGGTAAAGATAATATTTTGATGGATGATGTGGGGACATAAGATGTATGATGGAAAAATAAACTGCAATCAATTAAACCTTACCCCCAGTGCAAATCCATTAATGACCAATGTTTATGCTCTGTAAAGAATTTGCTAATCATCTACAACATTACTAGACTTTATTAATTTTGTTATTATTATTCTAAAAATCATGAAAAGATTAATCATTTTGTTAACTGCTGTGTTGATTTCGACTGCGGCATTTAGTCAGGCGAAAAAGGATGGCGTTCATATTTATAACCCGCAGGCCGATGCGAAAGCAGAAATTGCTGCAGCTGTTGCAAAAGCGGCTAAAGAAAATAAACATGTTTTATTGCAGGTTGGAGGAAATTGGTGTACCTGGTGTATCGCGTTCCATAACTTAGTCGATAGTACCGCTACACTGAAAAAATATATCAACGATAATTTTGAACCCGTTTTAGTGAATTACAGTCCTGAGAATAAAAACGAAGGTATTTTGGCTAGCCTAGGATATCCTCAACGTTTTGGTTTCCCGGTATTTTTAATTTTAGACGGCAAAGGAAAAGTATTGCACATTGAAAATTCATCTTATTTAGAAACAGATGAAGTTGCTGCCAATGGTAAAAAGAAAATTGGACATGATGTTAAAAAAATTACCTCGTTTTTAAAAGGCTGGACCACCACAGCAGTAAATCCTGGAACTTATACAGCGAAAGCTAAATAGAGGGTTAAGGTAAAGGGTGTGAGGTTTAAGGCCGAACGATAAAACCAAAACCTGAAATTAAGAAAGCCGTCCCGATTTTTACATCAGGACAGCTTTCTTATTAATCGTCTATCTCATCTTCGTCTGTCTCATCATCGAGGTTTAGCTCATAAGAGCTTCTTGATGCTTCATCGGCTTGTTCCAGCAGATCTTTATCGTGTTCGATACTGGTATCATCACCGCTAATTTCATTTATATTTTCTACATCATCCTCTCTACGTAAAGCATCGTTAGGATCGTTCGAATAATTGTCGTCTTCTGGATCTATCATAACTTTAGGGTTTTATATTAGATAATCGTTTTGAAGGCGAAATTGTTTTTGGAAAAGGCTGAAAGGTAAAAGAGAAAGACTAAGTAAAAGTATATTCTGTGCAAATTGTTCATTCTTGGATACCGTGTTTATTCTTCTAATAAAGATTTTTCGCTGCGCTCAAGAATAACAAAATGTTAAGCCCCCCTTTTAGGGGAGGGTTGGGTGCTAAAGCCCTTCCCCAAATTTGTAAAATGGAGCCACACTCACCGGTAATTTGCCTGTTGGTATCAACCTGTTATTAATTACGGCCGCGGCAGAAATCTGCATAAAATCTTCTTTTTGATAGGCTATAACTAACCCTTTACTGTTTTCTAAACCCGATAAGCTAGTCAAGTTATACGGATTGGCAAATAAAGCAAAAACAGCATTCTTAGCAGATAATTCTTTAATAAAGTTTTTAACGCCTGCATTTAAAAGAATTCCATTAGCAGGACGTGACCTACTGTCGTGAATACCCACAATCACCTGGTCAAAAGCACCGATTTCGCGGGCAATGTTTGAAATCTGTGCAGCGCTTGCATCTTTATCCAGCACGTAATAAACGGAGTTGTAATATCCTTTCGAAATCTCTTTTTGGAAAGTGGTAACCGAAGGTACACCAATGCTGATAATGGCCGTTCTTCTAATCGGGATGAGGCGCTTGATATAATCTTTACCTTTCAGCAGCGTTACCGATGCATTAGCCAGTTCCTGTACCAATGCATTGCTCGAGGTGCGGTTTACACCTGCAACAACACCCTGCGCTACAATCGTATCACGTTTAGCTAAGCCCGCCCAGTATTTTGCCGTTAAAATCTTGCGCACACTTTGGTCAATTTCGGCCATGCTCACGCGATCATGCCTTACGGCTTTACGTACCAGTTTAATGGCTCTATCGCTGTTTTCAGATAACTCAATAATATCGTTTCCTGCAATGATGCCCATTAAATCAGCTTCACCATCTTTGAAATATTTTACAACGCCTTTCATATCCATCGCATCAGAGATAATCAAACCTTTAAAGCCTAACTTCTGTTTCAAAATACCCGTAACAATCGGTTTAGATAGGGTAGAAGGCAGGTTTGGGGTGGCATCTAACGATGGGATGTTCATGTGGGCAATCATTACCCCCGAAGCGCCTTGTTTAATCAGCTCTTTAAAAGGATACATTTCTAAAGTATCCAGGCGCGTAGCAGAGAAAGTAAGCTGTGGTAAATCATAATGCGAATCCACATCAGTATCGCCATGGCCAGGAAAATGTTTCAACGTGGTTAATAAGCCACCATCCTGCATGCCTTTCATATAAGCGGCAACTTTAGTGGCTACATTATATTTGTTTTCGCCAAAAGAACGGTAATTGATTACGGGGTTTTTAGGGTTGTTATTGATATCGGCGTCAGGAGCTAAATTCATCTGCATACCCATGCGTTTGTAATCTTTAGCTACTTCAAGGCCCATTTTATACAATAATTCTTTGTTTTGAATGGCGCCCAAAGTCATTTGATAAGGATACGAAATGGTGCTATCCAACCGCATACCCAAACCCCATTCGCCATCGTTTGCTATAATTAATGGAACCCTGCTCAGTTTTTGATAAGCATTGGTGGCCAAAACCTGCCGGCCTGGGCCTCCCTGAAAAAATATTACACCGCCCAATTGCTCTTTTTTAATCACCTGACCAACTGAATCGGTATATTTTTTACCGAGATTGGTATGCGCCCGCACAAAAAATAACTGTGCAATACGTTCTCTACGGTTAAGTCTGTTAAAAACCGAATCAACCCATTTCGGCTGGTTGGCCAGTAATTCTAAATAGGTTTTTTGTTGTGCACTTGCAAAAAATGCAGTACCACAGAGGGCAATAAGTATTAATAAATTTCTTCTCACGTGTTTTGTTGTATCAGCTGCTAAATTAATCATCTAAAGCCTAATTAAACAAAAACCAATCCAAGTAATCGATTTAATACAAATTGTTGTAAACCTGTTGATTTATGGCAGTAAAGATTGATGCTATCTGTACATCCCTTTACCCTCAATAAAGTCAATTACTTTATCAGGCAGGAAAAACTGAATATTTTTTTTCTCTTTAATAGCCTTGCGGATAAAAGTAGAGGATATTTCCATTAAAGGGGTATTGGTGAAAGTAATTGCTGGATGATTTTCCCAGTCGCTCACATTTGCTCCAGGACGGGGGTACACATAAATCTGGTAATTTTTTAACAGCACCTCATAATTCTTCCATTTTTTTAAAGAAACGAGGTTATCAGCACCCATGATCAGCACAAATTCCTTTTCAGGATATTTTTCGTGGAGATAAGCAAGTGTATCAATCGTGTAAGAAGGCTGCGGCAATGAAAATTCAATATCACTTACGCGGATATGCTCTGCATTTTCGGTTGCCAGTTTGGCCATTTCTAAACGATCATACATATTGGTTAAACCGCTTTTATCTTTTAATGGATTATGTGGGCTAACCACGAGCCAAACTTCGTCGAGCGAGGTATGGTTGGCCATATAATTGGCAATAATTAAATGGCCGGTGTGGATTGGGTTATACGAACCGAAGAAAAGACCAGTTTTCATATTGTCGTTTTCAGTATCTATTAGTCGTCATTGCGAGGCTGGACTGAGGGAGCCGAAGCAATCTAATTCGCCAAAAAAGATTGCTTCACCCTTTTGCTTTTTTCCCGTCGCTTCGGTTCGCAATGACGGATTTATTTCTTTAAGAAGTCTCCAACCAACTGCTCTGCTTCTGCACAAGCCGTAGCCAGGTCGTAATTTTTTAAGATCACATCAAATTTATCTGCGTAAAGCAATTCTTTCTCCGCTTTAATAAAACGTTCCTGTAATTTTTCTGGACTATCTGTCCCACGGCCGCTTAAACGTTCCTTTAAAACATCTAATGAAGGTGGTTGAACAAAAATGGCCAAAGCATCTTCTTCATATTTTCTTTTTAATCGGATACCGCCTTCTACATCAATATCGAAAATTACGTGTTTGCCATCGTTCCAGATACGCTCAATTTCTGAACGTAAAGTGCCATAAAAGGTTCCGTTGTATACCTCTTCAAACTCTACAAACTCCTGATGTGCAACTTTGTGTAGAAACTCTTCTTTACTGATAAAATAGTAATCGTTTTCATGTTGTTCAGTGCCTCTCGATTCGCGTGTTGTGGCAGAAATAGAAAAGCTCAGTTCAGGAAACTTTTTTAACAAATGGTGTACTATAGTGGTTTTACCTGCTCCTGATGGTGCTGAAAATATGATTAATTTGCCTTGCATTTTTAAAAGTTTTGCGATTGGCGTTAGGTGTTAAGCGCTTGTCGCTTTCCGCCTAACGCTACAACACATTCAGTAATTGTTCTTTTATCTTTTCTAATTCTTCTTTCATACCCACAACAAACTGTTGCATTTGGGCATCATTTGCTTTTGCCCCCATGGTATTAATTTCCCGTCCAATTTCCTGAGAAATGAAGCCCATTTTTTTTCCGTTTGCTTCTTTGCTTGCTAAAGTTTGCAAGAAATAATCGCAATGGCTTTTTAAACGGGTTTTTTCTTCAGTTATATCAATTTTATCGATGTAATAAATCAATTCCTGTTCGAAACGGTTCTGATCGATATTTACTTTGCCTACTGCATCGTCCAAAAACTGAGTAAATTTATCGCGGATGGCCGAAATTCTTTTAGGTTCCAGTTCCTCAACAGATTTGAAATAAGAAAGAATGTTTTTAATTCTCAGCTCCAAATCGGACTTTAAAACAGCGCCTTCATCTTCTCTGAATTTATTGAAATTGGCTAAAGCCGAGTTGAAAATCTGGAATAAATGGTTCCATTCATCCTCACTTACACTTTCTTCCTTATAACTAATTACATCAGGAAAGGTTAATGCAGTTTGTAATAAGTTACTGCTGTCAGCACCTAGTTCATTGTTAACGGCAACAAGCTGCTTGTAATAGTGACTTAATAATGCGGTATTGATGGTTGCACCTGTAACTTCGCCATTGGTGCGTTCTACATTGATGCTTAAACTTACTTTTCCTCTTTCGATGTCTTTACTGCAGATGTTGCGCAGAATCAACTCTTTATCAGAAAAAGCTTTAGGATATTTTAAATTCAGCTCCAGAAATTTACTGTTGAGCGATTTGATTTCGACACTATACTTTGCGTTTGCATAATCGGCTGTTGCTAAGCCGTATCCTGTCATGGATTTTATCATGCGCAAAGATAGGGTTTTAAGCCGAAAGGAGAAATAATAATGGTCAAGAAGCCAGAGTTATAGCTTGCCTAATAATACTTTTACATTAGAAAACAAGCGTTCAATATTTCTTGATAATTATGGTCCCGCTCATTACAAGTCATTGCTTAGCTGTAGGCTTTTCATTTCAATTCCTTAGGTTTAGGCACAAAGAAGGGCTGCTTTGGCATGGGACTGTTACCTACAAGGGACAGAATCTTTGTCCCTAAATTGGGGAAAACGATAAGCATGAGCATCAAGAATATAATGCCGAATAAAATTTACCCGTTCGCTTTCTCGTGATTATTAACGTTTATTTAACAGTTTGCAAGGTTAACAAATGTTAATTTTACAAAATAATATTGTAGATAGGAAGGTTTGTTATCTTCATTACGGAAGATAGTATTTTCATGGTTAAGATGTAACAAATAAGCCTGGAAACAAACAACAAAACCTATCTGCTGTTAAAATAGAAACCTAATCTGCGCTATCAGATAATTTAACTTGCCATTTAACACAATGAAGCATTTGAAAATTATTCTTTTACTAATCATTTTAATACAGGGCTTAAAAATAAGCGCCCAGGATTTTGTGCTACAAGGAGTAGTGATTGAAAAAGGGTCTAATGTTCGTGTGGCCTTAGCTGCGATAACCAATTTAAGCAGTAAAATGGGCGCTAGCAGTAACGATATCGGGATGTTTCAACTAAAGGCCAAGATTGGTGATACTTTGTTGATTACAAAGAAAAATTTAACCGATCAGAAATTGGTGGTAAATACGGATGATGATCAGGTAGTATATTTACAAAGAGGGAGTACCATGCTTGAAGAGGTAACAGTTAAGGGCCATACTAAGAAGCAGGAGATGGAAAATATTAAGCTTGATTTGAAGCACAATGGCTCTTTTTATGCTGGTAAACCGCCGTTAATTTTATTAAATCCCTTTGGGGGTAACCCAATAACATTTTTTTATGAACTTTTTGGGAAAACACCGGCAAGAGCGCGTAATTTTAACCGTTATTATAAAAAAGAGTTAAGTTTGCTTGAAGTAGACAAGTTTTTCAATGAGAGCTTAGTCTCTAACAATACCACATTAAAAGGGAAAGATCTCTACAAATTTCTGCTTGATTATTACCCAACACACAGCATGACAATTAATTGGAGCAATTACGATGCTGTTAAATATATTAAAGAATCGGCTAAAAAATATACCGATACTTTGAAACATACAAATTAGCACACCATGAGAAACTTTAAATTTGCCTTTATACTCGTCGTTTTTACCTCAGTCAGCTTTTTTGCAAGGGCACAGGATTTTATTGTGAAGGGTGTGGTAATTGAGAAAGGCTCAAATGTCAGAATTGCATTATCAGAAATTACCAATCTGCGCACGGGAATCGGCGTTGGTAGTAATGATATCGGTATGTTTCAGTTAAAAGCCAGAGTTGGCGATACGCTTCTGGTAATAAAAAGAGACCTGATCGACCAGCGTGTAGTGGTAAATAGCGAAAAGGATCTTGTAGTTTACTTAGTTAGGGGAAGTACTACATTAGCCGATGTAACTATTAGGGGGAATACCAAAAAAGAGGATTTAGATGAAATTAAGCGCGATTTTAAGAACAAGGGTGTCTACAACGGAGGTAAAACAACGGTTTTGTCTGCTATATTTAGCCCCTTAAATGCTTTGTATAATCTGTTTGGTAGCGATCCTAAAAATGCACGGAGATTTGGCAGGTATGCTGATAATGAAATTAAACAATCGCAGATTGATGTATACTTTAACCAAAGCATTATTAAAAATAATACTGAATTAAGAGGCGATACCTTAGAAAGGTATATGCTAAACTGCCGCCCTGAATTTGATAAAGCGCAGTACTGGAACAGTTACGATTACATTAAGTATATTAAAGAATCTTCAAAGAAATTTACAGATACGCTTGGAAAGGGGAAGTAGGTTTTAGTCCTTAGTCGGGAATCTCTAGTCCTGAGCCAATTGTACAATGTTCCAGTTTGGAGTTGGACATTTTTGGAGTAGAGAGTCAGTTGAGTAGTTTACAATTGATGGTTTGAAGTTGCTCCTGATTGAATCTGAAGTCCGGATTTTAGTTAACTATTTTAAACAATTAACTGATTGACTAGATACAGTGGTAGTTTGCAATTGCCCATGTCAAGATCGAGATTTTGAATTTCAGTTAACCAGTTTAAGCCATTAACCGATTAAACAAATACAATGGGCGGTTTACAGTTGCTAATGAACTATTGACCAGTGAACTAATGAACGTCTAGATACTCAATGCTTCACAAGCTTTTTCAGCGGCGAGTTTTTCTGCATTTTTCTTATTATAATCTCGTCCTGTACCTACTTTTTCGCCTTCTACCATCGCACTAATGGTAAATAATTTAGTGCTTTCGCCTTCACCATTTTCAGCCAGTTCGAATAGTACATCTTTACCATGACGCTGGCACCACTCGATTAATTTACTTTTAAAGTTGGTTTCAGTAAGTTCAAGGGTATGAATATCGATATGCGGTTTTACAATTCTGCGTAATAAGAACTCTTTGGTAAAATTGTATCCTTTATCCATGTAAATGGCACCAACAATAGCTTCAAAAGCATCGCCCAACATCGAATTGTGCTTGGTTTGTATACTAACTGAACGCTGATCAAACTGGATAAGCTTATCAAAACCAATTTTTTTCGCCAATTGGTTTAAATTAGCCCTGTTTACGATCTTTGAACGCATTTCGGTTAAAAAACCTTCTTCCTTGTAGGGATAGTGTTTAAAAAGCAATTCTGCTATTACTGAGCCCAGAACAGCATCGCCTAAAAATTCTAAGCGTTCGTTGCTGCTCCTGCTTCCATTTTTTAGAATTTTTGCTGCAGAACGATGTCTGAACGCCATTTTATAGAGCGTAACATTACCGGGAACAAAGCCTAAAATGTTTTTCAGCTTTTTAACAAACTCCTTTTCGGGAGAGAGATAAAGTTTATATAATTTTAATATCGGCATTAAATAAATAACACAATTAACGGCTAATTAGCATATTTAACTAAGTTATCTATTTTTAATTAGCATACAAAATTATATATCAGTGCTGTTCTAAATTAATCTTCGTATTTCTTGAAAATAACAGAAGCGTTGTGGCCACCAAAACCAAATGTATTACTTAAAGCAGCTCTAACAGTACGTTTTTGCGCTTTGTTAAAAGTAAAATTCAATTTAGGGTCAAATGCAGGATCATCTGTAAAGTGATTGATTGTTGGAGGAACAATATCATTTTTAACAGAAAGAATTGCTGCAATAGCCTCAATAGCT
>Ga0065714_10003066_pt1 | contig 17884 bp, 17 predicted proteins | sample MisRhiReplicate2_FD_59101 | JGI IMG/M metagenome (GOLD analysis project Ga0065714, IMG submission 59101) | Miscanthus rhizosphere microbial communities from Kellogg Biological Station, MSU, sample Rhizosphere Soil Replicate 2: eDNA_1 v2... | ecosystem: Host-associated > Plants > Roots >...
TATCGTGTACTATCAGGACGAATGGGGTAATGCAGCTACTGAATTCTCAAAATAAAAGCGCTTTGAGCAAAATTCTGTAAACTAATATCTGAATCCTGTAAAACTCCCAGGGTGTTCTCATCTTACCTTTGTATAGTCAAATAAACAAAGTGCGATATGAACAACAATACAGAAACGATTTCAATGCCGGTACTGGGGATGACCTGTGCCTCGTGTGCTGTGAGCGTTGAATCTATACTAGGAGCCCAGGAAGGGGTTGATCAGGCAGAGGTAAATTATGCAACTCAATCCGTAAAGGTAACTTACCATCCAGATGCCATACAGCCGGAAGCTTTACAAAAAGCTGTTCAGGCTATTGGCTATGACCTAATTCTGGAACAGGAAGGGGCAAAAGAACTTCAGGAAGAAGTGCAGAAAAATAACTACGAGGATTTAAAAAAACGGATGATCTATTCATCCATATTAGCTATACCGGTAGTGATGATAGGCATGTTCTTTATGGACATGCCTAATGGGAACTATTACATGATGGCTTTAACTACGCCAATACTATTCTTTTTTGGTAAGAGCTTTTTCATCAACGCTTGGAAGCAAGCTAAAAATGGAAAAGCCAATATGGATACGCTTGTTGCGCTAAGTACAGGGATTGCCTATATATTTAGTGTTTTTAATACTTTTAATCCTGAGTTTTGGCATAATAGAGGACTACATCCACATGTCTATTTCGAAGCTGCCGCAGTAGTGATTGTTTTCATTATGCTGGGTAAATTGCTTGAAGAAAAGGCCAAATCAAATACTTCTTCTGCCATCAAAAAACTGATGGGCTTACAGCCAAAAACAGTAATGCTGATTACTGAGCATGGTGAAAAAGAGATTCCTGTTGCAGATGTGCGTATCAATGATCAGTTGCTGGTACGTTCAGGCGAAAAAATTCCGGTAGATGGTGAAGTATATGATGGTAGTTCTTATGTAGATGAGAGTATGATTACCGGCGAGCCCGTTGCAGTTTCTAAAACTGCTGGTGATAAGGTTTTTGCCGGAACCATTAACCAAAAAGGCAGCTTTAAGTTTAAAGCAGAGAAGGTTGGGGGCGAAACTATGCTTGCCCAGATCATTAAACTGGTACAGGATGCACAGGGCTCAAAAGCGCCCGTTCAGAAACTGGTAGATAAGATTGCAGGTATATTTGTGCCTATAGTTATTCTAATAGCCATCATCAGTTTGGGTGCATGGTTGGTATTTGGCGGAGAACATGCCTTTACGCAGGGATTACTGGCCATGGTTACCGTTTTGGTGATTGCCTGCCCTTGTGCGTTGGGTTTGGCAACGCCAACGGCAATTATGGTGGGAATTGGTAAAGGTGCCGAAAATGGTATCTTGATTAAAGATGCTGAGGCCCTGGAATCCGGATATAAAGTAAATGCCGTTATTCTGGATAAAACAGGAACCATTACTGAAGGTAAACCAGAAGTAACCCTTGTACAATGGGCAGATGAATTACCAAAAGATAAAAAGGTATTACAGGAAGTATTGATTGCATTGGAGCAAGCGTCAGAACATCCGCTAGCAGAAGCGATTGTGCGTAATCTGAAAAATGAGGGTATAAAAAGAGCTGCGGTAACTGGCTTCGAAAGTTTAACCGGTAAGGGAGTGATGGCCGAGTTTGAGGGCGACAATTACTGGGCGGGCAGCCATAAGATACTTACTGAACAAAATCTACAGGTTTCTGCTGCATTGCGGGCAAAGGTTACAGAACTTCAGGAACTGGCACAGACAGTAATTTACTTTACCAATGCAACGCAGGTGCTGGCCATCGTATCGATAGCAGATCAGATTAAGGCCGGTTCAGTCAAAGCTGTTACAGCTTTGAAAAATGCCGGTATTGAGGTTTATATGCTTACAGGTGATAACCAGCAAACTGCTGCATCTGTATCCGGACAAGTTGGAATTGATCATTTTCAGGCCGAAGTATTGCCTTCTGATAAGTCTGAATTTGTTAAAAAATTGCAGGCGCAAGGTAAAGTAGTAGCGATGATTGGCGATGGTATAAACGATAGCCAGGCTTTGGCTCAGGCAGATGTTTCAATTGCGATGGGTAAAGGATCAGATATTGCCATCGATGTGGCAAAGATCACACTGGTATCATCGGATTTGCAACAGGTGCCTAAAGCATTACGCCTATCTAAGCTTACGGTGAAAACCATTCGCCAAAATCTGTTCTGGGCATTTATTTATAACCTGATCGGAATTCCTATTGCTGCAGGCTTATTGTATCCGTTTAACGGTTTCTTACTGAATCCCATGATTGCAGGAGCCGCAATGGCCTTGAGTTCTGTATCAGTAGTGAGTAACAGTTTACGCTTGAAACTTGCAAAACTTATATAAGGGCAGCATGCATGACTTAATCAACAATTTTATAAAAACTCTTAACAATAATTATATGGAAACTTTAAAATTCAAAACAAATATCAAATGCGGTGGGTGTGTGGCTAACGTAACACCTTTCCTAAACGAAATGCCTGAAATTGCAAAATGGTCGGTAGATACAGATAATCCTGAAAAAATTCTGACAATTGAAATTAAAGACCAGCTTGACGCTGAAAAGGTTATAGATACGCTTGAAAAAGCGGGTTATGTAGCTACATCTCTGTAATTCAAGGATGTAAATTGCACCGATAAAAAGCACGCTTAAATTAATTTTGTAAAAAAAGAACGGAATTTTATAAAAACATTTCCGTTCTTTTTGCAACCTTTGTTTATAATGAAAAGGACACTACTCACCATACTTGCCGTATTTTACCTGGGGATTTCCAGTGGGGCAACTATGCATTTTCATTATTGCATGGGCGAATTGGTGAGTTGGGGTCTCGTTAAGCAATCTGATAAAGTATGTGAATTCTGTGGAATGCCTATGGCAGAAACAAAAAAGAACTCATGCTGTAAGGACATAAAGCAGGAAGTTAAGGTTGATAAATCTCAAAAAACAAACCAGACGGTTTACAAATTTGAACAATTATCAACTGCGATCATTCAGCCTGAGTTGTATATCAATTATCAGGTTCAGATACCTGTAAAAATCACAAGGGAAGCATTAAGCAATGCACCCCCTGATGGACAGAAAATACCTGTCTTCATAAAAAACTGTACCTACAGAATATAATACCCTCTTTCTTTTAATTATTGTACGTCTGTGCAATACGAAGCTGCTATGGCTGAGAATTTTCAGCACCGTATAGCATCACGCTTCAAAACCCAATTTTATTTACATCATTTTTCATTAAAACTCATTAAGATGAAATCATTCAGATTCCTTTCGGTAGTCGTGTTGACTTTCCTTGGTAGTGCTGTATTCGCACAATCTAAAACAGAAAAAATCAAAGTATCCGGTAACTGTGGCATGTGCAAGAAAAAGATCGAAACATCCCTTAAAGTTCCGGGAGTTTCTTCAGCAGAATGGGATAAGGTTACAAAAATACTGACGGTAAGTTACGATTCTACTAAAATCACCAATGACCAGGTGCAGCAAAAAGTTGCCGATACAGGGTATGATACGGAAAAGTTCAAAGCTACAGACGAAGCTTATGGTAAACTGCATAGTTGCTGTAAATACGACCGTACGGGTAAAGCAACCAAAGCGCAATAGTAAAAACCAATAAAAGAAAGAGGGTTATTATAAATGGTACATAAAATTATAGAATGGTCGATGCGCAATAGGTTTATTGTGCTGATACTTTCTGCCGGGTTATTTGTATGGGGAGTATTCTCCGTGCAAAAGAATCCGATAGATGCAATTCCTGATCTTTCCGAAAACCAGGTGATTGTATTTACAGAATGGATGGGCAGATCACCACAATTAATAGAAGATCAGGTAACTTATCCACTGGTAACCAATTTACAGGGTATTCCGAAGATTAAATATGTAAGGGGTTCTTCTATGTTTGGAATGAGTTTCATTTACGTGATCTTTGAAGATGACGTAGATGTGTACTGGGCAAGGGAACGGGTAACGGAACGGATCAGTACGATAACCAACACCTTGCCTGAAGGGGTTACTCCGCAACTGGGGCCCGACGGAACGGGAGTGGGACATGTGCTATGGTACACCCTCGATGCGCCTGATATGGACCTGGGCGAACAACGGGCCATACAGGATTGGTATGTGAAGTTTGCTTTGCAAACTGTTCCGGGCGTAAGTGAGATTGCTTCCTTTGGAGGCTTCCAAAAGCAGTACCAAATCACCATCGATCCTAATAAATTGTTGTATTATAAGCTCAGTGTGCCACAGGTCATTGCCGCTGTAAGAAGCAATAACAACGAATCCGGCGGGCGAAAGTTCGAGATGAGTGACATGGGCTATATCATTAAAACCTCCGGTTATCTTAAATCTCTGGATGAAATTTCTAGTATCCCTATAAAAAATCAGAATGGTACGCCAATAAAGGTTTCCGATCTGGCTACAGTACAGATGACCGGTGAAACCCGCCTCGGAATATTTGATCAGGATGGTAAAGGTGAACGTGCCGGTGGTATCGTGGTTATGCGTTACGGAGAAAATGCAGCCGAAGTAATCGATAAGGTGAAGGCAAAAATGGAAGAGGTATCGAAAGGATTGCCTAAAGGTGTAAAGTTTGATATTGTATACGACAGAGGCGAACTGATCAAAGAGTCTATTGACTCTATAAAAAATACNCTGATTGAAGAGATGATTGTCGTGTCGATTATCGTATTCGTATTCCTGTTNCATTGGCGTAGTGCATTAAGTATCATCATACAGATTCCGATTACCATTGCTGCCAGTTTTATTTTACTTAANGCATTTGATATTTCATCTAACATNATGTCGCTGACCGGTATTGCATTGGCCATCGGGGTAATTGTTGATAACGGTATCATCATGAGTGAGAATGCTTATAAGCATCTGGCCGAACGATACGAATTGTGGGAAAAGGATCAAAATAAAACAACAACATCATGATCACGTGGTTTAAAAATATATTTAAAAAATCTCCTGACTGGATTAGCGAGGAAGATCGCCTTGAGGTAATCACTAAATCCAGCAAGCAGGTTTCAAGAGGAGTGTTCTTTGCAACAGTCATTATCATTACCTCGTTTTTACCGGTATTTATGTTAACCGGACAGGAGGGAAAATTATTTCACCCCTTAGCCTTTACCAAAACATTTATCATGATTGTAGATGCTTTGCTGGTAATTACTTTGGCGCCGGTATTGATTTCCTTTTTTATGAAGGGAAAGTTCAAACCCGATAATGCCAATCCGGTAAACAGGGTATTGGAAAAGATNTATGAGCCAATTATCAGAACGGTATTNAAATGGAGGAAAACGACCATTGCAATCAATATCATAGCCTTATTAATCACTATCCCTTTGCTTAAAAATCTGGGTACAGAGTTTATCCCACCATTGGACGAACAGAGTATTTTGTTTATGCCGGTGACTTTACCGGATGTATCCAATGCGGAAGCGAAACGCATATTACAGGTACAGGATAAGATTATTAAATCGGTGCCCGAAGTTGATAAGGTTTTAGGCAAAGCGGGCAGGGCTAATACGGCAACGGATAATTCGCCAATCAGTATGATCGAAACCATCATTACACTGAAACCTAAAAGCGAATGGCGTGAAGGCATAACCAAGAAAGATATCGTAACTGAATTGGATGCGAAATTGCAGATTCCAGGTGTGGTAAACGGTTGGACACAGCCAATTATCAACAGAATTAATATGTTGGCTACAGGTATCCGTACCGATGTGGGGATTAAAGTGTTTGGTCAGAATTTAGATACCATTGCTTCGGTATCCGAAAAAGTTAAAGCAGCACTGGAAGGTACACCGGGGGTTAGCGATTTATTTGTTGAGCCTATTACAGGTGGTAAATATCTTTCTATTAATATTAAGAGAGACGAACTGGCGCGTTATGGCCTAAATGTAGATGATGTAAATCAGATTGTTGAGTCTGCGTTGGGCGGTGCAACGATTGGTAATACCATTGAAGGCAGACAACGTTTTTCTATCAGTGTACGTTTGGCGCAGGAGTATCGCAATAGCGTAGAACAGATTAAGCGTATTCCGGTTCAATCACCTGCTTTTGGTGAGGTTCCTTTATCGGCGGTTGCGGATATTAAATATGAAGATGGCCCGCCAATGATCAGTTCTGATAATGCTATTTTGCGTGGTGCAGTGATGTTTAACGTGCGTGATAGAGATTTAGGAAGTACCGTTAAAGACGCGATGGAGAAGTTGAATAAAGAAAAGGGAGTGCTTCCTGAAGGTTATTTCCTGGAATGGAGCGGTCAGTACGAAAACTTAATTCGTGGTAAACAAACCCTGATGTGGATTGCTCCGGTGGTTTTAGTCATCATTTTCTTCTCTCTATATTTTGCTTTTCATTCGATCAGAGAGGCGTTTTTAAGTCTTATTACGGTTCCCTTTGCCCTAATTGGCGGGGCCTACATGATTTATTTCTGGGACGTGAACTTGTCGGTCGGTGTAGCGGTAGGTTTCATTGCCCTGTTTGGGATTGCTGTGGAGACGGGGATTGTGATGGTTATTTACCTGAATGATGCCATGGCTCAGCTGATTAAACTGAAAGGCAATTCAAGCGAAACCATTACGAAAGAGGATCTGAGAGAATATGTAATCCATGGCGCAGCTAAAAGATTAAGACCAAAGCTGATGACTGTTTGTGTGTCGCTGTTTGGATTGGTGCCGGTTTTATGGGCAACCGGAGTGGGAGTGGATGTGATGCAACCGATCGTGTTGCCGATGATAGGTGGGGTATTAACCTCTTCTACACATATATTGCTGGTTACACCACTGATCTTTTTAATGTCCAAGGAATATGAATTGAGGAAATACGGAAAATTGGAGGTGCATGATGTACATCATTAAAAAAATAACATGGGTATTGCTGTTGTTGCCATTTTTTGCTTCGGCACAGCAGAAACCGGTCCTTCCGCTGGATACAATTTTGCAGCGTATAGACAAAAATAACCTGTTGCTGCAGTCGTACGGTTTAAGAGCGGAAAGCTTCAAACATACTGCAAAGGCGGCGACAGCGTGGATGGCACCAATGGTAGGCGTAGGTACTTTTATGACGCCTTATCCCGGTCAGATGATTATGGACGAAGGTGATAAAGGTTCGGTGATGGTTCAGCTGGAGCAGGATATTCCTAATCCGGTTAAGCTGAATGCCAACAAGCGTTTTATCGAATCCAAGGGTAAGGTAGAAAATGAAACCCGCGGTGTAACCTTAAATGATTACAAAGCACAAGCTAAGCGCTTGTATTTCGGTTGGTTGGTTGCCGAGCAGAAGATTGCTGTTTTGAAACAGAATGAGAAAATTATGGAAACCATGAAAAAGATCGAAGAGATCAGGTATCCATATAATCAGTCGAAATTAGGTAGTGTATATAAAACTACTGCCGGGCTGGAAGAGAACCGTAACATGATCAGGATGCAGGAGGGCGAGATTGCAAAGTCCCGCGCCTGGTTAAACAGTTTGATGAACATGCGGGGAAATACAGATTTTACAATCGATATTGCTTATCAGCCGGTTTTTGTTGCGGCCCCTGCAATTGACACCGCAAGTCTGGCATTGGCCAGAAATGATATTAAGAAAATGGATTACAGCATTCAATCCATGCAGCTAAATATCGAGGCGATGAAAAAGCAAAGCAGGCCCGACTTTAAACTGAGATTCGATCATATGTCGCCCTTAACTAAGATGATGCCGAAGGCTTACAGTGTTATGGGGATGGTAAGTATTCCAATTGCACCCTGGTCGTCAAAGATGTATAAATCTGAAGTGAAAGGAATGGAGTATGAAATTGAGGCCATGGGAAAAGAAAAGGCAGCTATGTTACAGGAAACTCAGGGTATGCTGTACGGTATGCAGTTTGAGATTCAGTCCATGCAGAAACGTATCGAGGCTATGGAAGATAAAATCATTCCTACACTACAAAAAGCACTCGACGTTAACTTTTTAAGTTACCGTGAGAATAAGATGGAATTGCCGGAAGTAATTGCTGCCTGGGAAGCATTAACCATGATGCAGGTCAGCGTGTTGGATGAGAAATTGAAAGTTTATTTAATGATTGCTGATTATGAAAAAGAACTATATCGTTAAAAGCATAAGCCGCAATGATAGGGGGCTGCTACGGATGTTTACTGTGGCCACGCTGATGATGATCGGTATGCTATTGATCAGTTCTTGCGGTAATAAAAAGGATAATAATCACGGTACTCATGAAGATCCGGGAGCTGTAAAAATAGATAGTGATCTTGCACATCTCCTGAAACCTACAAATGCGCAGGTGGTATCTACATTGCCGTTAATTAAAGCGGAATATGGTACTAAAATATTCACGGAAGAAGCGCAGGGAATCATCAACTACGATACCCGGAATGAAAACAGTGTGGCCAGTAGGGTAAGTGGGAGAATAGAGCGATTGTTGATTAAATACAACTACCAGCCGGTTAAAAAAGGTCAGCTCATTATGGAGGTTTATTCTCCTGATCTGGCTGCTGCACAGCAGGAGTTACTTTTTTTAAGGAGCTCGAATGACCAGACTATGCTGGCCGGTGCTAAGCAACGTTTGTTATTGCTTGGAATGAGTGCTTCAGCTATTAGTCAATTGTTGAAAACAGGAAAGGTGAACTATCGCATTCCGGTATATAGCAATGCAGATGGATATATTTTGGAGAAGTCGGCCGCCGCTGCTCCGGCATCGGCCCCTTCAGCTGCTGCACCAGCCGCAGGTGGAGATGGGATGAGCGGTATGAGTGGTGGTGCTGCAGCTCCTGCGCCATCAGCTGTCCCTGTAAGTTCTCCGGTAATGCTTCGGGAAGGTCAATACGTTAGTGCGGGACAGTCGATTTTCACCATTTATAATGCCGGCCGACTTGTAGCCGAGTTTTCTTTAAAACCTGCAATGGCAGCGCTGGTAAAAAAGGGCGATAAGTTTGCGTTTTACAAAACAGCAGATAAAAGTACCATTCAAACTGCGTCTATTGGAATGATACAGCCGGTTTTTAAAAACGGAGAGAATTTTACCATTGCCAGAGTCTACCTCAATAAACCTGATTTTAGAGTAGGTGAATTGCTTACCGCAAGGATCCCTGTATTGCTTGCAGCTTCATGGTGGCTCCCTGAATCGGCCGTAGTAGTGCTGGGTAACAAGACTGTTGTCTTTAAAAAAGAAGGGAATGTTGTGATTCCTAAGCCTGTGAATGCTGGTATTAAGATCAGTGGAATGGTGCAGATTAAGGAAGATATCAGCAATTGGGAAATAAGTAAAAATGCGTCATATCTGGTAGATAGCGAAAGCTTTATTAAGTAACACTATGGAACGGAAATTATTTATAAAAGGATTGGCCATTATGGCAGTGCTTCCATCGGTATTCATTGCGGCTTGCAGCAATGAAAAGAAACCTGAAGCAGCAGGTGCAGCAGCAAAAGGAAAACAGCAAACCTTTACCTGCCCTATGCACCCGCAGGTGATAAAGAATGAAATGGGAACCTGTCCGATTTGCGGGATGGACCTGGTACCTTTTGAAAAGAACAGCGATGATAAAGCGTTAAAAGTCGATACAACAAGGCAGGTACTGGCAAATATAACGACCATAGTAATTGGGGCGAACAGCTTGTCGGGAGCCAAACAGCTTAACGGAAGACTAACGGTGAACCCTGAACAAAGCAGCTATATCTCCAGCAGAATTGCTGGTCGTGTTGAACAGCTTTATGTAAGAGAAACGGGGGTTAAGGTGAACAAAGGGCAACCTTTATACAAGCTTTATTCTGAACAGCTTGCTACCCTTCAACAAGAATATCTGATGGCCGTAGCTCAGGAGAAACAATTTCAGGGCGATAAAATAGAAAAGCGGATTGTAGCTTCGGCTAAACAAAAATTGCTTTTGTATGGGCAATCTGAAAGTCAGATACAACAGCTGGTTAAAGCACAGAAGAAAGATCCGTATGTTGTGTTCTATGCTCCTGAAGGAGGTGTGGTGGCCGAGTTGTCGGTAACGCAGGGACAATACGTAACGGAAGGAAGCCCGATATTAAGATTAGAAGGTTATGGTCAGTTATGGGTAGAAGCTGATGTGTATCCCAATGAAGCAAAAAAAATCAAAGAGGGACAGAAAGTTAAAGTGATTGTTGCGGGATGGGAAAACCAGCCGCAGGAAATGACCATTAGCTTTATCACCCCAGCTTTGCAATCCGGTACACAGCTTACACAAATCAGAGGTAGCATTCCTAACCCAGGTAACCAATGGCAACCGGGTTTGCAAGCCAATGTTATCCTCCCTTTGGCGAGTAAGGGAAATGTGTTAACCTTACCTGTGGATGCAGTAATTAGAGACGGAAAGGGGATGCACGTGTGGATTAAAAAGAGTAAAGACACCTTTGAACCGCAATTGGTAAAAACCGGCCAGGAGAATGATAGTCAGGTTGAGATTACAGAAGGCCTGACGAATGGAGATCAGGTAGTAGTAACAGGTGCTTACCTTTTGTATAGCGAGTACATCCTTAAAAAAGGTAAAAATCCCGTTGATGTATTAAAATAAATAATTAATGAATATTAAAACACAGAAAATGAGAATAGTAACAAATTTTGTAATTACTATGGCTGCGGTAACTTTATTTGCAGCATGCGGAAACACCCAAAAACCAGCTGAAACGGATGCTCATGCAGGACATAATCATGCACCAGGTGAAGGTCATGGTGCGCCGGTAGAAAATGTTGCATCCTCAGGAGCAATTTTAAAAGACGATAAATTAAATGCAGTTTATCAGCACTACATTCACCTGACTAAAGCGCTGGTTGCCGGTGATATGGCAGAAGCTAAAGTGGCCGTAAATGCGATTGAACTAGGTTCAAAAGAGTTAAGTAATGGTGCTGCTTTAACTGCTTTGGCAGCTAAGATAGGGGCGGCGACCGACATAGAAGTGCAAAGAACCTTGTTCTCTGATTTGAGCAACGATTTTATCCAGCGGGTAAAAACTGCCGGATTAAGTAGCGGTGAGGTTTATGTAGAATATTGTCCTATGGCCTTAAATGATAAAGGTGCATCCTGGTTAAGCAACGAAAAAGACATCAAAAATCCATATTTTGGAGATAGCATGTTGACTTGTGGTGAGGTAAAAGAGACCATTAAATAATTTTAGATTATATGGTTCATTTAGTATATTAGAAAAGACTAATTTGTATTTAACAAGCTAGAAACTACCTGTAGACTATGAAATATTTAACTTTTGTAATGCTTTTTACGGCGATTTCCTTTGCAGGTCTTGCCCAGAATAAAGATGCTATTATTGGCAAATGGATCAATTCGCTAAATGAGGCTCATATTGATATCACTAAACGAGGTGATAAATATTTTGGGAAGATTGTTTGGCTAAAAGATCCTAAGGACGAGAAAGGTGTTACCAAGATAGATTTAAAAAACCCGAACGAGAGGTTAAGAAGTAAACCTATTGTAGGTTTGGAGATTTTAAAGAACTTTGTTTATGATGATGGAAGGTGGACCGGTGGTACTATTTATGATCCAAAATCAGGTAAGACCTATAAGTGTAATATGAAACTGAATGGTAATGACGAGTTAGATATGAGAGGGTATATTGGCTTCTCCTTACTTGGTAGAACAGAAATCTGGAAAAGAGTTAAATAGATGAAGTATATAATTTGTTGGCTGTTATTGTTGCCATTCTTAGGTTTTGCACAAACCTACAACCTTGTACCGTTAACAACGGGTACTAACACTAGCATCAGAGGTATGTCGGTCGTTTCTGATCAGGTAGCCTGGGTAAGTGGTAGCAATGGATACATTGGAAAAACAACCGATGCGGGGAAAACCTGGCAATGGACTCAACCGGCCGGTTATGAAAAATTAGATTTTAGAGACATTGAAGCTTTTGATCAACATAAAGCGATTGTTGTAAATGCCGGCTCACCAGCGTATATTCTGCTGACTGTTGATGGTGGTAAGACCTGGACTGAACGGTATAAAAACCTGGATTCGGCCATCTTTTTAGATGGAATGGATTTCTGGAATGCAAAAAATGGGATCATCTTTGGTGATCCCATTTTAAATAAAATGCAGTTATTGCGCACACAGGATGGTGGACAAAGCTGGAATCCTATTTCTTCAAATTTAAAATTTGATATGACGGTAGGAGAAGCCGGATTTGCTGCAAGTGGATCAACAATTAAAACTTTGCCGGGTGGCCACACCTGGATTGCAACTGGTGGTGCTGTTGCAAATATTTATTTTTCTGATAACTATGGCTATACCTGGAAAAAATTTAGCTGCCCGATTATACAGGGTGAATCCAGCACCGGCACTTTTTCGATGGCATTTCTTGACAAAAAAAGAGGTGTGGTTGTTGGCGGTAACTACTTGAAAGATAAAGAAAATGCCAATAATGTATTGTTAACTAATGATGGTGGAAAGAGCTGGAAGAAGCCGGTAAAACCGGTTAGTGGTTACCGTTCAGGTGTCGCTTATCTCAATGCTAAAGTTTTATTGGCGACCGGTACCTCGGGTACTGATGTCTCTCAGGATGGTGGTATGAACTGGTACCATATTTCTGATCTGAGTTTTAACGTCGTACAGAAAGCTAAAAAAGGTAAATTGGTATTGCTTGCGGGTAATAAAGGTGTGATTTATAAGGTGACTCCTTAGCACGGAAGCAATCGAAGTCACCCTTAGAAAGTTTTCTTACTTCATTGAGTACAGCCCAAATGGGTTTCCTTCAGTATCGGAACAGATTGCAATAAAGCCATATTCGCCAATTGAGAATTTTGAACGGCTAACGTGTCCACCTGCACCAGCTACACGGCTTTCTTCAACACTGCAATCATCGCAAGGAAAATATACCATCGTATTGACACAAGCGCCATCACCATCTTTTGCTCCCACCATTTCAACCAATGCTCCCGAAACCCCCATATTTCCAGGGTCTGAGAAAAAGGCCATTTTCATGCTTTTTGGTGCTTCAGCAGGAGTGTCCATATCCCTGAATTTTGTTCCTAAAACACTAGTGTAAAATCTCTTTGCTCTTGTTATGTTACTAACATAGATTTCAAACCAACAGATTACATTTTGATTCATTTTGATAAGCTTTAATTGTTTAAGATAATTCCAATTTACTTAATTAAGTCGAACTCTCTATTTGTTTCTACATTAAATTATTGGGCATATACGACAACAAAATGTGCTTTGAAAGGTTTGTATCATTAATATAATCTTCCGTTAATTTCTTTTAATCAAATGGTTAAGTTGTTTGTTAAGTAAAGAAATGGAAATGAAATCTATATTTTTTACCATAATTATTTGTTTCGCATTTTATCAAACGAATGCACAAAATTCAGGAGCGCTTTCAATTGANGAATGCTATACATTAGCNCGTCAGAACTACCCCCTGATAAGGCAGGGAGANTTGATTTCAAAGGCAGCTGCATATGGAATTGATAATGCAGCAAAAGGGTATCTGCCACAATTTAATATCAGTGGGCAAGCCAGTTACCAATCGGACGTAACTAAAATCCCCATTAAAATTCCAGGCATGAGTATTCCTGAGCTGAGTAAAGATCAGTATCGCCTAAGCGGAGAAGGTACGCAGGTGCTTTTTGATGGTGGAGCGATCAGGCAACAAAAAGCCGCAATAACCGCCAATGCTACTGTCGAAAGTCAACGGCTTGAAGTAGAGCTGTATAAACTGAAGGATAGGGTTAACCAATTGTTTTTTGGCGTGTTGTTGATAGATGGGCAACTGAAACAAAATGAGTTGCTTAAAAAGGATCTTCAGTTAGGGATAGATAAAACTAAAGCAGCTCTGGCCAATGGAGTTGCGCTCAAAAGCAGTTTGAATATGCTGAAAGCGGAGTTACTTAAAGTAAATCAAAAAAGTATAGAATTAAAATTTACCCGTAAGGGCTACCTGGATGTACTAGCCTTGTTTATTCATAGACCTCTGTCCGAAAACATACAATTGTTAAAACCTGTAAGACCATCTCCGGGAGCAGAAATTCGCAGACCGGAACTGGGCTTATACGAAAGTCAGCGTAAAAGTCTTGATATCAAAGAACAAAACATCGCTGTCCGAAACCTACCCCGGTTTAATTTGTTTTTACAAGGGGGGATAGGTAGGCCTGCATTAAATATGTTAGATAATTCTGTTGAACCGTTTGCTATGGGTGGTCTTAGGATGAACTGGCCTTTATCTGGTTTTTACACCAGCAAAAAGGAGAAAGCTATCATAGAGACTAACAGAAAGGAGATAGATCTGCAAAAAGAAAGTTTTTTGCTGAATACCAATTTTATGGTAAAACAGCATGATGCAGAAATTGATAAACAAATCGAACTGTTGAATACGGATGATGAGATTATTGCCCTCCGTGTGAGTATTAAAGAAACATTAGCTGTACAGCTGGAAAAGGGAGTGATCAATACAAGCGATTATTTACGGGAGGTAAATGCTGAGGATCTGGCACGACAAAGCAAGATTATACACGAAATACTATTGTTGATGGCACTGTACAATAAACAAACAACAACCGGTAATTAGATTTTAACAAACATAAATCATGAAGAAGACCGTTTTTGCAGCATTGGTAGCTTTGTCTCTGATTTCCTGCGGAGTTAAAGAACAACCCTTTGATGCTTCCGGTACATTTGAGGCGGAAGAAACTATTGTGTCTGCCGAGGTAACCGGAGTTATTAAGACCCTAAATCTTGAAGAAGGGAAGGACCTAAAGGCAGGAGAAATGGTGGGCGCTATAGATAGTACCCAACTGTACTTGAAAAAGAAACAACTGGAGGCTCAGATAGCTGCGGTTTTGGGTAAAAAGCCTGATGTTTCTACACAGGTTGCTGCCCATCGGGAGCAATTGAAACAGGCTGTTAGAGAACAACAGCGGATCTCCAGTTTGCTAACCGCAGATGCGGCTACAGCTAAGCAATTAGACGATGGTAATGCACAGGTTGCCATCATTAAAAAACAAATAGCAGCTGAGGAATCCGCATTAGGTATTACTTCAGCTAGTTTAAACAAAGAAACGGTTCCTTTGAATTTGCAAATTGAGCAAGTTAATGATCAGCTTGCTAAATGCCGGATTGTAAATGAAACGATGGGGACGGTGCTCGTGAAATATGCGGAGGTAAATGAAATGGCGATCGCAGGTAAGCCTCTGTACAAAATCAGCGATTTATCGACTATGATTTTAAGAGCTTATATAACGGATACGCAGTTGTCGTCCGTTAAACTGGGGCAAAAAGTTGAGGTTTTGGTTGATGATGTGGGAGAGAAATACAAAAGCTATGAAGGTGTTGTGGAGTGGATTAGTGATAAGGCTGAGTTTACACCTAAAACGATTCAGACTAAAGATGAGCGGACCAACCTGGTTTATGCGGTTAAAATAAGAGTGAAGAACGATGGTTATCTTAGGATAGGAATGTATGGAGAGATAAAATTCCAAAAAAAAACATGAGTAAAGGCGATGCTATAACGGTAAATCAACTCCGTAAAATCTATGGTAAGGATCAGTTTGTTGCGGTTGATGATGTTTCGTTCCATGTGGAGAAAGGAGAGTTGTTTGGCCTGATTGGCCCGGATGGCGCCGGTAAAACCAGTATTTTTAGAGTCTTAACTACCCTGCTGCTGGCCGAAAAGGGGACGGCAAGTGTGGAAGGCTATGATGTAGTGAAGGACTACAAACAGATCCGAAAAATAATTGGCTATATGCCGGGGCGGTTCTCGCTCTATCCTGATCTGACTGTATCGGAAAACCTGAGTTTTTTTGCTGCTGTTTTTGGAACTACCGTTGCCGAAAATTATCACTTGATAGCAGATATTTACGTACAGCTGGAACCATTTAAGGACAGAAGAGCAGGGAAGCTTTCGGGCGGGATGAAGCAAAAGCTGGCTTTATGCTGTGCACTTATACATAAGCCGGTTGTGTTGTTTCTGGATGAACCTACAACAGGTGTGGATCCCGTTTCCAGAAAGGAGTTTTGGGGAATGCTGAAAAGACTTAAAGCACAGGGGATTACCATTCTGGTATCTACTCCTTATATGGATGAAGCTGCTTTGTGCGACCGCATCGCCCTGATTCAACACGGTAAAATATTGTCGGTTGATACGCCTGGAAATATGGTGAAGCAGTATCTAGGTCAATTGTATGCAATTAAATCCGATCAAACCTATGAGCTGATTAAAGCGTTAAGAAAGTACTCCGAGGTATTGGATTGTTATGCTTTTGGCGACTATACGCATGTTTCATTTAAAAATGTTTTTGAGGATGATTTGCTGAGGTCCTATCTGAAGACGGAGGGTATAAATCATGTAGATATTAAACCTGCTGTACCTACAATTGAAGATTATTTTATTAAGTTATTGAAAAGCTAGCTATGGAAAACGTGGTGATAAAAACAGATAAGCTGACCAAGCGCTTTGGCGATTTTATCGCTGCCAATGAAATTACCTTTGAGGTAACCAGAGGAGAGATATTTGGCTTTTTAGGCGCAAATGGTGCTGGAAAAACTACAGCGATGCGGATGTTATGTGGATTGTCGATGCCCAGTTCGGGAACAGCCACTATTGGAGGTTTCGATGTGTACAAACAAACCGAAGACATTAAAAGAAATATCGGCTATATGAGCCAGAGATTCTCTCTGTATGAAGACCTCACCGTTTTGGAAAATATAAAATTTTTTGGTGGGATTTATGGGCTTAGCAACCGGGAACTAAAAAGCAAAGGGGAAGAACTTGTAGAACAACTAGGCCTGCAAAAAGAGGCCAGGAAACTGGTTATGGCCTTACCGTTGGGTTGGAAGCAAAAACTTTCTTTTTCTGTCGCAGTACTGCACCAGCCAAAAATTGTATTCCTTGATGAGCCTACCGGTGGAGTAGATCCGGTAACGAGAAGACAGTTCTGGGACCTGATCTATGAAGCTTCGGCAAAGGGGATTACCATTTTTGTTACTACGCATTATATGGACGAGGCGGAGTATTGTGACCGGTTATCGATTATGGTGGATGGAAAAATTGAAGCACTTGATAGTCCTGCAAACTTGAAAAAGCAATTTAAAGCAGACTCAATGGATGATGTTTTTTATCAGTTGGCAAGAGGCGCTAAACGCAGCGATTAAACATATGGCAATGAAACAGTTTATCAACTTTGTGAAAAAAGAATTTGCTCATGTATTGCGCGATAAAAAGACACTGTTGATATTGTTTGGAATGCCGGTGATGCAGATCCTTATTTTTGGATTTGCCCTGACCAATGAAGTGAAGAATTCGAAGATCGTCGTTATGGATCAGGCGAAAGATCAGGCTTCGCAACAGATTATTACTAAAATAGCAGCTAGCAGGTACTTTGATATCGANAGTACGGTGATGAATAGCGCGGAAATGGANGCCGAATTTAGAAAGGGAAAGATCAGGATGGCGATTGTTTTTCCTGACGGATTCAATGAAGCATTGCTTCATCAGGGAAAGGCCCAGATCCAGGTTATTGCNGATGCTTCAGACCCCAACACAGCTAATACCCTCAGTAATTATGTTTCTGCTATTGTTCAGGATTACCAAAGTTCAATGGATAACGTGGCAACTGTTCCTTACCGGATCATTCCGGCGCTCAGGATGCTATATAATCCGCAATTAAAAGGGGCGCCTAATTTTGTCCCTGGCGTAATGGCGCTGGTGCTGATGCTGGTCTGCGTAATGATGACCGCCGTTTCTATTGTTAAAGAAAAAGAAACCGGGACGATGGAAGTTTTACTGGTTTCGCCGTTTCGGCCAATTCTGGTCATCCTTTCAAAGGCTGTTCCTTATCTTTTGCTATCGCTGGTTAATGTAGCT
>Ga0065714_10064822_pt1 | contig 17879 bp, 16 predicted proteins | sample MisRhiReplicate2_FD_59101 | JGI IMG/M metagenome (GOLD analysis project Ga0065714, IMG submission 59101) | Miscanthus rhizosphere microbial communities from Kellogg Biological Station, MSU, sample Rhizosphere Soil Replicate 2: eDNA_1 v2... | ecosystem: Host-associated > Plants > Roots >...
AACACAAAAAAATTCAGCCCAGTATTATGTTTAATAAGAAGAAAAATAACGATAAAGAAGAAAATATAATGAATCCTGAAAATACATCAGAAAATACTGCTGAGAATGTAGAGAATACTGATGCGCCTACCGCTGAAACTGAGCAAGCACCAGAATTATCTGCTGAAGAAAAATTGCAAGCGGAAGTTCAACAACTTAACGACAAATATTTACGTTTATATGCTGAGTTCGATAACTATAAACGTCGTACACAAAAAGAACGTGTAGAATTATTGCAAACTGCAGGTAAAGATGTAATTGTTTCACTTTTGCCTGTTTTAGATGATTTTGACCGCGCATTAAAAGCAATGGAAACTGCTACTGATGTAGCTCCGGTTAAAGAAGGTATATTATTGGTAAGCACAAAACTAAAAAATACTTTAGCACAAAAAGGCTTGAAAGATGTAGAAAGCATTAACCAACCTTTCAATACCGATTTCCACGAAGCAATTACCAATATCCCAGCTCCCAGCGATGACCTTAAAGGAAAAGTAATTGATGAGGTGGAAAAAGGTTATACTTTAAATGATAATGTAATCCGCTTTGCTAAAGTTGTAGTTGGAGCATAAGAAATATTATTGAATGAAAGAATTTTGAATGATTGAATGCTAATTATCATTCGCTCATTCCATTACTCAGTCATTCAAGCATTTTATAAAGAAAATGAGTAAAAGAGATTATTACGACGTATTAGGCGTAACTAGGGGCGCAACTGCTGATGAGATAAAGAAAGCTTATCGCAAGATGGCGATTAAATACCACCCGGATAAAAACCCAGGAGATAAAGCAGCTGAAGATAAATTTAAGGAAGCTGCTGAAGCTTACGAAGTTTTAAGCAGTGCCGATAAAAAACAACGTTATGATCAATACGGTCATGCGGGTGTTGGAGGCGCGAGTGGCGGCGGTTATGGCGGTGGCGGAATGAACATGGACGATATTTTTAGCAATTTCGGCGATGTATTTGGCGGTCACAATCCTTTCGAAAGTTTTTTTGGTGGTGGCGGTGGAGGCCAGCAACGTGGAGGCCGGCGTGTAGCCAAAGGCACTAACCTACGTATAAAGGTTAAATTAACACTTGAAGAAATTGCACATGGTGCCGAAAAGAAAATCAAGGTTAATAAACTAATTGTTTGTAAAACCTGCGATGGCTCTGGCGCAAAAGATAAATCATCGGTAAGTACATGTGGTACCTGTGGCGGTAGCGGACAGGTGCGTAGAGTAACCAATACCATTTTGGGTCAGATGCAAACGGCATCAACCTGCCCTACCTGTAACGGTAGCGGTCAACAAATTACCGCTAAGTGTTCAGTTTGTCATGGAGACGGTGTTGTACGTGGTGAAGAAACCATTACCATCAATATTCCTGCAGGTGTAAGTGAAGGCATGCAATTAAGCATGAGTGGAAAAGGAAATGCAGCACCTAATGGTGGCATCCCTGGCGATTTAATTATTTTAATTGAAGAAACACCTCACGAAACGCTAAAACGTGAAGGCAACAATATTGTTTACGATTTACATTTAAGCTTTGTTGATGCTGCTTTAGGGATGAGCATCGAGGTACCTACAATTGATGGTAAAGCAAAAATAAAAATTGAACCAGGTACCCAAAGTGGAAAATTATTGCGCTTAAAAGGTAAAGGTTTGCCTGAAGTGAATTCTTATCATAGGGGTGATGAGATTATCCACATCAACATCTGGACACCAAAAGCTTTAAGTAGCGACGAGCGTAATGCTTTAGAGAAATTACGTGAATCGCCAAACTTTAAGCCTCAACCAGGTAAAAATGATAAAAGTTTCTTCGAAAGAATGAAAGAATACTTCGAGTAATTAATTAAATATCAATTGGAAAACCGGTGTCGCAAGCATCGGTTTTTTTATTTTACGACAAATAGTCGTGCTGATCCGATTTTGTTAAGTCAGATGTTACCATCTGAATATTAGAACCATAACAGTAAATTTTGATAATTGATTTTTCGCCGTATCAGATGGTAACATCTGACACCATGGGTATTCATTTATAACCCTAAATTCTTGCATTTGCATAAATACTGACCACCTAAGTCACCTAAAGTCAACTAAGCATAAATTATTTGTGAGAGGCTATCTCAAAAAGATTTACGGGGGCTTATTAAGCAAATTATATTTTGATACACGGAGTGCTCATGAATACCAATTAAAAAAGGAAAACTTATGAATAATCTTAATGCTATTGCAGCGCGCTTTATGATTCACACATCCGCGAGAACGACGGGAAACGAAATAAAATTCTGGCCTTAACTGCTACATTTTACTTTTGATACAGCTTCATAAAAACCATATAAGTAAAATGGACAATTGATTTTTCGACGTATCAGACGGTAACATCTGACACCAGGGGCATCTGGGCATAAATTGCTAATTTTTCGGGTTACCATATCAGTAAAACAAGCATTAATTATAAATATGGACGAATTCAGCACCGCTTTCAGAAAAAACCCAATTGCATCGGTAATATTTGCATTGTATTTAATTGGATGGATTTCACCAATCTTAATGGAGATTTTATTTGCGCCGGCAAAAAATGAAACGCAATTAAAGAATCATCATCCGCCATTTACTGGACTTTTAATAGGCTCAATGCTTTATTTATTAACTATGGTGGTATTAGGCTTTCTAAAAAAAGGAAACATTTATTTAAAACTATCAGGTTACATTGGTATCTCGTTGATTATTTTCGCCGCCATTTACATCGGATAATAAACCTTTCAAGATACCTCTTGTTCTCTATATATGAAATGGAAAATTGGTTGTTCAGGCTTCTATTACCGCGAATGGAAAGAGGTTTTCTACCCAAAAGGCTTGGCACAAAAAGATTGGTTTAAGTATTATTGCAAACATTTTAATACAATAGAAATCAATTCTACCTTTTATAAAATGCCAACCCAACAATCGTTCGATAAATGGTACAATGAAAGTCCGGATGATTTTTTATTTACAATTAAGGCTCCACGGCTAATTACACATTACAAACAACTCAATGAAAGCGAACAACTTATCAACGATTTTTACGAGGCTATTCAAACCGGATTAAAGGAGAAATTGGGCTGTGTACTTTTTCAGTTTCCACCAAAGTTCGATTATAGTGCCAAACGGTTAAATCTATTGATCGAAAATTTAAAACCAGATTATAAAAATGTGGTAGAATTTCGCCACATCAGTTGGTTTGACGAAGAAATTTACAAAAAATTAGCCAAAAAAAATATCACTTTCAGCGGGCAAAGCTATCCGTCTGCCCTACCCGATAATGTAATTCAAAATACAGCAACTGTTTATTACCGTTTTCATGGAAAGCCTGTGCTGTATAAATCGGAATATGATATTAAGGTAATTAAAGACTTTAAAAACCAGACTAGGGATAATGCAAATGAAGTTTTTGTGTACTTTAATAATACATGGGGCGTTGGGGCATTACATAATGCGAAACAATTGCAGGAATTGGTAAAATTGTAAATCGTTATAATTTTTCAGGAAATCAATTGCAGTGATTATTTTTAAAGTTAGCCGGGCTACACGCTGTAGTCCCAATCAAAAATCGGGAGCTGCCGCTACTATCCAGTTTATTAATCTGGGTTTGTACTATTATTTATGGATAAATAGCAACAACGTAAACTTATAGGTTACTCGCTAGCTTGCCAAAACCTACTAAATAAAAAAATAAACCTGATAGCAATGATATTTCGGTTCACTAACTTTAATTTAGCACCAACATTAACGAAATTTAATGGATAGCAGGGCTAGTGTCACCGAAGAACTACTGTAACTGCTTTCCGAAAAACAAAAACAACTACTATGCGCGTTGCAATTATCGACCTGGGTACAAATACCTTTCACTTACTTATTGCTGAAACAAGAGGAGACCAGCCAGAAATTTTATACAAAACCAACGTGCCTGTTAAATTGGGTGAAGGAAGAATTAATGATAACATTATCACTCCGGCAGCCTTTGAAAGAGGGATAAATTGTCTTAAAGATTTTAGCCTAATTATTGCTGACTACCAGGTTTATAAGATCAGTGCTACGGCAACATCTGCTGTCAGGAGTGCAGAAAATGGGAACGAGTTCGTTAATGCGGTAAATGAAAGAACTGGAATAAGCATTGAAACGATTAGCGGTGATGAAGAAGCTGAATTAATTTACCAGGGTGTTAAACTGAGTGGTGCCATTACCAACCTTTCACTGATTATGGATATTGGGGGCGGTAGTGTAGAACTCATTCTTTGCGATACAGAAAACCTGATCTGGAAAAAAAGTTATAATATCGGTGCAGCACGTTTAATGCAACAGTTTTTTAAATCAGACCCCATAAATGATGGAGACAAAAATGCCATTTTATTTCATATTCAAAATCAATTGACCGATCTTTTCGAAATCTGTGAAAAATACCAGCCAAAGGTGCTAATCGGATCAGCTGGTGCATTTGAAACCTTTGCGGAGCTCACGATCAGAAAAAACAAGCTGAAAACAGATATAAATACCACCAAAACTTTCGAATTTAACTTTGATGACTATATAACTATTGCAGGTAAATTATTAAATTCTACCCATCAAGAGAGATCAGCAATGCCTGGAATAATTCCTTTAAGGGTTGATATGATTGTAATTGCGGCTTTAGTTACTAATTACGTTTTGGGCAGATCTAAGATAAATAGATTAACGCTTTCCACTTACGATTTGAAAATGGGTATATTGGCCAGTCTGATATAAAAAATTGATCCATCTGCTGATGGATCACCGAGAGTTTAGCGTATATTAATTTAAAATTATTTCTTCTTTGGCGCCATCAATACTCTACCCATAATCATAGGTTCAACTTTTTTAAGCTCGAGGTTATTTTGTTTTTCTTTAGAAAAATCGAGTTTTAAAAAAGCCGAATAACGGAGACTTTCTACCATCAGTTGGTTTTTACTGAGATCAAACTTATTATCCAAAAGAATTTCGTAGCGACCGTTTTTATCTGTTAAAGTGGCATATTTTGTATCGAGAATAGATAACCTAATTCCTACTACCGGCTTTTTATCTGCTCCAATAACATACCCATATATTCTTTTCGGTATAACTGGTTTTTTATCATCTGTTTTGTTATTTATACTTTTAGTTATTTCAATCGGTTCCTTCAAATTTTCAGCCTTGGCATCCATAACAAAAATACTCATGCCAATAGCCAGTACACCAAGGTACTTCATCCAGTTTCTATTGTTTGTTGGAACAATAGCCAAATGGTAATTGAGCTGGTTTAATTGGCTTTGGCTCATGCGCCCGCATACAGAAGAACCTCCATTGGCCAGTACATCGATGATTTCGGCATTTGTGTAACCCGAAAAATCGATTACATTTTTACTACAGGCTTTACAGAAATTATAACCTGCTCCTTTTTCCATTTCATCCCAGTTCTGTAAACAAGGTTCGGCAATGGTAACTTCCTTAATTATTGTTTTCATGTGTATATTTTCTTAGATGATGATAATCTTCAGAAAATTCCACAAAGCGATTTAAATAAATTTTAACAGTTCGTTATAAAGCTTTTCTGTTGGTAGCCCCATTACATTGGTATATGATCCTTCAATGCGTTCTACTACAACAATACCCCACCAATCCTGCACGCCATAACTTCCGGCTTTATCAAAAGGCTGATAGTTATCGATATAGAAATCAATTTCCTCGCTTGTAACCGCTTTACACATAACTTCTGTCCGATCGTAAAACGAATGGGCTTTATCACCTTTAACAATTGTTACACCTGTAAAAACCTCATGTTTACTGCCCGAGAGTTTTTTTAACATTTCTTGTGCATGTGAACGGTTGGTCGGTTTGCCCAAAATTTCGCCGTTTAAGGCTACGATGGTATCAGCAGTAATTACAATTTCACCATCACCAGTAAAAGACTTCGCCTTCTGTTCTGAAATATAAATAGCAATTTCAGCCGGACTTAAACCTTCAGGATAACTTTCATCCACATCTTTTAATTCTACTTTAAAGTTTAAGCCCATCAAGGTTAAAAGTTCTTGTCGGCGGGGCGATTTAGAAGCTAAAATAATGGAAGGAAAATTGGCTGACATATTTTATTTTTTTGCTAAAATAAGAAAAGCGGCATAAAGCCGCTTTTCTTATTTGATATTTTAACAAGATTAGTTGTTTCCTCCACCTTGTCTACGTTTTTCCATTTCAGCCCGTTGCTCTTTTTGCCAGGTTTCGTAAGCTTTTTTCTGATCGTCAGTTAATACCGCAGTAACTTTTGCATCGTTATCAGCGCGCATTTTTTGCATTTTCTCTCTCATCGCATCTCTATCCCCGCCACTTTGCATTTCCTCGCGCATTTTTTTCATGGTTTCAGCCTGCTCGGTAAAAACAGTAGTTAACTTTGTTTTCTGATCATCAGATAACTTTAATTTTTCGTCAAGCAATTTTACTCTTTCTTCGGGTTTCATCATCATTCTGCCTTGCCCACCACCCTGTTGTGCGTTAGCGAAACCAGCTATACCTAGCATCAATCCGCAAATCATCATTAATTTTTTCATGTTGTTCTTTTGTTGTTTTTGGTCCAAATTGAGTTTGTTGGAGTGTAAAAGAAAATGAAAGTTTAAAGGCGCTATGTAACTAAGCTGTTGCAAAATGAGTATATCAATCTTTCAGTAATAACACCGGCACATGCGATTTTATCGTTAACCTCTGAGATACGCTTTCGTGCAGCAAACTTTCAAAAAAACTATACTTCTTTGGAAGTGCGATGATTAACTGGGCTTCTTCGCTTTTGGCAAATTTTACGATTCCTTTAATAGTATCAGGATGATCAGCATAGTGATATGCAGGCGAAAAATCTTTGAGCATTTCGTGCAAAAGGTGTTCTTCCTGTAAGTTAATAGCACGACCAGAATTAATATTGAGCACCAAAAGTTTTAAGGCATGTTTGCTTAAGATATTTTTGAGTGCATGCATAGGGATCACCTCTTTAACCTTTTTAAAATCGCAGGCTAAAATGGCTTTACGGATCGATTGATAATCTGCCTTAGGTGGAACAACCAAAACAGGAACCGGACTTGATTTAGAAATTTTAATCGCATTAGAACCGATATCGCTTTCGTCTTTCGCTTTTTTACCGTTACTTCCGATAATAATAAGTTCAATCTCTTCCCTATTTACCCGGTTGATGATTGATCTCAATATGGTTTCCCTTGTTAAAGAAATCTCTATTTCAGCCTTGGGATTAATCTCCAACATTTTTGACTTCAGCTTTTCGAGTGCTTCGAGCCTTCTCGTAATTTCGACGGCGATCTGTTCATCAGTAGTGATGATCATATCGGGCGTAGGAAGAATGCTCTCGTATTCGGAAACGTAATAAGCATTAAGCAGTATAATTTTTGAGTTCGCCATCGCGAAACTCAACCTGGCCGCATATTTCGCAGCATGATCAGCTGTTTTAGAAAAATCGACAGGCACAAGGTATGTACTCATATGATTATAATTATGTTTTTACACTAATAAATTAATCAATCGATTGATTAATTTATTAGTGTAAATTTCGCATATTATCTGATGTATTGCAAATATTAATGTCTGAGATTTATAATCTTATTAGGAGTTACCATCATTCTGAACTTGTTTCAGAATCTTACCAAATAAATTACCAAAAATTGAAATTCTTCTGGATGTTCCTTCGATCACACTCCACGATGATAAATTGGAAAAGAATTTTGAATGATTATAAAAGAACGTCGTCCTTCACACACAGGTGGGAATCTTAATTAACATGCAAAGCTAGCCAAAGCATTAGGATTCCCAACCAAGTTGAGAATGAAGACCTTACACGGAAATAAACATAAAAAAATTACTGATCAAAACATACTGAAACAAGTTTAGGATGAGAAGCGAGAAGGATTATGCTTAATGAACAGATTTTCCGATAAAGATTGTTTAGTCGGTTGAAAAGCTTCTCACAAAGAAGGCAAAGGGGCTAACCAATTATAAATGAACTATTAAAGCGATTACATACCCGAATCGGCAGCATTTGGATTTTCATCATGCCACCTGCCCTGCACTTTCATTACTTTTTCGATAATATCACGGACAGCAGTTTTGCCTCCATTGTAAGGAGAAATGAATGTAGATATCGCTTTTATTTCTTCTACGGCATCAGCCGGACAGGTTGGAAGACCAACCAGTTTCATTACTTTGAGATCAGGAATATCATCGCCCATGTAAAGCACTTCTCCTGCCGTAATATTCTTATCCTGAAGATATTGATTGAAAATGGCAACCTTATCCCCTGTTCCGAGGAAAACATCGGTTATGCCAAGGTTAAAGAAACGTTTGCCCATCGCAATACCATCACCGCCAGAGATAATACAGATGTTGTATCCCCTTTTAACAGCCAATTGCATGGCATAACCATCCTTGATGTTAAAGGTGCGCAAAGATTGGCCGTTATCAGTAACCTGAACGGTTCCATCGGTAAGCACACCATCTACATCAAAAATGAAAGTGGTAATTTCTTTTAATTCCTGAAGAAACATTTTTGGTTGGGCGTTTAGGGGTTGGCGTTGAGCGTTAGAGCTGACTCAAGACTGAAAACTCCGAACGCAATACTAATTACTGGTTATCTCTCCACTCATAAACCCAGGCAGATTGAATTTGCTCCAAATGGCCTTCATTGCTTTCTTCACGGGTACCCTTAAAGTTAGGCAATGATAAAACCCATTCTAAAAGTTCGGTAAAGCGGATGCGGTAGATTTTGGCTTCTGTAAAATCATCACCAAATTTCTCATATAAAGACATTGCTATATCTTCGTAATCGTTCCAATAAAAAGGTAAAGCAAATTTATCGTTATTCATGTTTTGTTCGTTTGTTGTTGTAAAATAGAAAATGTTTTAATATTGCAAGGTTTCAGAATCCAAACTTATGACTCCAAACTCACAACTCATCTAGTGTCCCATAAAATCAGACTGATCTGGAATGGTCACTTCAATATCGCCGTTAATTACTACACATTGGCAGCCCAGGCGGGAAGTAATTTTCGGACGAACAGCCCTATCAATAAAGTCTTCTTCTTTATCAGAAATCTCTTCGATATTATCCATGCCTTTTGTTACGTAAACATGGCAGGTACTGCAACCACAAACACCACCACAATTGTGTTGTAACTCGATTCCATTATCCAGGCAAACATCTAAAACAGATTCGCCGGCTGCTATTGGTAATTCAACAGATTCGTGATCTGCTTCTTCAAAATTTATTTTTAATTTAAAAATGCTCATAATTATTTTGCAAAAGTAACAAGCAAAAGCCGTAATTATACTATTTCGGCATTAATTTTATGCTATTGCTCAGTGTTTGATAAATGTTCTGCAATTCGGGCATATCATTTAACATGCTCAAATGCTTATTTAAAGTGTTTTCATCGGCCCTTATTGCGGGCCCGGTTTGGACGTTTTCAGGTAAATTATGCATTACCTTATCGGCCGTTTCGGCAATTAATGGCCTGAGGATTTCAAAATCCAAATCGTTTTGCCTAAGAACCTGACTGGCTAAAGCATATAAATGATTTGGAAAATTACAGGCGAAGACGGCAGCAAGGTGCAATACTTTTCTTTTCTCCCCATCCAGCTCATAAACCTGAGTGCTGATTTTAGCGGCTAGTTTCTTCAAAATAGCCAACTGATCTACATCACTTGCTTCGATACAGAGCGGGATATTTTCAAATGAAACTTCTTTATTTTTTGAAAAAGTTTGCAAAGGATAAAAAACACCAGCGTTAGCAACTTGCGATGATAAAATATGAATATCAGTAGTCCCAGAGGTATGTACCACCAAGCCCGCCACATTTTTTAATGATTTAGCAACGCTTTCAATCACATCATCTTTTACAGAGATGATATACAAATCAGCATTTTGTTTAATTTCAGTAAGTTCGTTTACCCCTTCAGCTTCAATCGTACCAGCTAATAATTTTGCATGAGTTAAATTTGGGCTGTACACCTGTACCACATCTTCACCTGTAGCTTTTAGTACTTTGGCTAAGTGTGTGGCAACATTTCCCGAACCCAACAAAACGATCTTCATGATTTTACGCGGTTTTGGCTTCTTTTCTCCTTCTAAAAATTGAAAGTAAGAAACCAATAACCATTACTATGGTACCAGCCCAATATAAATTGATGAAAGGAAATTCTATCGCTTTGAACACAACCCAATCTTTAGCCTGTTGTGGCTTCTCAAAAATTTGAAGTTCTACTTTTTTCTCATCCGGCAATACCCTGGAGAAACGGAATTTCAAATCCAATTCATCTATTTTACGTGCGAAATCAAAAGTGTTATTTCCTTTGATTAAGAAAATAGGCTCAGTATTATAAACTTTTCCAGCAGCATTTACCTCTAGTGGTAAACCCACAGCATAATCACCTTGTGCAAGTGCTAAATCTTTGGCAGTAGGTTTTCTATCTAAATCTTTCACCGTAACCACACCACTTGAGGTATGGATGGTATCTCCTACCGAAACCTTAACAATACGTGGTGCCTTATAATTTTCATCATCAGAATGTCCCTCGTGATCCTCATGCGAGGATTGTTTAACTGCTGCACTGGTAATGTGCGTATATACATCATATGTAAGGTAATGTTTGGTATCAGGAGAAGCAATTAACCCCATTTTCTCATTATCCTGAGTATGAGGATGTAAATTAAAATCTTCTTTAACCTTCCCGTCTTTATCTACAACCTTAAAGTTAAGTGTATAAAAAGTATTCGGGGCCTGAGTAGTATCGCTTACATAAGTTACGGTGTACTTGCCCATTTGTTTAGGCTCGTTTTTGTACAACATAATATTTTCGCCAGGTTTCTCTGTTTTTTCAAAATCTTTAACAGGAATAAATCTATTGGCATTAATGGAAAGCGGCTTATTGGTAGCTGCCGATATTAAGGCGCCTAAAACCAGGAGCGCAAAACCAATGTGTGCAATCGCTGATCCGGCCAATTTAGCCTTGCCACCGAAAGCCTGATATAATACGGCAGCATTAGAAAGTACCGCAAACAAGCAACTGAAAGTAATCAGTATGTACATCGTATTGGTATAAATCTCAGCAACATACACCAAACCAGCTGTTAATACTGTTGAAAAAATAATTGCCGATATCAGACTGCTATAAAATTTGCGCGGATCTGTTCTTTTATATTTTAAATATTGGGAAAAACCTGAAATCAAGGTAATTAATACCGCGAAAGGCGCCTGCCATTGATTGTAATATTTTACAGCATCAGTTGGCGGCGTAAAGTTTGTTCCAAAGGCTTTGTTAAATACAGGAACCGAAGTGGAGAATATGACCTGGATACAAGCTATAGTTACCACTAAAGCGCCAATGAACATCCAAAATTCACGAGAATAAGTTTCTTCATCTTTGGTGGTAATAGGCAATTCTTTCCATCTTAATACAATGAGCACAACCGCTAAAACAGCGAAAACAACATTGTATAAAATCAAGTGGCCAAACATACCCATATCAGTAAATGAGTGAACTGATGTATCACCTAAAATTCCACTGCGGGTTAAAAACGATGCATAAAGCACCAATAAAAAACTTAAAAAGACTAAAGCAATTGCAGTAAAATAAGCATGACCGGTATTTTTATACGCAATCATTACGTGTACCGCACCAATTAGGGTTAGCCATGGAATTAAAGATGCATTTTCAACAGGATCCCAAGCCCAGAAACCGCCAAAGTTTAACGCCTCGTAAGCCCAGAAAGAACCCATGATAATACCAGTACCTAAAACCATTACTGCAAAAAGCGTCCATGGCATAGCCGGTTTAATCCATTCCTTATATCTTTTTTGCCACAAAGCCGCAATTCCATAAGCAAAAGGCACAACCATACTCGCAAAACCTAAAAATAAGGTCGGTGGGTGGATCACCATCCAATAGTTTTGCAATAATGGATTTAATCCTTTACCGTCTACTATGAACTTAAGGTAGTTTTTATAATTTTCAGGATTGGCAAAAACAACAGGTGCCTGTGCTTTTAAATCCATCGCATCGCGTAAAAGTATAAAAGGAGAACTTCCGATACGTTCGCCAAAAATCTCTACTCCCAATAGCATTGAAGTCAAAAATACTTGTGAGAAAGCTATAACGGTCATTACCGGACTTTCCCACGATTTAGCTTTCCAAATCAACAATGTACCAAGAAATGATTGCCAGAAAGCCCAAAGCCAAAAACTACCTTCCTGTCCTTCCCAAAAAGAAGATATAATATAGTATACTGGAAGTTGCTTTGAAGAGTGAGATTGAACGTAATAATACTCAAAATAATGGCCAAGTACCAAATAGAACAAAATAGCGCCAATACTGATAATACTGGCAAAATTAACCAAGTATCCAATCCGGCCTAAGTTTCGCCAAGATTTTTCTTCTAAATTTTTATCGCGACTGGCAAAAAAATACGATATGGTTGATAGTAATGATGCACTAAATGCCAGTACAATAAAAAACTGTCCGATTTTACCTGGTAACAGGTGTTCGCCTACAAATTGAATATCCATTAAAATTAGTTATATTTTTTCTCGCCGTACTTACCTACGGTGTCTACTTTGCCATCTTTATTAATCTCTACGAGATTATCATTATACTTAGAAGGGCATTTCATTAAAATTTTCGATGCGTAGAATTTGTCCTTATCCATTTTACCAATAAGTACTAATTTTTCTGATTTTTCGAAATCCTGCGGTTTGGTACCAGCGTAAATTACCTCTCTCACTTCTCCCTTTTCATCTTTCATATGGAATGAGAAATGGTTCGCGTCTTTTAAGGCATCATAGTAAGTACCCATCGATTTTACCCAATAACCCATAACATGTTCTTCTTTCTCAGAAAGAGTTGCTTGTTTGAAATTAGAGTAGGTGTCGGTATTTGCGTTCAAGCTAAATAAAATCCCTACGGAAATTGCGATGGTAATTAACCCTATGATTGCACTTTTCTTCATGGTTATACTTGTTGTAAAAGCTGGCAACAAAGATAGAAAAATAGGCTTAGCCACCATTCTTTTACATTTTTCTTGTCTTTATATTGACAATCAACTGATTTTTGAAGCGAAATATTTTTTCTGAAGTCCGTATTTATAACCGATCTTAATGAATATCTTGAAACGTTTAAAACTTTGGCATGAAATTACTAAGTTTGGACACTCAGATAGTCATTCCTTTTTTGCATTCCACAGTAAAATATAAACCGGATTAATATGAACTTGAAACAGTTTTATAAGTTTTTGTTATTTATCGTATTGATACCCATTTTAAGCTCCTGCTTTGAGGTAATTGAAGAAATTTCGATGAAAAATGATGGTACTGGTGATGTTGTTCTCACCATAAACCTAAGTCAGAGTAAAACAAAAGTAGCTTCTGTAATGCTGTTAGATAGTGTACAGGGCTATAAAGTTCCCAGTAAACAGAAAATTCAGCAAGAATTAAATGAAGCAGTAGCCTATTTGAGAAAATCGGAAGGAATTTCGAATGTTAAAAGCACAAATGATTTTAATAACTACATTGCAACTGTCAGCTTTTCTTTTAAAGATGTTTCGAATATCAATAACATCACCAAAAACATTCTTACTCAGCAAAAAATAAAGGCAACCAATACCTCATCTTACACCTATAACAAGGCTACCAGAACCTTTAGTCGAAAATATCAGGCAATCGGTACCGCTAAAATGGAATTCAATAAATTAAAAGCAAAAGATAAGGCAGTTTTTAATGGCGCAACCTATACGAGCATTTATCGTTTCGAATCTCCTGTAACAAGTAGCACCAACCCGGCATCAAATGTATCAAAATCAAAAAAAGCTGTAATGTTAAAAAGCAGCATCATGGATTTAATCAACGGAAAAATTAACGTATCTAATACTATTCAACTATCTAAATAAAATCATCCTGGTCTTTTGTCGCATGGACAAGACATGAGGCTTATCTCTAAAAACTCTATCTAAATGAAAAAAATTCTAATTGCCATCTCCCTCTTTTTATCGTTCAATTTGACCCAGGCGCAAGATCTGGTCAAAAAAATCCCTTCAAATGCTTTCACAGTAGCTACCATAAAAGGCGATAATGTTTTTAAACTCATGTTCGTAAAAGATTTTAACGAATCTTTTGTAGGCAAGAAATTATTGACGGAAACCTCTAAATCTCTGGATAAAAATTTCACCAGTATCGAAGATTTCGGTATCAATCTGGAGAAAAATATGTATTATTTTAACCAATTAAGCGATAGTATTACCTATAACTGTTTTTTGATCCCGATTAAGGATGCGAAGAAATTTGAAAGCCTGATTGAAAACAAAGAGAAAAAATTTACCCAACAGGGCGATACCCGTACGATGGTTTTACCTGATAGCACGAGTATCATCAAATGGAACAACAACATGCTGTATTTTGTAACAGGAAGCATCAGGGGTTCATTTTTTGCCGATTCGGTTAAATCTGCCCGTTATGGGATAAAAGACATCAGGTTTCAGAACAATTATGATGATGTAGCCATTGCAGATAGTAGTGTTGTAGTTACAGATTCTGTCTACACAACTACAACCGAACCGATGGTAGAGGTCGTTGAAGCCCCAATTATTGAAAAAGCAAAAGTTCAGAAAAAATCGACGGTAAAAAAGAATACTAAAAAAACTATTGCAACGAAAAAATCCGGCAAAAAGAAAAACCCAAAAAAATCTAAAAAAATCACTAAAATCGATACAGATTTTGATCAGTCAGGAGAACTCGCAATCGACACAACAAGCGGCATTACTCCTGTTCATGGTATTGTTGATGAACAATACGACGCCTATCAGCAAGAACGTGCAGAACAGGATGTCAAGAAAAAAAGACTGGCTTTTACCTGGATGACGGCTCAGGCTGATCAGATTTTTAATGGTACTTACGAATCTATTGAGACAAATAAATCTTATACCGCAAGTTTGGATAACAAAGCCATTGCAGAACTTTGGGTATCGAGCTTACAGGATGTTTACAATTCAATTGCGCCTGAATTTGGCACTTATGGTAAAGCAGGCTTAATGAAAGGTTATGGCAGCTTAAATGCTAAACTTTTTATGGATGACAAAAGTTTCCGAATTTCTACCGGTTTGGAAATGGCCCAAGAACAAGCTGACGCTTATAAAAAAATCATGAACAGGAAATTGAACAAAAAATTCCTGAATTATGTAAACAGTGAAAAAGCCCTTGGTTTTATGAGTTATTCCATTGATACTAAAGCTTATTTAGAAGAATTTCCGAAGTTAATGAAACAAACTTACGGTTCTTTTTTAGGCGGTAAAATGGACGAGGAGGTTGAATTGGGAACTGATCTGTTTTCACTTTTATTGGATGAAGAAGCGGTGAGCAAGGTAATTAAAGGTGATGCCCTATTCGTAATCAATGGGTTAAAAACCAAAGAAGTTACTTATACTACTTATGAGTATGACGACGATTACAAACAAAAAGAGGTAACGAAAACCAAAAATGAAACTTTACCTGATTTCCTTTTCATGTTTTCTTCTGAAGACACCAGATTGATCGAAAAATTGATCAAATATGGTATCCACAAAAACATGGTAACAGCTGAGAACAATATTTATAAAATCCAGGAGAAGAAAAGCCCTATCGATATTTACTTTATGATTAAAGACGGAATTATATTTTTTGGCAATTCATTCAGCGAGATGCAAAGCATTAATAATAATCAATACAATTATAAAATCAGCAAACTGCACAAAGACCTGTTGAGCAAAAACAATTTCAGCTTTTTGTTCAATGCTAAAAACCTGGTAGGCAAAATGCCTGATTCGGAGATTGGTGGTGAAGAAACCGCTAAGAAATTTAACAGCACTTTAGAAAAAATGGGCAATGTATATATGAAATCGAACCCAATTAAGGGCAGATTGGTTTCAGCAGACATTAGCGCCGAAATTCCGAATGGGCATGAAAATGCTTTGAAATATCTGTTTTCGTTAATCGAAAATGCAGCCAAGTAGTTGGTTAGAGGTTGTAAAGAAGGAATGTTCCAAGGGTGAAAGATTGCGAAGTTTGAATTTTTCAACTACCAATGAACTAATGACCAGTGAACGAATAAACCCATTTACAGTTAACCGATTTAAACAACTAACCGATTAACCTTAATATGAAGAAATTTTTAAAAATAACGGCAGCGATAGTAATATTGCTGCTTGTTTTTTATTTTGGCTTTTTTAAATACAGGCAAATCCAAGCCAACAAAATATTAATTCCTGTTACTACCCAGACTTTGCTTAAAATAAATTTGGATGAACTATACAAAACCATTTCGGTTAGTTATCTGAAACACCCCAGTCAATATTCTGGAGCAGACAAGAAAGATTTGGAAGAAAAAATAGACGATTTAACCGCTGGATTGAAAATTCCGGCAAACGTTTATATATATAGTTTAAACGGAAAATCAAAAACTACTTTTTTTTCGAGCTTTGAAATAGCAGATAGTTTGGCATTTAACAACTTTATTCAAAAAAAATCCTCTTTGCCATTGATTAAAAAGGATAAAAATTTCTTTCAATCCAAAGATTCAACCCTTTGTATCTTATTTAACAAAACAACTATCGCGTTAGCTTATACACCACAAAAGGAACAGGTAAAAACTATTCTGAAAGCAATACTGAACCAAAAAAATATGGTTAAAATTAGCGATAGCAGGTTTGAGCAAATGGCCAACCTTTCCGATCACCTGTCTTTTCAAAATGCAGAAAATTTAAGCAAGATTAATTTTACAGATGGAAAAATTGATTTTAGCAGTGAACTGATGAATAGATGGATAGAACCTGCGGCCCACCCCAAGCATCGGATTCTAAATTCCGAAAGTACAGTGAGTATGTGGTTAAACGGAAAAATTAAATCGGATTTAATTAAAAAAAATCACACAGTAAGCCCTTCTCTACTTTCAAAAGATAGTTTTTTCAGGTTTTACAAAGATTATGCGGATTTTGAATGGACAAAAACCATTACTCAGGTAGATACCATTGTAGGCTACGAATACAATGATGACTTTGAACAGGTGGAGAAAAAAATACTTCAGGATCGAAAGATTCCTTCGATTGCTATAAATCTAAGTGCCGACGATAAAGCAGTGAGTACTTATCTTAAATCGCTAGGCGTATTAGATCAATCTACCGGAAAGATTAGCAGTTCGATGATTCCATTGTACCAGGTTTACTTTAAAGGCAATAATGGTAATGTTTTATTAAGTACAGTGCAAAACGCCAAACCTGATTTAAAAAGAGCATCATCTGACAACTTCTTTTACTTTAAAGTTGATTTTAAAAAGTTGATTAAACAAACATCAATACCCTTAATTGCAGATAAACTGGGTCCTTTTAGTCAATTAGAGATTAAAGCAAAAAGCGCAGGAAAAGACAAAATTAAACTTGAATCGGAACTTTTATTTTTGAACGGGGATGCTAACGCCCTCATCCAACTTTTAAAAGTATTTAAAAATGGCTTCAACAGCTCACTGGATTTGAATTTCTCTGTTGATATTCCGGTAAGTAAGTAAAGTATTTCGTGTAGAGGCAAGGTGATTTAAAAAACGTTCTGCGCCCCCTATGCCATAAGAAAATATAAACAGGCCTTGTGCCTAAACCTGATGGGACGGATGCCAATTCCCTTCAATTGGCAGGAGGTACAGCAGGGCCAACCCATCCCCATGAAACACAGTCTTTTCATTTCCAAAACAAAAAAAGGAAATAATTTTCTATTATATTTTTCCCGCAGATCTTTGAAGATTTACGCAGGTTAAATATCAACGCTGATCTG
>Ga0065714_10002449_pt1 | contig 17872 bp, 15 predicted proteins | sample MisRhiReplicate2_FD_59101 | JGI IMG/M metagenome (GOLD analysis project Ga0065714, IMG submission 59101) | Miscanthus rhizosphere microbial communities from Kellogg Biological Station, MSU, sample Rhizosphere Soil Replicate 2: eDNA_1 v2... | ecosystem: Host-associated > Plants > Roots >...
ACAACTTCGGCTCCCACGGTTTTACCGACAGCACCCCGGCGGCGCGTCTTTCCGGCAAACAGAACTCGGGGATGATGGCCTTGCAAACCAGCACGTCCGGGTTGGCCGGCGTCTGGGCTGAAGAAAACACCCGCGAATCAATCTTCGATGCCATGAAACGCAAGGAAGTCTATGGCACCAGCGGCGTGCGTATCCCGGTGCGCATGTTTGGTGGCTGGGGCTTCGACAGCAGTGTGTGGAACGAAAAAGACTGGGTGCATGCCGCCTACGCCAAGGGCGTTCCCATGGGCGGCGACTTGCCGGCAAAACCGGGTAAAGCGGCGCCGTCCTTCGTGGTGTGGGCGGTCAAGGATGCCGAGGATGGCAACCTCGACCGCATCCAGATCATCAAGGGCTGGACCAAAAACGGCCAGACCTTCGAGAAGATCTACGACGTCGCCTGGTCCGGTGATCGCCAACCGGACCAGGCCACCGGCAACGTCCCGCCGGTAGGCTCGACGGTCGATGTTTCCAAGGCGACTTACACCAACACCATCGGTGCCACCGAGCTGAAAAAAGTCTGGGTCGATCCGGATTTCGATCCGGCGCAGCACGCGTTCTACTACGCCCGCGTGCTACAGATCCCGACACCGCGCTGGAGCACCTATGACGCGGCCAAGCTGCAAGTACCGCCGCCGGCCGATGTCCCGGCCACCGTCCAGGAACGCGCCTGGACCTCACCGATCTGGTACACGCCCAATGCTGAGGACAGCAAGTCCATCGCCAGCGGTAAAACCATCGATCAACTGAAAACCGAAGGGGCCAAAGCACTCACCAACGAGCAACTGCAAACCTATGTGGTGGGCAAAACCATCAAGGTGCGCAATACCGTCACCGGCCAGACGTTTGAGATCATCTATGGCACCGACGGCCAACGTCTGGTCACCAGCGTCGACGGCAAGCCGCCTGCGCAAGGGGAATACCTGAACATGCTGCATGGCGGCCAGTTTGGCGTTCCAGCCAAGTATGAAATCAAGGACGGCCATCTGCTGACAACACTCGGCGGCACGCCCTTCGAGGTCACGATGTTCGAGCAAAACGGCAAATACGTGGCGGCTCGCAGCAACGAGTTTGGCTATGCGAATTATGAGGTCGAGGAGGTCAAGTAGTGTCGGGGCTAGCATCGATGCTGGCTGATTGACGAGCAATGGCAGCTATTGCCCACAGGAACTACTGGTCCGCAGTGGATAACTGAAGATCGACAAGCCTCAGCCCACTGCTTGCAGCCATTTAAGTAAATCCATTTCCAGGCTGCCTGGCTTAGGAGCTGTAGATAGGTCCGGTGTTTATCGGAGCGGTCGCCCATCTGAGCACGTTGTCATTCGCTCTTGGCTGCGTAAGTGTTCTGTTGGTTTTTGTCAGTGCGACCGCTCGAGCGAAAGAAAGACTTTTCTTTGGACGAAAAAAATGGACCTCTTTTCAGAGATCCATTTTTTAATGCTTGGAGCGGGAAACGAGACTCGCATCTGGCGTCCGACCCATTGAAATCTAAGGGGTTTCTTTTATTCCTGAAGCAGGAATGGACTCATCTTTGGACTTGTTCGGCGGGCATGTCAATAATAGGAAGAACGTAATCCCAAGACGTACCGCTCGAAAGAGTTTTTACATAGCCTCGGTCGAAAGCTCCCATCAATCCACGGTCATCTTTACCGAATTTCAAACAACCGATATCTTCTCGGTAAGGTTCTGCTGCATATAGGCTAGAAAACGTCGCTGAAATAGCATCGTATGCTCGTGCGCCGCATGCTCGGCTTCATCGGGTTTACGGTCCGCGATGGCATTGACGATCTCATCGTGGTCTCGACCTAATCGTGTTGCCTTGCTAGCTGTACTGATGATGTAGTCGAAGTGCAGATGCAACAGGCGCTGGCCCTCACCCAACAGCTTTTCGTAGTAACTGATGAAATACGGGTTTTTCCCGGCTTCAGCGATCGCCATGTGAAAGGCCTTGTTGGTCTCGGACATGGCCTGAAAGTCTCCGGTACTGACCGCATGCAAATAAGCTGCGTCGGCCGCACGTATACGCACCAGATCATCTTCAGTGCGCTGCAGGGCCGCAAGCCTTGTCACCGCGCGCTGAATCAGGTCCAGGGCGGAAATATAATTGGGGAATTCTTCGATTTCGAAGGGCGTCACCAACAACGTGCGGTTCGGCAGAATGGTGACCAACCCTTCGCTGATCAAACGGGCAAGCGCATCTCGCACTGGAGACCGGGAAAGACCGAATTGGGCGGCTAAGGAGACCTCGTCCAGCGGCATGCCCGGCTTGAGCTTCAACGTCAGGATCTGCTTGCGCAATTCTTCGTAGATATAGCGACCGCCATGGCGTTTCGCACCACTGGCGACTTCAGTCGTTTCTTTGCTCATAAGGTCATGTTCTCAGCGGTGCAGGCCAGTTATCCGACCAGCCTGCAACTTTAACACCCACCTAGGGATAGTTAAAAACCTTCACCCCAGGTATCGCTTAGCATGAAGCCTTCTGCCAGGGGATCGTCCGGGTCGACCCCGATCTGATGTAACCCGTAGATCCAGGCCCGCCCGGTGATTCTGGGCAGGACCGCGGGTTTTCCGGCCACTTCCGTCAACCCCAGCAGTTCAACCTGAAACTCACCGCCGATGGTGGAACGTGAAATGAGCTTGTCCCCCACTTCGACCAAACCTCGTGCGCTCAAGGTCGCCAGATTGGCGGAACTGCCCGTCCCGCAGGGTGACCGGTCAACCCGCCCTGGTGGTAGCGTGGTGCAGGTCTGGTAGGTGCTTTTGTCCAGGCGATTGCGGAACATCACATACGCCACTTCGTTCAGCTCTTTGAACAACGGGTGACTAACCTTCACCTGCTGATTGATCAGGCCTTTCAGGCGAACACCCTGAGTCGCCAGTTCACGAGCGTTTTCGGGGGCAATAGTCAAACCGACTTGATCAACGTCCACCAACGCGTAATACACACCGCCGAAGGCGATATCAGCCTTGATGCCGCCGAATTCCGCCGTCTGGATCGGGACGTCCAGCTGTTCGACAAAGGACGGCACCATATCGAGCGAGACGCTCCGGCAGCGCCCGTCCTCGCACAGGGCACGGGCCGTCACCAAACCGGCGGGCGTGTCGAGCACGACCGTGGTAACGGGTTCCTCCATCGGCAACATTCCGAGTTCCAGCAGTGCCGTCACCACACAAATGCAGTTACTGCCGGACATGGGATGAGCCTTGTCCGCCTGCAGCACGATGAAACCGGCCTGGGCTTCGGGCCGGGTCGGTGGCAATAGCAGGTTCACCGACATTTGCAGGCAACCACGCGGCTCGAGAATCACCAGCCTTCTAAGACTGTCGTCGACCTCGTTGATGTAATTCATCTTGTCGAGCATGGTCTTGCCGGGAATATCAATGACCCCACCGGTGATGACTTTGCCGATCTCACCTTCACAATGCACATCGGCCATTTGCAGCGTTTTTTTCCAGCGCATAACGGGCTCCTTTACTTGATGTACCAGCCCCACGGCTGTTCGCTGTCATAGCGGGTGATCTGCTTGGTTTCCAGGTAGTTGTTCAGCCCCCACTCCCCCAGTTCACGTCCGATACCGCTTTGTTTGTAACCGCCCCACGGGGCTTCGGTAAAGGTTGGTTGCGAGCAGTTGATCCAGACGATGCCCGCTCGCAGCCGCCGGGCGACGCGTTCGGCTCGCTCCAGATCTCGCGACATGACCGCAGCGGCGAGTCCGAAGCGCGAGTCGTTAGCGCTGCGCAGTGCTTCAGCTTCATCGTCGAAAGGACGAACGCACACCACCGGCCCGAAGATTTCTTCTTTCCAGATCCAGCTGTCCTCGGGCACATCTGCAAAGATCGCCGGGGTCAGGAAGTAACCCTTGTCGCAGTTCGCCGGGCGGGTACCACCGGTGAGCAGCGTTGCACCCTCCTCCCGACCACGGGCGATGGCTTCCAGAACCTTGTCGTACTGGCCGCGGCTTACCAGCGGGCCAAGCAGCACGCCTTCGCGCATCCCATTGCCGATGCTCAGGCTTTGGGTCTGCTCCACCAAGCGTTTGAGCAAAGGTTCATACAGCTCACGCTGGACCAGCACCCGGGACGTCGCCGAACACACCTCACCCTGGTTCCAGAAAATCCCGAACATGATCCATTCGACGGCCGCTTCGATATCGCTGTCGTCGAAGATGATGAAGGGAGACTTGCCACCCAGCTCCAGGCTGATGTTTTTGATATCTCGGGCGGCGGCTTGCATGATCCTGGTGCCTGTCGGAACGCTACCGGTGAAGGCCAGTTTGTCGATACCCGGATGCTCGCTCAGCGGTGCGCCGGCCTCCTGCCCCAAACCTGTCACGACATTGAGCACGCCGGCAGGTAAACCGGCCTGATGGGCGATGTCCGCCAGTTCCAGGGCGGTCAACGGCGTCAGCTCCGATGGTTTGAGCACCATGCAGCAACCGGCAGCCAACGCTGGGGCCACTTTCCAGGCGGCCATCAGCATCGGGAAGTTCCAGGGAATGATGGCCCCGGCGACCCCCATCGGCTCCTTGCGCGCGATGGAAGTGAAGCGTTCGTCGGCGAGCGAAATGCGCTGTTCATGATGCCCATCGAGGTCGTCGGCCAGGTCGGCGTAAAAGTCGAAGCAGCCCGCCGTATCACCAATGTCCCAAAGGGCTTCGGGCAGCGGTTTGCCGTTGTCTCGGACCTCCAGCTCGGCAAGCATGTCCTGGCGATCACGAATGCCACTGGCGATTGCCCGCAGAACCGTCGCTCGCTCAGCGCCGGTCATTTGCGGCCACGGACCTTCATCGAAGGCACGGCGCGCGGCGCTTACTGCCAGGTCGACATCTTCTGCCGTTGCGGCTCCGACCTGGGTGATGACCGACTCATTGCTGGGGTCGATGGTGTCAAACGTGCCACCTTTCTTCGGGCGAACCCACTGGCCGTCGATATAGAGCTGATCATAGGATTTCATGCATGGTCTCCAAAAAGGGCAAAGCGCCTGGCGCTAAAAGGGCTCAAGTCCTGGGCGGGTGTGCGACCGGCGACCATGTCGGCAATCAGTCGCCCAGTCGTCGCACCTAATGTCAGGCCTAGCTGGCCGTGGCCAAACGCCAGGAACACGTTCGATAGCCTGCTGCTGCGATCAATGACTGGTTTAGTGTCGGGAAGAAACGGGCGATAGCCGACGCCGTACTCAATGTTGTCCAGTTGCAACTGAGGAAGAATTTTCCGGGCTTTCTCAAGAATGATGTCGGCGCGCTTGAAATTAGGTTCGGCATTCGGGCTGGCGAATTCGATGGTTCCGCCGATCTGCAGGCCTCGGGTCATAGGGCTGAAGCAGAACCCACCATCGGCGTAGATCACCGAGTGGCGGACTTCCACCCCTGGTGTCGGCAACAGCACTTGGTAGCCGGCGATGCCAGCCAAGGGAACTTGAGCGCCGATCTGTTCGAAAAACTGCCGTGAGCCGGTTCCCGCGGCAATCACCACATGGTCTGCAGCGTAGCGTTCACCGTTGGTGAGGGTGACACCGCTAGCACGGTCGGCCACTTCATCGATGTGTTTGACCTGAGCACGTACACGAACGCCGCCCTGATCGATAAAGCTTTGCGTGAGTGCCGCGATGAATCCTTTGGTGTCGCTGACCGCGCGCCAATCCGGAAACAGCAAGCCGTGGCTGAATTTACCCGCCAGCGAAGGTTCGAGATCCGAGATAGCGGCACGGTCCAGCACCTCGGATTTGAAGCCCAGGGTTTTGCGCAACTCAAGATGAGGGCGCTCATGATCCAGACCTGATGGTGAGTCGAACACCTCGATGATCGGTCTCTCCCCCATCAGGCTCTTGTCCGGGCACGCGTCCAGCAAGGGCGCGTAGTCCTCATAGACATGATGCGTAAGCGTCGCCATGTCCTCGGAAATTTCGACAATTTTCGAGTGCCGGGCACAGGCCAAAAATCGCAGGAACCACGGCAAAATGCCGGGTAATGCGCCGGGCCTTAACGCCAGGGGCCCTTTCTGGTCGAGCAGCCAGCCGGGTATTTTTTTCAGAATCCCCGGCTTGGACAGCGGAATAACTTCGCTGACCGCCATCTGCCCGCAACTCCACTTGGCGGTGCTGTCCCCCGCTGCTGCCGGGTCAATCAGCGTGACCGCATAACCTTCCCGTTGCAGGTACAGGGCACAACAGACGCCAACGATGCCCCCGCCCACCACAACGGCCATTTCGCGCAAGGCGGGTTCTTGTGCAGGTGAGCGCAAAGGTGTCATAGGGAAGTCTCTTGAGCAGAGGCCGGAGCGGCATAATCTTCCAGACTGAAGCCGTCCCACCAAGGTTGGGTATCGTCGACAGTAAACTCGGCGCGGCCGGTGATCCATGCCCGTCCTTCGATACTGGGACGAATCGCAGGACGGTCATCTTCCAATTGAAGCTGCTGCGCCACACGCCCCACGAAAAAACTGCCGATCAGGCTTTCATGGCGATAGGCAGCGTCTTCGGCCATCCAGCCACGGGCAAATCGCTGAGCGACCCGGGCCGAGCTGCCGGTACCGCATGGCGACCGATCGATGAGGCTGGCTCCGGCAATGACCACCGCTCGGCCCTGGGACTCGGCCGACAACGGCGCGCCTGTCCACATACAGTGTTTGACGCCTTTGATCGCAGGGTTTTGCGGGTGAATCACGTCCACGGATCGGTTGACCAGATCCTGCATTTCTCGCCCCCATTCCAGCAGTTGCTGCGGGGTGAAATGTTCACACCCCGGGTAATTGGGCTGTACGTCGATAATCGGATAAAAGTTGCCGCCGTAAGCGATGTCGACCTTCAACACCCCAAGTGGTGGGAAGTCGATAGTCAGATCACGATGCAGCAAAAAGGACGGCACATTGGTGAAACACACCGAGCTGACTTTATCGCCGCTATGGGTATAGGTGGCGTGAATCTGGCCCGCCGGAACGTCGACCACCACGGTCCCCGGTACCTTGGGTTCGATCAGCCCGGCCTCGAGCGCAAAGGTAATGGAACCCAAGGTGGCATGCCCGCACATTGGCAGGCAGCCCGATGTCTCGATAAACAGCAAGCTGAAGTCACTGTCAGCACGTATCGGCGGATAGAAGATCGTGCCCGACATGTGCGAATGGCCGCGCGGCTCCAGCATCAAGGCACGGCGCACCCAGTCGAACTCGGCCATGAAATGTTCGCGCCGTTCGCTCATGGTCGCGCCTTTAAGCTGCGGCGCTCCGGCGACGACCATGCGCACCGGCATGCCTTCGGTATGGCCTTCGATGCAGTTGAAAACGTGTCGCGTCATGTCATATCACTCCGTAGAGCCACATCGGCCGGGCGTGGCGACCGATGCGGCAAGCCGATTAACCTTGAGCCAATTCGAAGGCCTTGCGGAAGCTGGCCTTCTCTTCGGTGGTCAGTGGTTGCAGCGGCATCCGCGCATTGCCGGCTTCGAAGCCCGCCAACTCACAGCCGTACTTGACCTTCTGAATGAACTTGCCGGATTCCATGTCCGCCAATACCGGGAACAGCGAGCGCACGATGGCTTGGGCACCCGCCAGATCCCCGCTGGTGTACTGGGTGTAAAAATCGCAGACCTGTTGAGTCAGGCAGTTGGCCGGGCCGCAGATCCAGCTGGTCGCGCCCCACAGGAAGAAGTCCAGCGCCTGGTCATCGGAACCGCACGACAGCTGATAGTTGTCCTTGTAGGTGCCACCAATTTCGATGGCGCGCAGCAGGTTGCCGCTGCTTTCCTTGATGCCGATCACGCGCTCGTTGTCCTTGAAGGCATCCAGTACGCCGAAGCCAACTTCGACGTTGGTGCGTACCGGGTAGTTGTACAACACCACGTTGATATCGGGCGCTGCATCGAGAATCGCCTGGTAGTGACCGATCAGCTCTTCCTGCGATGGCAGTGCGTAATACGGTGGCGCGATCAGCAGGTTGGTGTAGCCCGCATCACGGGTCTGCTTGACCTGTTCGATGACCTCACGGGTGCAGGACCCATTGGCACCGGCAATCAGCACACCACGGTCACCCACTACTTCGCGCACGGTCGCCAGAACCTGACGCCGCTCTTCATTGGTCAGGGCGTAATACTCACCGGTGGAACCCAGCGGCACGAAACCTTTGACGCCGGCCTTGAGTTGAAACTCGATAATGTTGGAGAGCATGTCGTAATTGACATTGCCGGCCTTGTCGAATGGCGTGACCAGAGCAGGCAGGATGCCTTTGAGTTGAGTCATTGAAGACACTCCACTTAAGTTGGATGACAGGGTTGGATTAGTACGCATAACGTCGCAGCATCCGCGTCTCGATCACGCCGACCAAGCGGGTCAACGGGAACGCTACGAGGAAATAGATCACAGCCACCGCCGAGAGAAACTCGACCGGGCGAGCCGTGCTGTTGGAGATGTTCTGGCCGACGAACATCAAGTCGGCGATGCCCACCGAGGAAATCAGCGCGCTCTCTTTGAACAGCGAAACCACATTGGAGAGCAGCGGCGGAATGCCCCGCAGCAAGGCCTGGGGAAACACCACGAAGATCGTCTTGTTCCACGAGGCCAGGCCCAATGCGACGCACGCATCGTGTTGTTCGCCGGGGATGGATTTCAGCGCGCCGCGAAAGGTCTCGCTGGTGATGGCAGTCATGTACAGGGTCAGCGCCAGCAGTACCGACACGTAGGGCGGCACATCGATACCGAACACCACCGGGAAGCAAAAAAACACCCAGAACAGTTGAATCAGCAGAGGCGTGCCGCGGAACAATTCCACATAGAGACCGGCAGGTACGCTTAACCAGCGACTACGGGAAGCTCGTAGCAGGCTCAATAAAAAACCGCACAGACTGCCCAGAATGGCGCACCCCACGGTGAACGCCAGCGTCAGTGCCAGCCCTTGCAGCAAGGCCTGCCAGTAAGAGAACACCACGGTAAAATCAAGATTCATGACAGTCTCCTCAGCGCGCGAGCGCAGCGTCCTGACGACGTTCCAGCCACTGCACGAACTGAGCGATCGGCAGCGACAGGGCGAAGTAGATGAGCGCGATCAGCGAGTAGGTTTCCAGCGGACGGTAGGCTTCGGTGGCGATGCTTTTGCCGACGTACATGAGGTCCGCCACGGCGACGATCGCCACCAGCGCACTTTGCTGAAGGATCGAGATGCCATTGGTCATCAACACCGGTACGGCACTGCGCAGCGCTTGCGGAAGAATCACGTAAAGCGTGCGCTGCCAGGGGCGCAGGCCCAATGCAACGCAGGCATCCAGGTGTTCACGCGGTACTACCTGCACACCCGCCCGATAGGCTTCGGCGTTGAACGCTGTAAGGTTCAGGCCCAGCGCAAGCACGCCCATGGTGATGGGGTCGATGAACACGTCGAAAAGCATCGGCACGCAGTAGAAGAACCAGACGATTTGCAACAACACCGGTGTGCAACGAAAGAACTCGATGAACAGCTGTGCCGGCCAACGCAGGAAAAACCAGCGACTCAAGGTCAGCAGACACAGACCAAAGCCGAGCACCAGACCGACAATGTTCGACACCAGTGCCAACTGCAGGGTGACTTTCAAGCCATCCCACAACAGACCGAAGTTGCCGTTGAGAAAGTTGAAGTCGAATTGATAATTCATGGTCGCGCTCCTCAGTCCAGGTGCAGCACTTTTTCCAGAAACTCGCGGGTGCGCGGTTCCCTGGGCTGAGTGAACAACTGATCGGGATGGCCTTGCTCGACCACTTTGCCGTTGGCGCAAAACACCACGCGGGTCGCGATATGGCGGGCGAAGTGCATGTCATGGGTGACGATGATCATTGCCATCTTCTGCTCGGCCAGCTGCAGCATCACGTTCTGCACCTCGATGACCATCTCGGGGTCAAGTGCAGAAGTGACCTCATCGAACAGCATCAACTTGGGTTCGAGCATCAATGCCCGGGCAATCGCCACGCGTTGTTTCTGACCACCCGATAGCTGACTGGGGTAAACGTTGAGTTTGCTTTCCAGGCCCAGACGAGCCAGCAATGCCTGAGCCTTCTCGGTGGCCTGAGTCTTGGACAAACCATGGACTTTCATCGGTGCCAGGATCAGATTGCCCAGCACGGACAGGTGCGGAAACAGCGTGTAATGCTGAAACACCATGCCCACCTGGGTTTGCAGTGAGCAATCCATTGGCTTGCCTTTGCCTCGGGCATTGCCATCGATATAGGGTTTACCCTGGAATCGAATGGTGCCGCCCTGAATGCTCTCGAGCCCCATCATGACCCGCAGCAAAGTACTTTTGCCGCTACCGCTGGGACCGATGATGACCAGGCGGTCATCAGCCCGCATATCCAGATCCAGGTGGTCCATCACCACCAGATTTTCGCCGTAGGATTTATAGACGTCGCGCAGCGTAATGAACTCACCGCTCTTCGTTTCGCAGACGTGCAGAGGCCGTGGCGGCACCGCCGCTAGATTGGAAGCTTTCATCGAACATTCTCCGAGAGCGCGCAGCCCGCTGCGCGCTCGACATCGGGGGGGGGTTACTGAGGGGTTTTATCGGCGTTGGCGAGTTGCGAGGCCTTATCGACCAGCGCATCGATTTCACCGGTCTCACGGCGTTGCGTGAGATAGATGTTCAACGTCTGCAAGTCTGCGGCGCTGACATCTCGGCGAACACCGAACGCCACACCCTGCTTAGCCAGGGCGGGCTTGGGCAGCACTTCCTTCGACCAGCCGGGGTTGGCCACGGCAAACAGGTGGTTGGTGTCGCTGGCATCGACCAATACGTCAGCACGCTTGGACATAACGGCAAGACGAACCTCATCCATGCCCGGCAAGCGCATGATCTTGCCTTGCTTGATCACCGACGAAATGGCCTTGTCCTGAGCCGTCCCGGACATGACCGCGAAGGTCACTTCAGGTTTGTCGAAGTCCGCAATGGCATTACCGACATTGGCCAGTTTCGGGTTGTCTTTATTGATCAGCAACGAGACTTGATAGTCGGTCGCCGCGACCGAAAAACTCACAGCCAGCGCGCGCTCAGGTGTCTGGTTGAGCGCCATGGCCATGTCCCACTTGCCACCTTGCAACCCCGCCACAAGGTTGTCCCAGTTCGTGTCGACAAATTCGACTTTCACCTTCAGCACCCTCTCGCCGAAGTCGCGGCACAGGTCCACGAAGTAACCGCTGTATTCACCAGAACGGGCGTCGCGCATGACGTAAGGCGCCGCGACGGCAGCCCCACACCGTAGAACTCCCGTTTTCTGAATGTCTTTCCAGAGTGAAACATCAGCCGCCTGGGCTGGGACCTGAGTGAGCAACGCACCAATAGCGGATGCACAAACGAGCATGTTGCGGATGGAGCGAGGAAGGAACCGAGCCATTTTGACCTCTCCGATGATTTCGTTCTTGTAGGCAGGAAGGTACAAACTCAACATCACTGTGCGCCGTCATGTATGCAGCGCTGTATGCAGATTAGTTTTGAATGAATTGAGCTGTCAACACGTGCCGAAAAGATTTATGAGAAAAATGACCGAGCGGTCGGACGACCGCTTTGGGGAGGGGGAAAGCTAAAGAGTCTGCTGAATGGCTTCGAGGAAGTGATCGAGAATCAGGCTCGGGCGGCGACTTTTCGAGGTCACTACAGCCAGTGGCGCATCGAAATACAGGAGCTGTGGCGCAAGGGGTTTCATCAAACCCTTCTCCACCCAGCCAGCGGCAAAGTGGTCGGGAAGAAAACCGGTGTAGCTTCCAGTCAGGATCAGAAAAGCGATGCCTTCGCGGTCCGTGGCGGTCGCCGCACACTCCAGCAGTTGATGAAGCCCGATCGCCTCGGCAGTCATTCGGTAACTTGGGACAATAGCATCGACATGCCGCAGATCATCATTTGTCACCTGGTGCGCACGACCAAATAATGGATGCTCCGAGCTGCAATAAAGATTCGAACGCTCCTCATAGAGCAGCGTGTACTCAAGCCCTGAAAGTGGCGTAATCAAAGGAATTGCCCCTACATGCAGGCGCCCGTCCAGCAGACCTCGCTCAATCTCCCCCGGGGTACTCATGCTCAGGTTGACCGTGACGCCCATTCCCTTGGCCTTGCTGCAATTGAATCCAGGCTGATACACACACTCCAGTGCATCGACTGCAACCTGGCTCATGAAATACTCAACAAAATCATAGCAATCGCTACCAATCCTTGTTCTTAGCTGCTCTGGCCTTTAACTCATACACCGGATGACTTCCACACAGACCGTTGGGTCTCGCGGAGCATAGACGAGGACGTGACTAAGTCCGAACAGGTCTGATGGCATGCAGATTGCCCCCGTCCCGGAAAGAGGCGCTCATTGATCTCCATTTGAGCAGAAACGAAACACAGGGGTAGATGCCATGCACAGTGTGTTTTATGCGACAGGTCATCTGACCAGAGTCCGTGTACAGCCTGTTAATTCACTGAATAAACCCATTGAAACAAAGCCTTCCACACTAGAACTCCAAGCGAAAATTTGCAGCGCGATTTTGCTGTTGGCACTGAGTACTTGCTGCGCGCTATGGTTGATCGGCAGCTACGCGTGAACCAAAAAAAAGCGCGGCAGCAACAGGTTAAGCACCTGTTACTGCCACGCCTTTACAAAACGATGTTGAATGTTTGCCTTAGCGTCGACCTATTGGCCGCTTCGAATCATATCGGCAGCCTTTTCGCCAATCATGATGCACACCGAATTGGGGTTCCCTGAAATCAGCGTGGGCATGACCGACGCGTCGGCAACCCGCAGCCCTTCAATGCCATGCACCTTCAGATCCGGACCAACCACCGACTGGTCATCTACCCCCATTCGACAGGTGCCGGACGGATGCAACGCAGCGTGGGCCTCTTCGTGGCAGAACTTTCTCATGGCCTCTCGCGAAGTGACCGCGACGTCCGGCACATGACGTCGTGCAAGGTAAGGTTTGAAGGCCGCCTGGGACATGATTTCCTCACCCACGAGGCAACCATCCACCAAACTTTCAATATCATAAGGATCGGAGAAATAGTTGGGGACGATACGCGGTGGCGACATCGGGTCTGCGGAATAAAGCTCGACATACCCCCTGGATTTCGGCCTTATCTGGCCTAGATTCAGGGTGCAGCCATTGCCCCCGGGAACCGAGTCGACCCCCTCTTCGATACCTGCGCCAACGACCATGAAATACTGGATATCCGGATTTGAGGCCGCCTTGTCCCCCCACCAGAAAGCCCCGCCTTCAATCAGGTTGGACGCTGCCGGGCCTTGCCTGAACAGGGCGTACTGCAAGCCCGCCATCATTTTCCAATGCAACTTTTTGTACTTGTCGTAGCTGTGTGGCCCCGTCAGTTCGTAAACGAGCGACACTTCGATATGGTCCTGAAGATTCTGCCCCACACCGGGTAAATCCTTGATCACTTTGATGCCATGTTTTTCGAGCTGCGCGGCAGGGCCAATACCCGACAACATCAACAGGCGGGGGGAGTTGATGGCGCCGGACGACAGGATAATTTCCTTTTCGGCGTGCATCACCTGGCGCACACCCTTCTCGATGTATTCAACACCAATGGCCTTGTTACCCTGCATCAGAATGCGGATCACACGGCAACCGGTCTTGACCGTCAGGTTCTTGCGTGACTTCGCGGGTGCCAGGTAGGCCACTGCCGCACTGCTTCGAAAACCATTCTTGGCCGTGATCTGATACAGCCCGCAGCCTTCAGGTTTACCCGAGTTGAAATCTTCGTTGAAGGGCAAGCCGTACTGTTGGCAAGCGCGCAGCCACACTTTGGTCAGCGGGTGGACATTGATCGGATCGGACACACCCAACGGCCCGCCCACGCCGTGGACGTCGTTACAGAAACGCTCGTTGTCTTCGGCTTTCTTGAAGTAAGGCAATACGTCTTTGTAAGACCAACCGGTTGCGCCCTGCTCGGCCCAACCATCGTAGTCGGCGGGTACGCCACGGATGTAAATCATCGCATTGACCGAACTCCCGCCCCCCAGCACGCTGGCCTGGACCATGGTCGGCGTTTCGGTCCGGCGTTGGTCTTCGGTGGGCTCCCAGGCATAGCGCTTGAGCAGCGGACCCTGCGCCGTCTTGTAGTAGGCGCCGGGAATATGGATATAGGGGTTGCGGTCGCGAGGCCCCTCTTCAAACAACACCACGGACGCAGACGTATCTTCGCTGAGTCTCGATGCCACCGTGCAGCCCGTCGAGCCGCCTCCGATTACGATGAAATCCACCATGACGACTTAAGACCTTTTATGAGGTAACGAGTGTAAGAACAGAAGTTTTTAATCCGGGTGAACGTCGCTTTATCGTCCAACGAGGCTGACTAAAAGCGCCTTCAGATCTTTCGCGACCTCATAACTGTTTTGTTGCTGCTGTTTCTTGCAAAACAACTCGCAGCTCCACCAGCCGTCGTAACCGGTCGCCTTCACCGCGGCCGTCCACTCGGCAAGGTTCAATACCCCGCTCCCGGTCGGTATATCCCGGAGGATTTCTTCATTGGGAATGCCACCGGCAAACGGCAGCGAGTCACACACATGCACGCCGTAGATCACATCTCTATCCATGCGCGCGATGTCTTCGGGTTTAACGCCGGAGGTAAAGCAATGCCAGTAATCGATCACCATTTTGACGTTGTTGCGTTCGGTGCGATCGATGAGCTGCAGTTGGTGCGCCAAGGTGTTCAACGGCGTCCAGGACAACGCTTCCAGATAAAGCAGGACGTCGTATTGCTTGGCCAGGTCCGCCAGCTGCGCGAGATTGCTGGCAGTTAACGCCAATTGTTCCGCTTCATCGTGCCCCAGCAAACCGCTGTAATGAGCACTCGTGCCGTGCATTTTGAAATCGATCACCGCTTGAACATTGATCGGCCCGGTGAGCACTTGCACACCTTTGGCGCCGGCCAGGTTGGCCAGTTGAAAAAGCCGTTCCGCTTCCTTCAACAGATCATCGCGTTCGGCGCCCTGGCGTTCGATATCTCTCAGGTAGCCGATCCCCGTGACGTGGGTTTTGCTCAGCAGGGTTTTGAGTTCCAACTCGGAATGACCGGCCAGCAAATAGGCTTCCAGTTTGCCGCTGTAGATTTCCAGCGCATCGAAACCGACGGTCTTTGCGATGTCGATGTCTATCGCCAGTGTCGAATGTTTGGCGACTGTGGAATGCAAGGCCAGGATGTTGTTTTGAGTGTGCATATAAGGCTCCTACCGTTGACATCCAGTGTAGAGCGATAGGGTTACGACGGTTATTTCGCACTCACGGCAAATGCGGCGCAACCTGACGCAGTTTCTGCGTCAGGTTGTGGCAACGGATCATTCAACCCGCGAGACGGTTGGCCAAGGTGGAGACGGCCATTTCAGCCGCCTCAAGTCGCTCCTGCGACAACCTTCCCTGAGTGATAGCCGCGGTGATGGCGCGAACAATCTGTGGAATCTCAGGCATCGCCTTGGCGGAAACCAGCAACAGATCCGCCCCCGCGTTCAGCGCCGAAACCGCCACTTCGCCGAGCGATAAGTCTCCGATGGTTGAGCGGTGGTCGAGGTCAATAGTCATGACCAGGCCCTTGAACCCCAATTCCTGGCGCAGCAAACCGATCAGCTCGGGTGACACCGAGGCGGCAACCGGCGGCTCGCACGCCGAAAAAATCGCCGGCCCCATCATGACCGCGTCGGCCCCGGCATTCACCCCGGCTTGAAACGCAGGCCAGTAGGCACGCAGTTGATCCAGCGACTCGTTGACCACCGCCACTTCCGTGGCCGGTAGTTGCAACAGCACCGGATGCCCGGGGAAATGCTTCAGCGTGCTGGCCAGCCCGGCCCGACGCACACCACGCACATAAGCCCCAACCATAGCTGCGGCGCGGTCGACATCATCGCTAAGTGTGCGCCCCTGCAACCAGACGTTGGTGCCGCCCATCACGTCGGCGGTCGGCGACAGCAGCAGATTCACCCCGGCGTTGCGCACGGCTGTCGCGACTTGAAAGCACGCCTCTTCAAGTTCAACGATGCCCATCGCCCTGGCCCGCTCGGGCTCGGGCAGCGCCGGCGCTATCCCTTGCAAACGGTGCACGGCGGAGATGTCCGCATCGGCCGCGAGCAGCAACGGACCGCCCAGTTCCTTGGCCGTGCCGGTGAATCGTTGCCACTTTTCCAGAGTTTCCGCTTGCAGGCGGCTCTCGCTCATTTTGCCGCTGACATACTCCTGCGCGGTCTCGCCGAAGAGCAGGCTGCGCCCGCCACTGCCGAGAAAACGACGCACGCCGTCATTCATGTCCAGATCAAGCAACACCGGAAACAGCACGCTGAATGCCTTGCTTTCAAGGGTGCTCATGATCAACCCCGACGGGAGATGTGTTGGTTGTGATTGGCCGCTGCCAGTTCGCGAACCTTGGTGGCCGCGTCCAACAGAATCTGACAATCCAGAACGCCTTCGTGGACAGCCGCGACAATTGCCTCGGCGATAGCATCCAGGCCCGACTCGCTGGACACCAGCAACAGGTGCGCGCCGGCCGCCAGCGAAGCGACAGCGGTGTCGGTGATGGCGTTGCCCCTGAGGATGGAAACCGCATCCAAATCATCGGAAATGATCAAGCCATCGAAGCGGAGGGTGTCACGCAAAACCCCGATGACTTTGGCCGAGGTCGAGGCGGAGTGATCAGGGTCGATGGCAGGGAAAACTGCAGGCCCCGGCATCACCGCTTGCACACCAGTGGCAATGACGTGCTTGAACACGTCGAGGTTGTCATTTAGCAATTCCAGTGGCCCGGGAACCGTGGCCTCAGCGATTGCCGGATCCTGCTCGGTGACGTAATGACCGGGAAAATGTTTGGCAGTGGCGATGACCCCGGCGCGCTGCACTCCGCGGATAAAGGCACAGGAAACCCGACTGACTTCGGCGGGGTCGGCCCCCAAATGCCGGTTGTGCAACCACGGGTTGGCGCCCGTGACCACATCGACGATCGGCGCCAGGAACAGGTTAACGCCCAAGCCCCGCGCCACGGTGGCCATTTCAAAGCAGCGTTGCTCGATGTCTTGAGCACTGAGGTCCTTGAGCTGTTCTCTCGACGCAATGGCCGGCACCAGTTGGTGCAGGCGCTCGATGCCTCCGAGTTCTTGATCCACCGCAATCAGCACGGGCGCCCCGGCCAATGCTGCCGCCTCTGCGGCGATCGCGATAAAGTCGGCCTGGGTCTCAGCGCCCTTGCGAGCCGGGCTCATGTCACGGCTGACGTACTCATCCCGGGTTTCACCGAGCAAAATGGAAACGCCGCCACGGCTCAAGTAACGACGGACGTTGTCGTCCAGGTGAAAATCCCCGAACGCGGGCAGCAGGACCGAATACGCAGCTTGATGCAATTCGCTTGACATCGCTTTTCCTCAACACCGTTTTTGAGCAGAACGCTCGACTTTATTGACGCATGACGAAGTGCCACGCATGATACCGATCAACTTCGAGCACAAAACGCCTACAAAATGCTCGTTTACGCTCACTCTACACAGGGAATCGATTTAGTCAATGCTCACTCATGAAGCTTTCCCCGGAGAACGGCAGAACCTGATCGCGGAACGGCTGACGACCCATGGCCGGGTGCTGGCAGGCGATCTGGCCCTGGAATTCAATGTTTCCGAGCACTCGATCCGCCGCGATTTGGCGGCACTGGCGGAAGCAGGCATCTGCAAACGGGTCTACGGCGGGGCTATTTCCGTGGCACCTGTACGCGGCGGCGACCATGCACAGGCTGACCGCAAAAGCTCACTGGGGCTGGCCGCTGCGGCACTGATCAAGTCCGGCCAACATATTTTCATCGACGGCGGCACCACCAACGCTTCGATTGCGAGCGCAATCGATCACAACCTCGCAGTTTCT
>Ga0065714_10064823_pt1 | contig 17870 bp, 18 predicted proteins | sample MisRhiReplicate2_FD_59101 | JGI IMG/M metagenome (GOLD analysis project Ga0065714, IMG submission 59101) | Miscanthus rhizosphere microbial communities from Kellogg Biological Station, MSU, sample Rhizosphere Soil Replicate 2: eDNA_1 v2... | ecosystem: Host-associated > Plants > Roots >...
TCACGGTGATTCCTGAAGACTCTCGAGGTCGTCCGGTCTTCAGAGAGCCTGAAAAAGTGGGCGGCCGATCACTGTCCGCTAGTGCGTCGGACGCGCACTCTATAGAGCACTGACTAACCAAAAAAAGGCTCAGATTCAACATAAAAAACAGTATCAGATGGCCGCCGTTTGCCTGACTTCGCTTTCTCGACTCGCGGCAATTTCTCGACCAATTCTCCACCTCCTGCACAGCATCGCGTTCGCTGTACTGGAAATTCAAACCCACATGGTTGACACCGGCCGCCCGCAGGCTTTCGAGAAACTACAGGATCACATTGCACCCGGCGCGCAAACTCAAGTGAGCTGGGTACGAGTGAATGGTCCGGGGGGGCCGTTTCGATGTTCTGCTCAGCGATCAACTCAGCGCCCTGCTGTCCTCGATCTCAATCTCAATCGCAATCTCTAGATTGCGACAGTCCGCTATGCGTCGATTCTGTTGAAACAGTCGGTCATGGTTTCCGCGAATACGAAAGGTAGCGAATGGGCTCATAGACAGCTTCCGTGTGGTGCGGTGCCGGGCGGGATTCGCAGGCGCGCGTAAGCCAGCTCATCGACCTAGGCGTCCGGTTCAGGACGCAGCCGATACGAAACATTTCTCCCTGAGCACCACCACACCATCAGGGACTTCCTTAGGGATTGCCTTAACTCGTGGCCAGGGCGTGTTCAAGATCCGCCGAGGACAAGCGTTCTGCGTCCTCCAGCGAGCGACGGATAGCTGCAGTCAAATGCTTTTCGATTTTCCAAGGGTCGGTCATGACGGCAAGTTCTGGTGCCAGTTGCGGGGGCATGCCCAGCAGTTGATCCCGCAACAGACGACCTGCGTTGAAGGCGCCAGTTTCCACCGCGACGCGCTCGACCAAGGTGCCTTGCTGTTTGAGAAAGTTGGCTTGCTCTTGCAGAGCCAGGTAGTGCTCGCGTAACGCACGAGACTTTTGAAAGTCCACCACCTGCCCAACTGGCGGCACCGCAGGTTCTTCGGCGGCGTTTTGCGCTTCCCGTTGCAGACGTAGCCGTTCGTGCCGGTTGGCGACGGCGGTTTTGCTGGGGTCGGCAGTCTCGGCCAGCAAGGCTTCGGTGGCTTCCAGCTCTACCTTGCCATCGTCAGTCAGGACCAACCGGTCTTGATTGGCCAACTTGGACACATACGATTTAGCCCAGCCACGCAGTGCTGCGAACTCCGTTTTGCTGATTACCGTCATGATGAAATGTCCTGTTTACCTAGTGAATTAGGGGGTTCACCTGTTCACCGCAGTTCACTAAGCTGGTGAACTGTCCGCTAACACGTTCCCGCGGGTTTCCGACCCCGTGTCCTTTGAAAGTCCCCAGGGTCCCCGGCGCCTTTTTGGTGACCCGGGCTGCAGATCCGCCTCGCTCGACTAGTATCTGTTGACGATCTATCAGAGGGAGATAAGTCATGGAAATGATTGCCGTGCGTTCCAGTGCGATGACTGCCGTTGGCTACGATCCGGCAACGAGACGAATGAGGATCCGCTTTGAACAGGGTCACTCTTACGATTTCTGCGGCGTCCCATCGGCCATACACAATGGCTTGATGGCCGCGGTGTCCAAAGGCGCCTACTACAACCAACACATACGTGATCGGTATCAGTGCTGACTGACGTCTTCCATTTGGAAAGACGGACATCCCTGCAAAGGTTTCAGCTAGAGAGATTCCGCGAGTTCGATAACCCGTGTAGGGGGCGGCCCTCGGGGAGGACTCGTAAAATTCGGCACCCCGCCCGGCCTGCCCTGTTCATGTCTTCGGCTCGGACTCGCTCAGATCGAGGCGCTTGGCGACCCAGCGCTCGTACAAGCCAATCGCGACATCCGCGCCGGCCATCGCGGTCAGGCAACCCAGAGCGCCCGCTGTCCAGATCGACAGGCCCGCACCGAACAGCAACATCATCGCTGAGACGCCGCAGACGATGCAGGCACCGGAGCGAAGTGCGAGGCGGCGCACCAATGCCCAGCCTCGCGCCCCATCCTTGTCAGCGCGCCACATCTCGCCGGAAACACCGCCAACCAATGACAGGGCAATCACCAACCAGATAGGCATTTCTGCCAGCGCCTGTTGTTCGTTCGTCATTGCCCTGCCCCTTAAACAAAAAGACCCGGCGCAATGGCCGGGTCAGATGGTGGATGGCCTGCCGCGCTTTGCGGTCGCACCCATCGAAGATGGCCCCTTTTTACAGGTCGATTCTGGTGGCAGCAAGACCGTTTTAATGCCAACCGGTGAATGTGTGGGTTACGCCCGGTGAACGGCTGGCGAATGTCGGTGAATATCTATCCCGGCTGTCTTTTGCTGTTGTGGCGTCCCATGCGTCCCACCTCCCCAAAACAAGGTGGGACGTCTGAAAGCCCCGCAGATTGGGGCTTTGCCCCACCGTCCTACTTTTAACTCTCCTTTCTCGTGTAAAGAGAGAATATTTAAAAACACGCGTGCGCGTGAACACGCGCATTGATGCCCGCTACGCATACACGGGCGGGAGGATGAAAAAGGTGGGACGGTGGGACAGCCCAACAACGACGCGGCCTGCGCCCGTCCCACCACCGCAAAAAGCGGTGGGACGGAGGCAGGCCGGTGGGACGGCGTGAGCCAGAGTAATGCCCACGATCAAGCCGCTTCCCCCAGGAGGAAGTGCTCGACCACGATGTGGGCGTCATGCAGGCGCTGGTAGTAGAGGTTGCGTGTGCAGCCACTGCGCGCCAGGCGTGCAGCAAGAGGCGCGTCGGGCTGGAAGTAATGCACCTGCACCACCGTCATCAACTCGGGATCGAGGCGCTTCTTGACGATGCGCTCGATGTCCAGTGAGGCTTCCAGCGGCACCCTGCTCCCGCGCCTGCCGCGCACGAGCTGACCGCCGCTTTCCATCATCATGGCGACCATGTTGCCGCCCGAGTAACCGGCGACAACGACGTCGCTGTGCAGCTCCTGCGCCCATTGTTTGAGGGCCATATCGATTGTCTTAATCATCGAAGCACGGCTCCTCGAACTCATCCTTTTGCAGCGCAGGCGCCCTGCCCCAATGCTCGGGTTTCTTGTAGGCCCATGGCCGCTGACCGCTCTTGCTCAAGGCGCCCAAACGGAAACGTCGCCAGCCGAGGCGATGCATGATCGCCCCGACACGCATCTGCTCCGGTTTGCCCCAATGCCCGGGATCCAGCTTCAGTGCCTGACTCATTACCTCACTGCCGGTGGCGGTTTCGCCGATCTGCGATTCCTCCAGCCAGGTCAGGATCGGCCCTTCCCATTCATCGACAACGAAACGCTGGTCCTGGGCTTCGGCGAACATCGGCGCTTCGTCCGGCGTTACCCACCAGAGATCGCCCGCCTCATAACAGAACACGGCTTCAGCCCACAGCTGGTCGCGGATCTCGCGCAGCAACGCCACGTCGACCTTGGTACAGGCCACCGGCCAATAGCGGCGGTTACCGGTGGCGTCCTTGAGATACTCGTCTTGGTTCGTGGTGCCGACGAACACACACTGGCGTGGCACGTCCATAGTTCTGCGGCCATAGCTTTCGCGATAGGTGTCGGTCGAGGCCGAGAAGAACTGCTTGGCCTTGGTGCTCTCAGCCTTGTTGAAGCTGTCCAGCTCGCCGAGCTCGACAATCCACTTGCCACGGATCGCCTGAAAGCCGTCCTTGTCGCCGAGCGCAAACGGCGTGTCCATAAACCACTCACCGCCCAGCACGCTCATCGCGGTCGACTTACCGGCACCTTGGGCACCTTCGAGGATCATCACTGAGTCGGCCTTGCAGCCGGGTTTCATCACCCGCGCCACTGCGGAGATCATCCAACGCTTGCCGACCTTCGCGGTGTAGTCGCAGGCAGGCACACCCATCACGTCGGTGAGCCAGGTTTCTAGGCGTGGCACCCGATCCCATTCCAACTTTTTCAGGTACTCGCGCACCGGATGAAACGCATGGTCATGCGCCACGACGCTGACGGCCTCGATCACGTGCGAGGACTTCACGCGCAGGTTGTACTGCTGCGCAAGCCACTTCATTACCCGCACGTCGTCGATGTCGGCCCACTCGCCGGTACCGCCGCCATAGGGCGCCGCACGCAGCTTGACGATCTTCGAGCTGAAGGCGCTGTAGCTGATCACCCCAGCCCAGCGCTCATCGTGGGCCAGGATCAGTTCGACGTTCTGCATGTGCGCGATCAGGGCGCCGCTTTCACTGCGGGCGAGCTGATCTTTCCAGCCACCGGCTGCCGGTGGTCGGACCACGGCGAGCACCTGACGGCGCACGGCCTCCAAACCTTCGGCAACGTGCAAGTCGTTGAAGTCGGTCCACTTCTCGTGACGCTCGACCGAGAAGATCGGCGCAACGACCTGGGCTCCGACGATCAGGGCCGCGTTGCTGGCCTTCTCCTCGCCCGGGTTCCACGCATCGCCGTTGGGCTTGGTGGTCTTCCAGTCGTCGTCGCGGCAGATGATCAGCGGGCAGCCGGCACAGCGCTCGCGCATGGCCTTGCACACGGCCAGCAGGTTACCCGCGTCAAAGGCCACGGCCACTGCCAGCGAGGTCGCCATGTGCAGGCTGGCGCCGGTGGCGTAACCCTCACACACCAGTACCGGTTCGCCCGGCTCCGGGTGCGGACCGAGCAAGTGAAAGGTGCCCTCCTTCGCCATGCCGTAAGGCCAATAGGACTTATCGCGGCCGGTGTCTTCCTGCTTGTTCGGAAAGATCACCTGCAGGCCCATGATCTGGTCACGGGCATTGCTCATCGGGACCAGTACGGCACCGGTGCGTGGCGCATAACGGACCTTGATACCGACAATCTGTTTGCGATCCAGGTAGTCGCTGCGCCCGGTGGTGGGCATGCGCTCAAACAATCCCTGCGCCCTTTTCGCGGCCCGCCGCGCAGCGTTATTCGCGATTTCGGCGGCGCGGCGCTTGGCTTCTTCCTGACGGGCACGCATCACTTCGCGCTCTTCCGGCGACAAGCGACCGGCCTTGACCTTGATCTTCTGCGTCTCGCCTGAACGCCAGTCGCCGAAGGCGCCAAAAATCAACGTGTCGCCCTTCTCGGTACGCTGCTCGTGAACGACGTACCAGCCGTTCTTTTCCTTACCCTTGTCCTGCGATGTCTTGCAGCGGGTCAGCTTGCCGAACACCAGCGGTTGCGCTGGCTCCAGACCGTAGTCGGCGAATTGCCCCAACACTTCATCGAGCATGCTGAATCCCCCGCTCAGAGAGGGATTGGCAGCTGATGCACTGCGAACAGCCCGGCTGGGCCAGGCGGCGTGCTTCCGGGATCGGATCGTCACAGGCTTCACAGAACAGCAAGGAATGAGCAGCGCTTTCTGCCTTGGCAGCGCTGCGCGCAGCCATGGCCTGATCGATGCGTTCCTGCACCAGATCGTTGGCGAAGTCGGCGATATCAGCCACGGGCAGCACCTCGCGTCGTCTGGTTGACGTAGGTGGCGCGGTTGAACAATCCCAGCAGTCCTTGAATGCCACGGAACACCTGCAGACGAATCGCTGCAAGTTCCTGATCAGTCACCACGCCGTCGCCGATGCTCTTGGCCCAGGTCTCGGCAAGATCCGCCACCTGCCGGAAGTATTCGGCAATACCCGTGGTCAAGGTCTCGGGCATGTCATTGGTGTAGGTGTCAGCCAGCTCCTGCCAGATCGTGTCGCCGACCAGCGCATGTACCGCATCGAGAATGCGACGATCCTTGGTCAGTTCGAGGATCTCGCCGAATTCCTGAATGTTGATGGAGTGGCTCGGGTGGGTTGGCGACAGCTTGTGCTGCAGTGTGGTCGGGTTGCGGCCGGTAGTAGCTGCGATGGCAGCAGCGCCGCCCGGGTAATCGCGAGCGGCGTGGTACAGCGCTAAATCGAGCGGCAGGATTTCCCGCTGCGCCCGTTCCAGAGAACTGAGAGCAATTCGGCTCATGGCATTAATCCTAAAAGTTGCCAGTGCCGCGCGACAGAAGTTGGTGATACATTTGCCGCGTGGTCTGGAGAGGCCCAAACGCCGGCTAGGTTCCTAAGACCAACACCGGCACCGTGCCGAGGCGAACAATCCGTTGTTCCCCCTGGCGCAACAGCTGCCAGCTCTGTGGTAAGAACGGCAGCAACACCAAGGCTTCCGAGCCTTGGAAACGCGATGAAAGTCGGCGGCATGTGGTGTGCTCGCCCTCTTACATCGCGACCCGACTGCATTGTGGTGATGCTGTCGGGAGAAACTGGGCGGCCCTTGGGTCGCCTTTTTTCTATGCAGCTTTCTGCGGAACCGATTTTCCAAGCAACCAATCAGCGTCGAATGGATTGCCTTTTTCTCGTGCGGCTGCAGCAAGCAACTTTGCGTACTCCGTCTCACCGGTGTAATCGGTGCGAGGTAAGGAAGCTGCTAGCCTCCACTTATTGAGTGCTTGATAACTGCGTCCACACGCACGTGCCGCTGCTCCAATACCGCCAACAGCCTCAAAGGCGAAGGCAATGGCATTAGGGAAACTCTGTGGGTCTAGCATGAATGCCTCCTTTCAACTGTCGGTTGATAATAATGTTCAACTGACAGATTAGCAATCATTATGTGACTATCAACCTATGATTGATAAAGAATCCGAAAGACTTATGTTTGCCGAGCGGCTCAATTCCGCACTCGACGCCAATGGCATACGCCAGCGTGGCCGAGGGGCTGACATCATCAAACAGCTCAGCTCCAAGGGAGTCGTTAAGACACCCCAAGCCGTTAGCAAATGGCTCAACGGAGCGGCTATTCCTGAAATCGATAGTTTGACTGCGCTATCCGCGTGGCTGGGCGTGCGGAGAGAATGGCTTGAGCATGGAGTCATGCCAGTTTTCCCTCATGAAACAGGCAATCAGCAAGCAGCGCATGACGAGAACGTTATCGCACTGACTTCAAGCATGAACAAAGTGCCGCTGATTTCTTGGGTTCAAGCCGGCGCATGGTGCGAAATAGCACCCACCGTCGAACTTCTACATGCCGAACAATGGGTGCCCTGCCCAGTAAATATCAGTAGATCGGGGTACGCGCTTCGCGTTGTTGGAGACTCAATGACAAATACCGGTCCAGGTCGCAGTTATCCCGAGGGCTGCATTATCTTTGTCGATCCCGATCTTGCGGTGAACAATGGCGATCGAGTGATTGCTTCGCTGCCGAGTAGCAATGAGGCCACGTTCAAAGTTCTTGTTAAGGACGCAGGAAAGCACTATTTGAAACCTATCAACCCGCAATACCCCATCATTGAAATGACTGACGAAATGCAGATTTGCGGAAAAATCGTGGGTGCATTCACTCCTGAGTGAACACACAAGACCATATTTTCACCTGGCGGTTGTTGACTTAATTTAACCAGTGGTTGATATTTGCCTCACTCTTTACCACAGAGCGAGGCAATACCTATGCGCACCACCGCAACCTTGCATGTCCATCCGGCATGCGTCAGCAATCGCAAACTGATCGAACAATTGCAGCTCACCACGGGCTGTCTGGTCATCATTCATAACAGCAAACCCAAGCTTGTCGCCAAGTCCTGCCAGCCCTCTCCTATCGATCCAAACGGTGGAGGGCCCGCGGCATGATCAAGTACAAGATCGACAACCGCACCCTGCAGTTGCTCAACGCCCAGGTCAACCTGACCGAGACCTTCAACCATGTCCTGCGCACAGCACCGAAGCGTGAATGCTTGGCATTCCGTCTCAAGGCTGAGCGCGGCACAGTGGAAAGCACTTTTGTCGTGGAGCTGGGCAGCGAACGCCACACGCTGACCCTGCAGAACGACAAGAAGATGCACCTCAAGCTGGCCGACTTCATCGAAGAGATTGCCAACGGTCCGTTCGACGCGAGCAACTCCAGCGACCTAGCGCATCTCCCGCATGCCGATCGTCAATACGGCCGTTTTGATGTCCAGGACAAGCAGCGCATGTTCGAACTGGTGCACACCGGCGGCGTGCTGAGCCTCGACATGGGTTTTGAACTTCCCCTGCATGTGGCTCTGCATCGCACTCATACGCGCCGCGGCGTCACCGCAATCTTGAGCATCGGCAACAAGAGTCCACATACGCGCTGCTTCACCTTGTACGACCCCGATGCCGAGATCTACGCAAGGCTCATTGAGTCCATCAACCACCTTGCTGCAGCGGCCACTCCTGCTGCGCACGCGGCATGAGGAGGAAGCTATGGAACGCACCCTCGCCCAAGCAGCCGCTCAACTCGGCCTCACTCGCCCCAAACTGATCGCTCTCATGCGGGAAAAAGGTTTGCTCAAGGGAAACCTGCCGGCGGACCCGAAGCGCGACAAAGCGTACCTGCGGGTCAAGGACAGTCACTGGTATGACGAGAAATACGGAATGCAGTACAGCCAGTCGACCCGAGTCATGCAAGCCGGCATCCGCTGGCTGGCCGACCAGCTGGACATCGATCTACCCGCCATACCGGCAGACCGCCGTGACGTGGCCTAGGGAATACGCCCGCCAGATCGTTGCCATGCGCACACGCGAGGAGCGCAACGCCGCGCTCCTCGAAGTGCCCGAACATCTGCGCGAGCTGACCAGACGCCACTGCCTGAACGCCTGGAACCACCCGGCACGACAACAACGCAAGGAGGCTCGACAAGGCCATGAGTAATGCTGCACAGAATCCGCTTCGCCTGCATCCGGCGCCCGAATCGGCCACCGTCGAACTGCTCTATCGAATCTTCGGTGACGTCCTGATCCCGCTGGAAAAAGTCCGCGAGCAGTACTTTCGCAATCTCAACGAGCAGTCGTTCGTGACGGAGATCAACAGCGGCCGGATCCAGCTTCCGATCACCACGTTGGACACCAGCCGCAAGGCGCTGAAGTACGCGCACATCCGCCATGTTGCCTCGCTGATCGACATCCGCGCCTACAAGGCTGATGAAGATATGCAGCGACAGCAGGACGGCCAACACCAAACGGCCCCCACACCACTGACGGCTGTCACCACCAGCCAACGACAATCCTAGGAGCACACCACATGATGACCCCAATACAAATCGGTGCACTGATCACCCTGATAGTTCTGGCCGCCCTGCCGCTCTGGGGCGGTTACATCATGGGCCGCAGCGATGGCCTGGAGACCGGCCTGCGCGAGGGTGAAGACATCCAGCGCGCCGCAAGCGCCAAAACCATCCGCGAGCTTCGGGCCTCCCTGCAGTTCATCCGGGCCGATCACACGCGCCTGGCACAAAACTGCAAACGACTTGAAGCAGGTCCGCTCTTCGGCCCGGCCGAGCACCAGACGCCGGTCGCCATCGGCGAACTGCTGCGGATCGCGGCCGAGACCTTCAGCGCCTTCCGTACCGGCAAGAAGCTCGAGCGCGATGCTCGGTCCCTGCGCGAGCAGGCGCTTGCCATGGCTGCACAGCTGCAATCAGGACTCGAGGACAGCCAGGTCGGACAACCACTCGGCACCGCAGAGCAAGTCACTGTGGAGGCTGCGTGAATATCCAACGATCAACTTCAGCGCCCAAAGCCGACTAGAGCATGCAACGCCAGCAGATCCCCTTCAAACATGCAGAAGAAATGCAGAAAAGGAACAATATGGAAATTCATAGCGAAACTCTTGCCGAGGACGAGCTCGTAGCAATCACCGGATATCAACGACCTTCACTGCAACAGGACTGGCTCAATCGAAATGGTTGGAAATATGTACTCACGGGGTCACGTCGCCCCGTTGTCGGCCGCGTGTACGCTCGAATGAAACTATCTGGTGTAAAGCCTTCATCTGAAAATATTGCGGCCGAAGCTTGGTCACTTGATCTTTCGCGCGTGGGGTGAAAATGCGACCACGAAAGGCATCAAATCGGGATCTACCACCTCGCATGATAAGGCGGGTCAGGTCGTTGAAGAGTGGAGTTGAATGGGTCGGCTATTACTACGACGGGAGAGATGATCAAGGTAAAAGGAAAGAAATCCCTCTTGGTACCGACCTAGATGTCGCAAAGGCGGAATGGGCGAAACTCGATTGCAAACCAATTCCGCAAAAGAACACCTTGCTTGGAAAAGTTTTTGACCGATACGAGGCAGAGATCATTCCAGGCAAAAAACTTAGAACCCAGAAGGACAACTTACTTTCACTTACACAGCTTAGGAAAGCATTCAATGACGCTCCGATCAACGCTGTGACACCGCAAGTGATAGCCCAGTACCGCGATAAGCGGACCGGCAAGGTTCGGGCGAATCGTGAGATCTCGCTGCTCTCACACATCTATAACATCGCCAGAGAATGGGGTATCACCGACAAGGAAAACCCAGCCTCCGGTGTACGCAAAAACAAAGAGACACCACGTGATTTTTACGCTGACTCTACGATATGGAATGCTGTCTACGGCGCTGCCGTACCAGAACTCAAAGATGCCATGGACTTGGCTTATCTCACCGGTCAACGCCCTGCGGATGTTCTGTCCATGCGCGCTACAGACGTCACCGAAAGCTTTCTGCAGGTTTCCCAGGGCAAGACCTCAAAAAAACTCCGGATACGTCTCGATGCGGGCGAGATTATTAATGGCTTGGGTGAGCTTGTGGAGAAGCTGCTCGCGCAGCGAAAGGCACGCGCAGTCCGAAACCCATACTTGATCGTTACGGAGGACGGTCGTCATGTAACCGCTCCAATGCTGCGTCTACGATTTGATGATGCTCGAAATACTGCTATCGCGAAGGCTCTAGAGGAAGAGGATGCGCAACTCGCTTCGAACATCCGACGATTCCAATTCAGGGATATCCGACCTAAGGCAGCAAGTGAAATTGACGATATTGGGCATGCCAGCAGACTACTCGGGCATAACGATAAGCGCATAACGGAAACAGTTTATCGGCGCGTCGGCGAGATCGTAAAACCTACTCGTTGAATGCAATAAGACATTCAATCCGTTGATATATTTGTTACCACTCACTGAAGATTGAGGGTCGCCTTACCCAACGCATCTCGGCAAATGGCTGTCCCTCAAAGACGACGACGCTTTTTATATAACGACGAGGCGTTCTCTTCAACGACCACAGGGCAATGCCGCTAGCTCGTCCTCCGTCCAGCAGTGGTCCAAAAATACACAGGCCTGACAGCAGGTCCGGCTGTCGATGGGCTGTATGAGACAGCGCCCCTCACGACGGTCTTGAACAACTTGATGCGCGCAGTGATGACGCTGGTTATCCACGAAGAACGCCGGAGGGTCGACGGTGCGGGCGCTGATGGCAGACTCCATTGCGGCGTCATCCCCGCACGCAGCCCAACTATGGAATCGGCATCCTTGGGTACGAGGCTCTGCGAGGAGAAAATGCGTCGCTCTACCGGTAGCGACTAACCATTCGTCTGCCTCCGGCAGTTCGCCGACCAGTGACTTCGCCACCCCGCCGTTGCGGAATCCAGGAAACGTCGGTAGATCGGCTAGGGAAAGTGCACCGCCGAGCTCCGCCCCACAAATTTCAATTAGCGCGCTACTACGTGCATGAATTAGCTCAAGATGCGGCACCAGCGTTTCAAAGCCGTCATTTTCCTTTCGGTAATCAAGTTCGACAGGTGTGTCGTCGTCTATCACGGTGTAGATTGCCTCGTCCTTCCGGGCAACAAATAGAGCTGGATAGATCAGAATGCGCGGGCGACGAACGAACAGCGAGCTGCCGGTTCGTTCAAAATGGACATGCAGTCCCTGAAATGCTCCTGATACATCGCTGAACTCGAGGTATTGTCGAAGCTGAGCTGGACGTAAGGGAACAGGCGAGTCTTCAGTGAGAGCCGAGCGATGGAGAAGCTCAAAAATCTCCCCTGCACGCAGCTTGAATTGGGCACGGGTAAAAATGGAAATGTCATCCGGCCGTGCCGCATGAAGGAAAGTTTCAACTGGTGTCCTGAACACTACCATCCACTCGCCACTAATAATGACAGCGCGGGGCAAGTCGTGGCCATATTGCTCCTTCAGCGTTCGCACATAGCCGCAGACTTGACGTAAATAGTCGTCCCACTCACCAATGATTGGCGATATATCCTTGGCCTTTCCTTGGCGGATATGTTGGATAGCAGCAACGAGCAAGGTGGCCTGGTCAGCATACTGACCCTCCCCTCTAGCAGAGATTGCAGGCTTATCCCAAGCCTTTGCCTCGACCAGCAAGAGGGGCTCGCGGATGATATCGACTACTCCGACATAGTCCATGAACTTCGTGGTTAGAGATTGGAGACGAGCCTCTTCAAGCACATTGCCCCCACCCCCTAGTCGCCATCCAAGATGCCCGAGCAATTCATCCACGAAAAGCATGCGTGTGTCGTGCTCGTGGGGGCGGCGGCTCGGATCCAACTCGGCGAATGGGTCGCGCTGTGGCCTCGCAAGCTCTCGCTCGATCGCATCCAACAGATCCCCTAGGCCACGCTTGAAAGTGTTTCGAAGTGTCAACCGGTTCACTGGATCAGTTCCGGTAAGCGATACAGTAGGCGTCGCGCCGCCGGCCAACCGGCTTCCAAGAAGACCTCTAAACAATCAACAAGCGCAGCTCGTCGGGTTGGGATCTCGAAGATCTCTTTGTGGTCGGCGAGGAATACTCCGACCAACTGAACTAGAAGCTCCACTCCTAAAGATTCATTTTGGTAGCCTGATCGACGGCTGGCTTTCAGGGTGCTGGCCGCTAAATCAAAGGCAGCACTCGCGTCCACATCGATAAGTCGCTCGACAAGCTGCAGCATGTAGTAGGTGGTATGTGGCGATGCATACTCGCCAATTCGCTTTAGAAGATCAGCGTTTTCTTGGAAAAACACTTCAAGCCCAACACGAGAGAGCGGTATGTCGCCCCCATGTTGATTGTTCTTCGCACTGGTCGCGAAAAACATCTGCATACCAGCTGTGTCAATCAGGCTCGCGCACTCTCGCGCCTCGGTGGTCTCGACCTCGTTCAGGTCAGGAGTGTTCACCCACTTGGCAAGTTGAGCATTCGCAGCATTGACTATGTCGTAGACAAGCGCCTGAGAACGCTGGCGGAGATCGGCGTTCTTATCGGGAATGTCACCGACACCGGCAACGATAGCCTCGCGAAGCGTCGCCAAAACTGCTTTAGCTTCGTCGGCGTGTTTCCAGGGCACAGACAACCATTGATCGAGAATGACCTTTGCCTCTGTTACCTGGTAGGTGATCCAAAGGACAGTGAGCTTATTTGCGATAGCCTTGAAAAGCCGCCGCTCCCGGTCTGATCCCGGCTTTTCACGCTGCAACAGCACAAGTAGCAGCTCTAGACTAAGCGGTTGATCCGTGTGAATCAGTTTTGAAACGATGTCTCCGACCAGATGCTCGATGACCGTCAAATTTTGTTCATGAGTGAAGAGTTCTTTCAGTAGAAGCCAGAAACGATCACGGTCGAGATCCCAGATCCGGACGAGACGCACAGCCGCGTTTAGCCGGACGGCGGGATGGCGATCAAATAGAAGTTCCTCTGCGCGATGAGCTAGATCTGGATAGAGATCTGGGCGTTGCATGAACAGATCCCAATAGGCTTGCGCGGCTTCAATCCGCGCCGCAGGGCTGCCCCAAGAGGCGGACTCTTCGAACTGCGCCTCCGTTTCTATATTAAGCTCTGGACTCTCGGATCTACATGCGAAATTCAACAACTCTGCAAAAGTTGCATCCTGCTGCGGCGTCGGTGGGACCTCTTTCGATATTAACAACTCTCGCGATACGATGACTTCGCAGCCTTGACCAATTATCGCCTCTGCATTCAGCTGTAGATCGATGTGCGGCGTACTCTCTGATAGCAACGTTCGTATGGCCTGCAATGCAGCAAGAATGTCGGTAAGAGACGCCATTGCCATATCAGAGTTCGGTTCATTGCGTAGAACATTCTTCGCTACGTTAATGGCATCAATAAGTCGGGAGTTCTCTGGTGCCTCCCTATTTAGGTCTTTGATCCAGTGAAAATCGTCTGACGTAATAAACCCTGAATGTATGGCGAAAAGCCGCTCATTTGTGGTGGTCTGGTCTAGGGTTTTCGCGTCCAAGATTTGCAGGGCTTCAGGAGTGACTAAATTGTCACGACCGATTGCAGAAAAAACGCGCTCCAGAAAAGCTTGCCGCGCTTCCGTTCGATGTTTGAAACTTGAGAAGTCAAACCCGAACACGGCCTGTTCAAAAGCCTGCCGCTCTTGCATCGATCGTCGCTCAATGCCCTTCGCAACGAGATCAATTGCATCCTTGCGTGTGTCTGGAAGGATAAGGAAGGGTTCGGTCACCGCTATGGACCAGAGTTGGTCTACCAAGCCATCGCCGCGCTCGACAGCACAGAGGAACATCCGAGACCACACAATTGCGAACGAAGCTTCCTGGATCAGGATATCGATCAGAGCGAGAGCTTCGGCCTCCGGGGCGCCTTTGAGGTAAGTGCGCAATTTCGATACCAGGCTATTCGCGTCTCGGTCGTACTCGCTATCAGGATCGTGGGCCCAAATATAGCTGCGGTCTTCCCGCAGACGGATTGAGTGTCCGCTGACAAGAAACTCTAGGTCGAGGGCGTCATCGGTGGGGCTATGTTCACGCGCAACGTAGCCTTCAACCGCATTCATGACGGCCCTTACCGCAGCTCGTGGGTGGGACTGTAAAAACTTAGGCAAGTACTCGCCTAGCGACCAACGCGCCATTTCATAATCTTGCCGGGCATTGGAGGTCAGGGAGAGGATTTGGCTTTGACCAATTCGGGTTTGGCGATCCTCCCTCACTTCATAATCGAACACTATTCGATAGATGTAGTTAGTGACGAACTCAGGATCGATGTCTCCCACCGCCGCAATCTTGTAGCAGACTGCCGGCACCTCCTCATGCCCGAACTGATTCATTCGATGGCGATCGAACAGCTGGATTAACAACCCACGCGAAGCCTCAACATCGGAGCCATAGGTGGCAATGACGAAGCCAATCGCGGACCTGACAATAAATGCTGGTTCCGGCAGGGTAAGGCCGTGTGCTAATAGTGCACGTGCAGCCTTACCGAGCATCGGCTTTAAGGCAACATCCGTGACTCTTTCGATGAGAATATGGAGTAGAAAGCGAAGGTTGCTCGCTACGCTTGTTGGGGCACTTGCCAAACAATCAGCTAGATAAGCCCAAGGCTCCAACGCAAATTTCTTTTCGTCCTCAAGCTGCACGACAAGAGCGCCGGCAATATGCGACAGCGTTTTCGATACCGTATTGTCACCCGCTTTGGCTAGGTTACCCAACCATAGACAATCTTGGGGTGCAACGGGAAACTCTGCCCCCAATCGACCGGCGGTGCTACGGATGATTGGATCTCCATCATCATCGTTGATGAGGGTGCCCACTGCGATCCAAAATCGTGCGTGATTCGTCTCGGACTCCCAAACTTCACGCAACACGAACCCAAGCGCTGGCGAAAGCATCAACCCCAGAGCGTCGGCCTTGCTGAACCTATAGGCGCCGTTAACAATCGTGCTCGGATCAAGGGCGAGCCGCGCTGCCGCGTAGTCGAACAGCAGATGATGTCGGAATTGAACCCCCCGTCCGGCATCAACGACTACGAGCACTCCTTCCTTACACAGAGTGTCGATCATGGCAGGGTTATCGCCCGCTGCCTGGAGTGTTGGAGCGCGGAGTGCTCGAGCTTGAACCATAAGCTGGACCACTCGGCTAAGGCTACTCCTTGCAGGCAAACCGTGACCTTCTACACGGTGATCCCAGTACAGGCGCAACAAATCCGCTTGAGAAGCGACTTCGTCTAGATGCTTGACCGAGCCCCCCAAAATTAGCTCGCTGAGCAGCCGAGTGTTGAACGGCACCATCGCCAAGTCACGCAAACGCGAGGGTGTTTTTGCTAGACATCTCGCCAGTTCCGGCGACTGGTGCAAGAGTTGGTCAAATTCGGCTTCCGACCATAGCGGCACTTGAATGTGCTGGACCTCGGCGAAAGATGGGTCAGCAAGTGAGGCCTCTGGCGGTTTACCTTTGAACAGCACACGCAATTGCTGCCCCATGCGCAGATCAAAATTACGAATCGACGCAACAACGCTCCAGCGTCCCTTTCGTTCTAAAACTCGCTCAATGAGTGCTCGGAACACCCCTTCACCGTGACCGCCGCGCGTTGCATCTAGTGCATCAACAATGAGAAAGGCGGGCCCCGGTCCGTCCCAGGCTTCCAGTACATCAAGCAGCGGGTGCCGCAGTCCTATCTCACGAGACAGACCTTCAAGGCTTTCGATCGAATATCGGTCGACGGCAAGTTGCAGGATATCAAAACCGTCATTGCTCAATTGGCGAGCAAGAGCGTTAAGAACCCCGCTCTTGCCTGCCCCCGGCTCGCCGATAATGAGCAGAGGGCCATTCTGTACTGCAATTTCAACCGCGGTTTGACAGTCACGCCGCACCGATAGCGGTGCTCCACTGACTACTTCGATCTTTTCATAGCTGCCAAGTGCTTCGGCTATCTGCTTGGAATGCTGCTGAAGAGTCTGGATGTCGGCGCGATACTTAGGAGACGCACTGAGTACGATGCCCCGGCGGACAAGTAATTGCCTCAAAATAGAAAGGTCACCACCTCCGCGCTCTTGCATCAGTCGACCGCTAAGATCAGACAGCGCTGTGAACGCGGTTTCTGCATTCAAGTCCGTGCCAAATGCCTTGACAAGAGATCCACTTGCCAACGCACTGCCACGCTCACCATCGAAGGTGAAGACAACCACTAATTTCGCCAACTCCGACAGCAATTGATCATCGATAGGAGTCTTGGTGATACTCGCCCAAGCTTGTGCGACTAAGTTACTAAATACCTGATATGCCCGCTGCTGCGCTTGGTTAAGCGAGCCACCGCCCGGTTGTGAGACGAGGCGAAGTGCATTCGGTAGATCGCTCCTGATTTGAGATGATGCTTGGGGACTCACAGCCAGCACCAACCGGTCGCGCGAGGGATCGAGCGGCCGGTTCCATTCCATCGAGCCATCGCCCTGCTGTGCAACAAACCAATGGCGAACAAACTGAACAATTGTCTTACCCAGCGGGGAGTTTGGATCTTCACTGAGGGTCGTCGTTGTCTTGGCCTGCACAGCGACGTAGCCGCCGTCACTAGTTTTGATCAGAAGGTCGTCAACCGGCGCCTCAGTCTCGAAGCGGATCCACTCTGGTGCCGCGGCGCCAAGACGAAAGCTGTCATCAAACCGATCACCTGCCAAAATCCAGGACGAGAACAGAGCGCCAAGCTGCTGTTCGAAACGAATGCCAGCGCTGGTCGCAGCGCCGCCGCCGCCAATACGGTCACTTTGTGAGGAATGTCGTGGCGTTTGGGTCAAGGCAAGTTTCCGATCTAAGTATGAGAATTGGGTAGTGATAGCCGAGTTCGACGGCATTGGCAATCTGTGAAGCATAGGCTGCCAGCCGTGGGAAGAACTGGCACCTGCGTAAAGCCTGCTGCAAATGCACAGTCATCTACCAAATGCGTTGCTTGTTCAGCATCCGATCGCTTCTGGTCGTCATTTTCAGCCCTTCTTGAAAGGTCTTAACTCAAGATTCCCCCTCAGACGAGATGATTTTGAGTTAACGAAAAGTCTCGTTGCATCTTTGATATTTAGGGGCTATCCGAACTCACTGGAATCAAAAAAACCGGCCAAATCGTTTCCGCAAATAAACTTTCACCCCTTGATTTCAAAGGCCTTCAAAGCATCAATGAATACTGCCAAGCGGAAACAAATATAGCTTAAGGCATTGAAATATATAGATTAATCTCCAGACTTGAAAACCGTCGACTGTAACAGGTCCATGAGTTCGAATCCCATCGCCTCCGCCATCTATATACGACAAAGCCCTGATTATTCAGGGCTTTGTCGTTTCTGGCTTTTGGAAAAATCGTCGAGCCCACAC
>Ga0065714_10002427_pt1 | contig 17860 bp, 11 predicted proteins | sample MisRhiReplicate2_FD_59101 | JGI IMG/M metagenome (GOLD analysis project Ga0065714, IMG submission 59101) | Miscanthus rhizosphere microbial communities from Kellogg Biological Station, MSU, sample Rhizosphere Soil Replicate 2: eDNA_1 v2... | ecosystem: Host-associated > Plants > Roots >...
GACAAAGAAAAGGCTATGCATAGCCCTGCTTTTTACAAGTAGATTTATCCGACTCTACCCTGTAGGTAAGAGTGGAATCTAGTTAAGATTTTTGTGTTTTTTGTAGATCGGATACAGGAATACAGCACCCAAAATAATGATGGCTCCGAGGTAAAAACCGAGCGACATAGCCTCCTTTGTTCCGAAGAATAAGAAAGCTAAAATAATGCCGTATACGGGCTCAAGATTGGTGATGAGCGCTACGCGGAATGCGGTTATTGTTCGCATCACTGAGACGCCTGCAACGTAGGCTAAAGCGGTGCAAATAGTACCTAGTAAGATCAGGTAAATCCAGTCGGTAGAGCTTAGGTTGAATCGTTCAGTTAGTAAGCTTTGATCGAACAAACGGTATAGGCTGATCCAGAAAAATGCACCTGCAATCTCATAAAAGCTGATCACCAGAGGGTCACTTTTTTGTACAAATGTGGAGTTTATGGTACCGAAAAGGCTCGAGCCAAGGGCTGCAGAAAGACCGAAAATGATACCTAAAGTGTATTGTGATTCGAACTTAAAGATGAGGTAGATGCCCAAAATGATGATTAAGCCGATGATGATATCCGAGATCTGGATCTTTTGTTTCTTGATTAGGGGCTCCAGAATAGCTGTAAAGAGCGTAAAGGAGGACAGGCAGACCAGGGTAACGGAAACAGTGGATACTTTAATGGAATAGAAAAAGAATATCCAGTGCATGGCTACAATGCTTCCGGTAAAAAAGAATTGTAAAAACTGCTTTTTTGTTACTTTAAGACTGGTTTTACTGAATTTAAAGTAGACGAAAAGCGTAATGGTTGCGATTAAAACGCGGTACCATACCATTTGTACGGCATCTACGGAGATTAATGCGCCAAGAATGCCTGTGAAGCCCCATATGAATACTGTGAAGTGTAAAATCAGCAAGTTTTTGTTTGGGTTGGCCGCTTGTTTTGTCATTATTTAGGTGCTTTTCGAAGCAGATAGTATCCTAATAAACCGAAGAATAATGTAGGAGCCATTACTGCAAATAGTGGAGGCATGCTGCCTTTAATAGAAAACATTTTTGCGAATTGGTTAAATACAATATACGCAAAACTTAGTATAATTCCGATTCCCAGAGGGAGTCCAACGCCTCCACGGACCTTTCTGGACGACAATGCAACGCCTATTAGCGTCAAAACAAAGGCCGAAAGCGGGTGTAAATAGCGCTTATATTGCTCAAATAGGAGGTCGTTCAGTACACCTGATCCTCTTATTTTTTCCTTTTTGATCTTTTCTGAAAGCTCCCTTCCTGTAAGGTTTTCATAGATGTTATCATAAGGAGAGAAGTCGTCCGGACGCATATCAAGTATGGTGTCCTTGGTTTGACCAGAGCCGTTGGTGAAGGTTTCTTTTAAACCTTTAACATCCCTTACTGAGAAGTTTATTAGCTTCCAGGAACGCTTTAAAGAATCCCATCTGATTTCATCAGCAACCAGCTTTTTAGTCAATTCATCGCCTTTAAAGTTATCCAGGGAGAAGCGTGTACCTGTATTGCTCTTGTTGTCGAAGTTATCTATGAAAATATAGGTGTTGTTGTCCAGTTTCATATGTATGTTGTTCTTGGTGGAGGGAGCACCTGTCTTTACATACGTGTTTTCAAAGCTGTTTTTGAGCGTATTGGTATAGGGAAGGATATATAAATTAGAGGCCAGATTAACGGCAAAAATGATTGAAGCAGATACGAAATAAGGCATCAGGAAGCGGTTAAAGCTCACTCCACCGCTTAAAATTGGTACAATCTCCGTCTGATCCGCCATCTTTGCTGTAAAAAATATAACGGCAATGAAATTAATCAATGGCGAGAGCATATTTACATAATAGGGTACTGAACCGGCATAATAGAGGGTCATAATCTGCCAAAGACTAAGATTAGACTTTAAAAAATCGTCCAGTTTCTCAGATAAATCAAAGATAATGATGATGACAATAAACAGCGTAAGGGTATACAGAAATGTACCCAGATACTTGCTGATAATGTACCAATCAATAATTTTGATCCGGTCTTTGATGATATTCATTTATAATTTATTACCTAATATAGTAACCATTTTGTTTTTCCAGGCGTAAAACTCACCGCTAATAATTTTCTCACGTGCAGTATTAACAAGCCATAAGTAAAAATGCAGGTTGTGCAACGTTGCAATTTGCGCACCCAACATCTCTTTCGAGTGCATTAAGTGTCTTAAATAGGCTTTCGAATACACTTGATCAGCAAGCAGGTCGCTATCTGCCTCAATAGGAGAGAAGTCATCAGCCCATTTTTTGTTACCAATGTTTATGATCCCGTTTTTGGTAAATAACATCCCGTTTCTGGCATTTCTGGTCGGCATTACACAGTCGAACATATCTATACCCAGTGCAATATTCTCTAAAATGTTGATGGGAGTACCTACGCCCATTAGATAACGAGGTTTTTCTTCGGGAAGTATCTCACAAACCACCTCTGTCATTCCGTACATTTCTTCTGCAGGTTCACCTACTGAAAGTCCGCCTATCGCATTTCCTTCACGATCCATAGAAGCAATGAATTCTGCAGATTTCCTTCTAAGGTCTTTATATACAGATCCTTGTACGATAGGGAATAAGGTTTGGCTGAAGCCATATTTAGGCTCCGTTGTGTCAAAACGAGTGCAACAACGTTTTAACCAGCGGTGCGTCATGTTGATTGAGTTCGCCGCGTATTTATAATCACAGGGATAAGGTGTACATTCATCAAAAGCCATGATGATATCGGCACCAATGGTGCGTTGAATATCCATCGCATATTCAGGTGTGAAAAGGTGTTTCGAGCCGTCGATATGAGAATGAAATGTTACACCTTCCTCTTTAATTTTTCTTACTTTACTTAAAGAATAGACCTGAAAACCGCCACTGTCGGTAAGAATTGGTCTGTCCCAGCCAATAAACTTATGTAAACCACCGCCTCGCTCAATGATGTCAAGTCCCGGTCTTAAATATAAATGGTAGGTGTTTCCTAAGATGATTTTAGCGTCGATATCATTTTTTAGTTGCTGCTGGTTAATTGATTTAACCGTTCCTGCAGTGCCCACAGGCATGAAAATGGGGGTTTGTATATCGCCATGATCTGTTGTAATCGTTCCCGCTCTCGCCTTCGAATGTATATCCTTCGCTTGTAAATTAAATTTCATCTTAATGTGTTTATTGTTTTTTGAGCCTTATCATTAATAAATGATGATTTTAGTGCATTCAAAAAAGCTGCGCAAAAATAGGAAAAATCAAGCTATAAAATGGTTAAATTTTTTATCAACATAAAGGAACATTACAGATTAAAAATCAGAAATTTGGCAGCATCAAAATTACGTCGTGGAATTAACCTTTATTGATGGCGCTTTAGCAGAGCGCTTAGCGTACAGCCTGCTCGGCATCTTAGTTTTTTGTTTTCTGATACAGCTGTATTTTAGCTTGTTTGTGCACCTTAAACTGGCAAGGTTAAAGGTTGCTCCTGTACCTGAAACTGGTAGAAGACCTTTAAGTGTAGTGATTTGCGCGCGTAATGAGGCCGAGAATCTGACAAAGTACTTGCCTATAGTGCTTGAGCAGGATTATCCTGATTTTGAGGTTGTTGTGGTTAATGATAGATCTTGGGATGGTACAAAAGATGTATTGGAAGCATTTGCAAAAGCGTATAAGCACCTTAAAATTGTAACTGTTAATGATGGCAATAAATTTATTGCGGGTAAGAAGTTTGCGGTAACAATGGGTATAAAAGCTGCTGCTCATGAGTGGCTTGTTTTCACGGATGCCGATTGTATGCCGGCCTCTTCGAAATGGTTGCTTGGTATGCAACAACCGGATCAGGACCATGTTGAAATTGTTTTGGGTTATTCTCCATATATCAAGAAAAGAGGGATTTTAAATGCCTTAATTCGTTTTGAAACTTTTTTTACGGCTGTAAATTATCTGTCGTTTGCTATAAAAGGTATACCTTATATGGGGGTTGGCCGGAATATGGCGTATAAGAAATCACTGTTTTTTAACAATAAAGGTTTTGCTGCGCACATGCACATCCCTTCGGGTGATGATGATCTTTTTGTAAACGCACATGCCCATAATGGCAATACTTCAATATGTATTCAAAAGGAAGCACATGTATGGAGTGAGCCCAATACAAGCTTTAGTGCATATTTAAGACAAAAAAAACGCCATTTTGGTGCGGGTAAATTGTATAAACCTCAGCATAAGTTCATTTTGTCGGCGCAGATCATTATACAGTTTCTCTTTTATGTTATCTTAGTGACACTGATGTGCTTTAAAGCAACCCTTTACCCAGCTCTAGGGGTACTGGGCTTAAGTATTATCATCAGATGTTTTGTTTACCCACGCATTTTAAACCGACTAAATTATGGCGATTTAAGGTGGTGGTTCCCTATTTTAGATATGCTTTTATTCATTTTTCTAGTGTTTAATGGCATTGTGTCTATATTTGTTAAAAAAGTACAGTGGAAATGAAGTCAACCCTAATACAGGAATATTTTAAAGACCTCACTGAGCAGCAGATTGCCCAGTTTGATCAGTTATATGATTTATACAGCTTTTGGAATGCACAGATCAACGTGATCTCGAGAAAGGATATTGATGAGCTTTATGAACGTCATATTCTGCATTCGCTGGGGATTGCTAAATTCTGTACATTCAAACCTGGTGAAAAGGTATTAGATGTAGGTACAGGTGGTGGTTTTCCTGGAATTCCGTTGGCTATTATGTTCCCTGAAACGCAGTTTCACCTTGTAGATTCAATAGGTAAGAAGATTAAAGTTGTTACTGAAGTGGCGCATGCGCTGGGCTTGAAGAATGTTAAAGCTAGCCATTTAAGAGCAGAACAAATTAACGATAAATTCGATTTTGTGGTGTCAAGAGCCGTAACGCGTCTGATTGATTTTTACCCATGGATAAAAGGTAAGTTCAATAAGGAATCAAAAAATGCGATTCCTAATGGTATTTTATACCTAAAAGGTGGTGATTTGGCTGAGGAGATAGCTGAATCGCGTTTAAAAGCAGAGCTATATCCACTTTCTGCTTACTTTAAAGAAGAGTTTTTTGAGACCAAATACGTGGTTTATATCCCACAGTAATTTTTTCTATTTATTGAAATGATCCCATTCCGGTAATTTAGTTGCAGGGATGGGATCATTTTTTTTTAAACTGTGGATGATTTATAATTATATGTATAAGTTAGCCCATGAGTTTAATCCATAAAATTGGGCTGACACTGATTAAAAATGTTGGGCATGTTACTGCTAAGCAATTATTGGTGCATTTTGGTAGTGCTGAAGCTGTTTTTAAAGCTAGAAAGAGGCAATTGTTACAGATTCCCGGTATTGGGGAGCTTACAGCTAACCTGATCTTAAGAAATAATGCACTCGCAGAGGCCGAGAAACACGTCCTTTTTATTGATAAGCACCAGATACAGGTGCTTTTTTATACCGACGATAATTATCCTGAACGATTAAAAGGCTGCTATGACGCGCCGATTTTGCTGTATTACAAAGGTAATGCAGATTTGAATCAGTCGAGGATTATAAGTGTAGTAGGCACGAGGAGGGCTACAGCTTATGGCCGACAGCTCTGTAAGCAGCTTGCAGAGCACCTTTCACCGTATAATGTAATCATTGTAAGTGGCCTGGCTTACGGAATAGATGTGGCTTCGCACAAGGAAAGCCTGTCGCACAATATTCCTACAGTAGGGGTAATGGCGCATGGTTTAGACCGTATTTACCCGGCTTTACACAAAACTATCGCTCAGAAAATGGTATTAAACGGTGGTTTATTAACAGAGTTCCTGCCTGGTACAAATCCTGATAAAGAGAATTTTCCTAAAAGAAACCGCATTATTGCGGGAATTTCTGACGCTACGATAGTTGTTGAGGCTACTGCTAAGGGTGGCGCATTGATTACGGCAGATATTGCAGGTTCTTATAATAGAGATGTTTACGCATTTCCGGGCCGTACTGAAGACCAGTATTCTGAAGGCTGTAATTTCCTGATTAAAACGAATAGGGCAGCATTGATTAACCATGCCAAAGATCTGGTTTATTACCTTGGATGGGAGGAGCTTGTGCCTGAAAAAGAGGGGCTGCAGGTTCAGTTGCCTATAAATCTTTCCAAAGATGAGCAACAAATCGTGGCTCTTTTACAGGATACTTCAATGGGGATAGATGAACTGGCTACTCGTTTAAATGTTAGTCTGAGTAAGCTGGCGATGCGCTTGTTGAACCTTGAAATGCAAGGGATTTTGATTTCTTTACCTGGTAAGGTATACAAGCTGAATTAGGATATTTTTATTTCGCATAATTTTCATTGGTTATTAAGTCTATTGAACTAATAGATTAAAATGTTATATTGTTAATTTTATTACTTCGATATTATATTTTGATTGTTGGTTTGTTGGTAGAATTTCAATCTTCTATTCGTATTTTTGCATCATGTGGTATAATAATATTTTAGAAACTATTGGCAATACGCCANTGGTGAAATTGAATAACATTACTAAAGAGATTTCTGCTACAGTACTGGCNAAAATCGAAACAACCAATCCGGGTAATTCTATTAAAGACCGTATGGCTGTAAAGATGATAGAGGATGCTGAAAAGAGCGGAAAGCTTAAACCTGGAGGCACAATTATAGAAGGAACATCGGGTAATACTGGTATGGGACTGGCTATGGTGGCGATTATCAAAGGTTACAAGTGTATTTTTACGACAACAGATAAGCAATCTAAGGAGAAAGTAGACGCTTTGCGTGCTTTTGGGGCGGAGGTAATTGTATGTCCGACCAACGTAGAACCCGAAGATCCACGTTCTTATTACTCGGTTTCTTCTCGCTTGGAGCGGGAGGTTCCTAATTCCTGGAAGCCTAATCAATATGATAATTTATCCAATTCGCAAGCGCATTATGAACAGACCGGACCTGAAATCTGGGCACAAACGGAGGGAAAAATCACACATCTTGTAGTAGGAGTGGGCACTGGAGGAACGATTTCCGGCACCGGAAAATATCTGAAAGAGAAGAACCCAAACATTAAAGTTTGGGGTATAGATACCTATGGCTCTGTTTTTAAGAAGTATAAAGAAACGGGTATTTTAGATAAAAATGAGATTTATCCATACATCACTGAAGGTATTGGTGAGGATTTTCTTCCAAAAAATGTTGATTTTGACGTAATTGACCTGTTTGAAAAAGTAACGGATAAGGACGCTGCATTGATGACACGTGAGATTGCCCGTAAAGAGGGAATCTTTGTTGGTAATTCTGCAGGCTCGGCCATTGCTGGACTATTACAATTAAAGGATAAGTTAAAGCCAGAAGATGTAGTGGTTGTAATTTTTCATGATCATGGTAGTCGTTATATGGGTAAAATGTATAATGAAGACTGGTTAAGGGAGCGTGGTTTTCTTAAGGATGAGAAGCTTACAGCTCGTTCTATCATTGCGAAAAAGGAAAATACCGAGATTATCACGATTGATTGTGAGAAAACGATTCATGAGGCATTTAACAGTATGAGTACGCTCAATATCTCTCAAATACCTGTTACACAGCAAGGAATGGTGATAGGTAAGCTTGCCGAAAGTGATATTTTAAAAGCGCTATTAGAAAATCCTTCGCTTAAGTCAGCTCCTGTACAGCAGATCATGTCGGCGGGATTTCCTTTTGTAGATTTAAATACTTCAATAGACAGGATTTCTGCATTAATTAATAAAGAAAATAGTGCTGTTTTAGTTGAAGATGAAGAAGGAAAGATTGAAATTATTACGCAGTATGATATCATTAACGCGATTTCGAGTTAATTGAAAAAATGGTAAGAGATCCTGGTGTAAATTTAGAATAACGTAACGGAACAAAAAAAGCCCCAATTTGGGGCTTTTTTTGTTTTATGCAAAGGTATTAAACAGTGTAACTACCTTGAATTGTTACATGTTAATACTGGTATATTAATGAGTTGGAGCCGAAGCTTCTACACGTTTAATGTCTGCACCCAAGGCGCGTAAACGTGTATCAATGTCCTGGTAACCACGTTCAATCTGCTCAATATTGAAGATAGTTGATTTACCTTCAGCAGATAATGCTGCGATTAGCAGAGAAACACCTGCACGAATATCAGGAGAAGTCATGCTGATACCTCTTAATTTGTATTTTTTATCGATACCGTTAACAGATGCACGATGTGGATCACAAAGTATGATTTGAGCACCCATATCTATCAGTTTATCTACAAAGAATAACCTGCTTTCGAACATTTTCTGATGAATTAACACGTTGCCTCTGGCTTGTGTAGCTACTACAAGGACGATACTTAACAGATCTGGAGTAAAGCCGGGCCATGGAGAATCGGCAATGGTTAACATTGAACCGTCAATAAATGACTCGATTACATAGTGTTTTTGAGAAGGAATGAAGATGTCATCACCTATTAATTCAAACTTGATACCTAGTTTTTTAAATACGTCAGGTATTACACCAAGTTCTGAATAGCAAACATTTTTAATAGTAATTTCCGATTCAGTCATGGCTGCTAAGCCGATAAAAGAGCCAATTTCTATCATGTCAGGCAACATTCTATGTTCTGTTCCGCCTAGTTTTTCAACGCCTTCAATGGTTAATAGGTTAGAGCCTACGCCAGAGATTTTAGCCCCCATGCGGTTCAACATCTTACACAATTGTTGTAAGTAAGGTTCGCATGCTGCGTTATAAATAGTTGTTGTCCCTTTTGCCAATACAGCAGCCATTACGATGTTAGCGGTACCAGTTACAGAAGCTTCATCAAGTAGGATGTATGCACCCTTTAAGTCTGTTGCATCAACGTTAAAGAACTCTTTTTTATGGTCATATACGAATTTCGCGCCTAGTTTTTCAAAGCCAATGAAGTGTGTATCAAGTCTTCTGCGACCAATTTTATCACCTCCCGGCTTAGGAATAGCGGCCTTTCCGAAGCGTCCTAATAGCGGACCAACGATCATGATTGAGCCTCTTAAGCCGCCGCCTTTAGCTTTAAAAATGTCAGATTGGAAAAAATCCTGGTTGATATTTTTAGCTTCAAAGGTATAAGTGTCTTTGTCTAAGCGTTCGATAGTAACGCCCATATCTCCCAGCAGTTCAATTAGTTTATTAACATCCTTAATGTCGGGGATGTTGCTGATCGTAACTTTCTGATCAGTTAACAGAACGGCAGAAATGATTTGAAGTGCTTCATTCTTAGCTCCCTGAGGTTGAATTTCGCCTTTTAATTTCTTACCGCCAATTATTTCAAATGCGTTCATGTGATTTGTAAGATGTATAAATAAAAATGGGTAAGATTAATGCCTTTGTTTAGCATTATTGTTGCGGGCAGGACGGTTGTTATTGTTGTTTTGTCTGCCTTTACCGCTATTGTTTCTTCCACGGTTGTTGTTTGATGGTCTTGCTACCTGCGGCTTGAATTCAACTTTGTTTAAGTTAACATTCTCATCCAGTTGTAGTTGACCTCCAGATAACTCGCGAAGGTTTTTTAAAATGGTTTCATCAGCTACGCTGTCTTTGTTCCAGGTAACGTAAGCCATTTTCATGAAGTTGGCAATTCCTTGTACCATTGCTGCCCTGCGCTCGGGTTCTTCCACTGCTTTAGCTCTTTCGATCATCATCTCTACTGTTTTACCATAGTGTTTGTAGGTAATTCTTTGTTGAGGATAACCGATGTGCTGTGGTTTTACCAATGCATCTTCAGGTGTAGGTTTTGGATAAGGACTGTCTACATCAATTTTATAACCCGAAATGATATGTAAATGATCCCAAAGTTTATGTTTGAAATCTGCAACATCACGTAAATGTGGGTTTAAAAAGCCCATTAGGTCAATTACTGCCTGGGCATATTTATTGCGTTCTTCAAGATCGGGAAGTTCGATAATGTACTTCACCATGTTTTGTACATTACGGCCATATTCGGCTAAAATCAACTCGTTTCTTGTGGTGTTATATTCGAAATTCATTTATATGTTTTCGTTAATATTTTAATTTCTCTAATAGTTCTGCTTTCCCTGAGTCTTTTTTCATCAGTACCTAATTTGCTTTTTAAAGGTTATGAAGCTTGCAAAGTAGTAAAACTCAAAGGGCTATAACCGGCACAGTTATTAAAGAAATAACGACAAAAGGCCGATTTTTATATATTACAATCAGTTTTATTTAATTTAATGCTTGTAAGTTCTGTAAATATAAGGGTTATTTAACAATTCGCAACTTTGCAAATTTTAATAACAATTGCTTGTTACCAAGGCCCTGGAAAAATACAGTAGCTTTTACATCGGGTAGGGTACCTTCAAGACTAATGATTTTTCCGAAACCAAACTTTTCATGTTCTACATCCATACCATTTTGGAACGCATTGGCTGCATCAGGTGCAAAACCTGGTGTAGGTACGTGTGCTTTAGGCAGCATTGATGTCGTTTTTGGTCTTTGTGGTGGCGCGCCAACTGTTCCTGAACCTGATGACATTGTAGGTTTTGGCTTGCTAAAAGTATCACGTTGTTGTGTCCAGCTACGTTTTTCGTCGCTAAAATTGCTTTCGCCTAAGCTGCTTTTTGCAGGTTTAACTACTTCAATTTCAAGGTAACGCGCATTAATCTCGTCGATAAAACGGCTAGGTTCGCAATTGGTTAAACTTCCCCATCTGTAGCGTGAGGTAGCATAGGTGAGGGTCAGCTTCTTTTCTGCACGGGTTACGGCAACATAGAACAACCTGCGTTCTTCTTCCAGATCTGTTCTTGAATTGAGCGACATCTGTGATGGGAACAGGTTTTCTTCCAGTCCTACCACAAAAACGTTCTTGAACTCCAAACCTTTAGAAGAGTGGATGGTCATCAAAGAAACGGTGTCTTTCTCTTTATCGTCTTTCTTGTCATCATTGGTTAATAAGGCAATGTCTTGCATAAAGACAGCAAGACTACGGTCTTCAATGTCTTCACGCTCGCCAAATTCCTTAATACCATTTAATAATTCCTGTATATTTTCGTGTCTGCCACGACCTTCTTCAGATTGATCGGCATGAAGTTCTTTTAAAATCCCCGAGTGTTGTGCGATATATAGGGCTGTCTCGTAAGCATCCAGTTTCTTGGCTTCTGCGCTGAAACTCTGGATCATCACAGCAAAATCATTCAATTGATTTGCAATTCTTCCCGGTATATATTGCTGTGGGTTACAGATTACCTGCCACATCGTGATGTTATGCTGGTCGGCCGCCACACTGATCTTTTCAACAGTTGTGTCTCCAAGCCCTCTTTTTGGATAGTTGATTACCCTTTTGATGGCTTCTTCATCCGCAGGATTAAAGGTCAATCTGAAATAAGCGATTAAATCTTTGATCTCTTTACGTTGATAGAAGGATAGCCCACCATATATCTTATAAGGTACATTAAGTTTCCTTAAGGCCTCCTCCATAGCCCTTGACTGGGCATTTGTTCTGTAAAGAATAGCGAAATCATTGTAGTTATAGCCTTTAGTGCTACGTTCCTGTACAATAGCATCCGCAACGATTTTACCTTCTTCGTTGTCGGTAAATGCACGTTGTACCTTAATTCTATCACCTGATTCGTTGTCAGAGAATACGTTTTTCTCTAATTGGTTTTTGTTGTTGGCAATAATACTATTGGCCACTTCAACAATATTTTGTGTTGAACGGTAGTTCTGCTCCAGTTTGTATACTTTCAACTCCGGATAATCACGCTCAAAGTTTAATATATTCTGGATATTTGCACCCCTGAAGGCATAAATACTCTGTGCATCATCACCTACTACGCATATGTTCTGATAAGCAGCGGCCAGTTTTTTAACAATAGTATACTGTGAAAAGTTGGTATCCTGGTACTCATCCACCATCAGGTATTTGAATTTCTGCTGGTATTTGTTCAGTACGTCAGGGTGTGTTTTTAACAATACATTCGTTTTGAACAACAAATCGTCAAAGTCCATAGCACCAGCTTTAAAGCAGCGTTTGGTGTATGTTTCATAAATTACCCCAATTAATGGTCTTTTATTGCTTACATCCTCAGCCTGAATTTCAGGGTTTTGCATGTATTCGGTATGAGAAACAAGGTTGTTTTTTGCAGAGGAAATGCGGTTGTAAACAAAGTTTGCATTATATAGCTTATCATCCAGCTGCATTTCACGCAAAATGGTACGAATCAGACTTTTGCTATCGTCTGTATCATAAATGGTAAAGTTTGAAGGATAGCCAATCTTTTCAGCTTCAACCCTTAATATTTTAGAGAATACAGAGTGAAATGTACCCATCCATATGTTCTTTGCTTCGGCACCAATTACTTTCATGATACGCTCGCGCATATCTTTGGAAGCCTTGTTGGTAAAGGTAAGTACAAGGATATTAAAGGGATCGACTCCTTTTTCAATCAAGTGTGCCACTCTGTAAGTGATTACTCTTGTTTTTCCGGAGCCTGCACCTGCAACGATCATTGCCGGGCCTTGTGTGTTCTCTACTGCTGCGCGTTGTTGGGGGTTTAAACCTGCTAAATAATCCAAAATCCGTTCCTGATATTTATAGTATGCTGTTTATAGATACATTCTTAATACAACTGCAAATTTAAGAAATTATGTGCGTTTAATAGAATGTGTTGGTAAATTACTCGGAATGGGGGAGTTCAGTGTATTGACTTGGAGTTGTGCCAAATTGCTTTTTAAATTCTTTAGTAAAATATCTGCTGTCAACAAAACCTACGATATAGGCAATTTCTGATATGGGATATTGTTTTTGGATAATCATTTTGGCAGCTTTTTTTAATCGGATACTTTTCGAGAAATCATTTACGGTCATATCTGTAAGTGCCTTTATCTTTTTATATAAGACTGATTGACTCATTCCCATTTTATCTGACAATATATCTACACCAAATTCTCTGTTTTCCATGCCGGTCTCAATTATCCCGATAAGCTTCGATAGGAATTGTTCATCCAGGTTGTTTATGGTGATGTTTCTGGGTTCAAAAAGAAACTGCTGACGATATTTAGCGGAGATTAGCTCCCTTGATTCCAGCGTATTACGCACATTCAATAGCAATACATCCTTGCTAAATGGTTTGGTTAAATAGAGGTCGGCCCGCATAGCTAATCCGCTAACCTGATCGGCCTGGGAACTTTTCGCAGTAAGCAATATTACCGGAATATGGCTGGTTTTTTCGTCCGTTTTAATGTCGTTGCAGAGTTCCAGCCCATTTTTGTTCGGCATCATGATGTCGCTGATAATCAGGTCCGGAATCTCCGTTTTGGCCATTTCCAGTCCGGCTACTCCATCCACGCTTTCCAATATTTTATATTCTGTTTCAAGAATACTTTTTATTAATGAACGTAGCTTGTCATTGTCTTCTACAATCAGGATGCTGAATTTTCTGGTATCCTGACCCGTGGTGTAGGGTTGTAGTGCGCTTTCATTAAGCTGTATGTAATCCGGTTTGCTTTCTAATTGTGGTAAGGGTGAAAGATTTTGAGTATGCGAAATAGGGAATTTAATTGTAAAACAGGTATTTCCTTCTTCACTTTTAACTGTTATCGTTCCGTGGTGCAAATCGATGATACGTTTACTTAATGCCAGACCAATGCCGTAGCCCATGCTTTGGAGTTGGTCATCTACCTGGTAGTAATTCGTGAATAGGTTGGTATGATATTCAGAAGGGATTTCCTTTCCGGTATTTGATACACTAATGATGATGGAATCTGTTTCTTTGTTAATGGTCAGTATGATACTCCCATGTTCTGGGGTAAATTTAACAGCATTGCTTAATAAATTAAAGATGACTTTTTCCATTTGTCCTTTTTCAAAAGACACAAACAGTTCATTTTCTACATGAAAGAATGATAAGCTTATATTTTTCCTTGCACATACTTCTTTAAAAGAATCATAAATCTCATTCAGAAAACCAATAATTTCGTACTCGGAGAGGTTTAATTTTAAATTATTGGTTTCAACCCTTCTGAAGTCCATCAATTCAGTTACCAGCCTTACCAATCTGTCTGTATTCTTTTTAATGTAGGTCAGTTGCTTGTTTACCAGTGTGTTGCTTTTTGTGTCATCAATTACCTTTTCAAGCGGTACCATGATTAAGGTTAGATGGGATCTTATTTCATGAGATACATCGGTAAAGAAATTCAGCTTTAACTGATGAAGCTCTTCATCTCTTTTCAAGAGTTGTCTGAGGTAGAAAAAACGTACGAAGAAGAAGGTGATTACCCCAAGCAAAATCGCATAAAAGGTATATGCCCACCAGGTTTTCCATAGTGGGGGTAAAATCTTAATAGAGATGTTGACCGGTTCAGTCCAAATCCCGTCATTATTTGCTCCTTTTACAGAAAATACGTATTCTCCTGCAGGAAGATCTGTATATGTTGCTTCAGGTAAAGAACTTTCATTCCAGTTTTTGTTAATCCCCTGCAGTTTGTAAGCATATTTATTCTTTTTGGATTTGATATAATTTAGCAATGCAAATTGAATGGTAAAAATATTCTGATCGCTTTTAAAGGTGAGTTTAGGATTGAGAATGATATTTTTCGGAAGGATTTCATCTTTTTCTTCTATTTTATCATTAAATAGTCGCAGTCCTATAAAAACTAGTGGGGTATGATAATTATTTTGTTCAATTTCTTGGGGATTAAAATAGGTAATGCCATTTAGTCCACCAAGAAAAAGCATCCCATTTTTTGTTTTATACAGGGAGTTGTAGTGGAATTCGTCTCCGGCAAGTCCATCAGCCATTGCATAAGTTTGAAAGGTTTTTCGATCTGCCTTTAACCTTGATAATCCATTTGTTGTACTAAACCAAAGGTTTTTCTGCTGGTCTTCTGTAATACTCAGTACATTATTGTTACAGAGTCCATCTTCTGTAGTATATTTTGCAATAATTTTCCCTTTTTTTGGACTGTAAACCTGAATCCCTCCATAGTACAAGCCAATCCAGATATTGCCATCATGGTCTTCAGCCAAAGTATTGAAAGTAATTATTTCTGGATCTTTTGGCCCCGAGCTAATGGTGCTTAAAGTTTGTTTATCTTGATGATACCGGAGGATCTCTTGATTGGTTACCATCCATAAATTCTTATTTCGGTCTTCATAATACTTTATGATGATTTTATCTTTCAGATATTTAGTAAAAACCGGCGGCGTTACATTCTTAAGCGCCGTACCTTCACGTTGGTAAACGGCATTATCCTGTAATCCACCAATCCATAGTTTCTTCCGGGAATCTTCCAGAATAGTCAATATGGCAGATTGTTTTGTTTCAAAATCATTTTTTCCAAAATAAAAGTGCTTGAACTTCCCGGTTGACGGATCGAATAAGTTCAGACCGGCCCCACTGGTTCCAATCCATAGGTGGTTATCGGTATCTACATACACTACTTTAATTAGATTTGAACTCAGACTTGAAGGATCAGCAGGATTGTTAACATAGTACTTAAACCGTTGCGTTTGTCTGTTAAAATAATTTAATCCTCCTCCTTCAGTTCCAATCCATAAATTTCCGCTGGCATCTCCGATAATTGAACGGACAACATTGTGATTTATACTGGTGCCATTTATATTGGTCGTTATGGTCTTGAACCTGGTTTTTACGCCATAGGAAACACTTATTCCTCCAAAATAACTACCTACCCATAAAGTCCCCATTTTATCCTCAAAAATGCTATAAATGGAATTTTGGCTCAGGCTTAAGGGATTATCAATATGATTCTGGTAATTCGTGAAGTTATTGCTTACTGGATTATATACACTTACTCCTTCTTGCGTTCCGATAATAATATCGCCATCTTTATTCAGGATCATTTTTCTGATGGAGTTATGAATAAGGCTGTTCGGATTATTATTTTGATGAACGTAATGCTCAAAGGTTCCGGAAACGCGATTTAAACGGTTAAGCCCTCCAGTTCTCGTTCCAACCCAAATATTCCCTCTTGTGTCTTCTACAATAGATTTCACCCGGCCCTCACTTATACTTTTCTCATCTGTATTTGAATGTCTGTAAATTTTGATATCTGAGATTTTTTTTGTGTATCGGCACCTGATCAACTCCTTACTTGTGCCAATCCATAAATATTTTTGTTTGTCTTCGAAGATGCTCAGGACTTCACCACTAATTAATCCAGTCTCAATGCCCAATTGCTCTGCGTTTACAAATTGTTTTTTTTGTCTGCTTAACAGAAATAGGCCTTTATCGGTACCAATCCACAGATTGTTATGTTTATCCTCATATATGGATGATATAGTAGGTCGGATAACCTTTTTTTGTTGAAGAAGTTTTATGCGCAGAAAACTGTCACTTACCGGATTATACTTGTTTAGACCTGTTGATGTACCAACCCATAAATTTTTTTGATGATCGCAAAATACTGTATTGATGTGGTTGTTGCTTAAAGAGGTTGTGTCATTTGGCAGGGATTTATAAATCTTAAACCGTGTACCGTCATATCGGTTCAAACCATATCGGGTAGCAAACCACATGAAACCATATCCATCCTGGGCAATGTCAAGAACTGAACTTTGTGAAAGTCCATCGCTCACTTTAATAGGATTAAAACTTAGTTTTTGCGCATTTACATAAAAAAATGGGCTAAAAAAAAACAGGATAAAGACTGTTCGACATAATCCCGATTTCAGATGGTTGTGCATTTGGCAGAAATATTTGGAAAGAAACCACTCTAAATATAGGGCTAAAAACCATAATAGGAGGGGGAAAATAAAATATTCCTACATTATAGACAGGATTACCCACCTCCGGTTTCAGAGTATAGCTTCATTTTTGATTTTCATGTATCATAAGCTTTGTAGCTAATACATGGAAAGGGTTTTGGGATTTTACATCCCGGGATTTACACATAACACCAAATTAAACTAATGATGCAAATGTACAAACGAACATTTTTAGCCGTTTTGATTCTTTTCTGTTTTGGGACAGTCATTGTGAAAGGACAAAATGAGACGTCAAAAACTGATTCCACTTATTTATTAATGAAAAAAGTTGCTGACTGGCAATGGAACACACTTGAAACTAAAGGATGGAGAAATCATAAGAAAGATTGGACAAGTGGGGCCATGTATACTGGCATGATGGCCTGGGCAAAGCTGGCAAACGATGAGAACTATTATATGAAATTAATACAGGTAGGTATAGATAACAAATGGGATACCGGTAAGTACAGACATTTTGCCGATGAATATTGTGTGGGCCAACTTTATTCGCAATTGTATACCATTTATAAGCAACCGGAATATATTCAGAAGTTTAAAGCTTTAGCAGATACCATTGTTTCACTCCCGCATTCAGAAAATCTGGAATGGAAAAATGCAATTTATACGCGTGAATGGGCATGGTGTGACGCTTTGTTTATGGGACCGCCGGCTTTAGGTTATTTAACGCAGGCCACAGGGGATTCCAATTACCTGGATAAATCAATAGCGCTCTGGTGGAAATCTACTGCATATTTATTCGACAAGACCGAAAGCCTTTACTACAGAGACAGCCGTTATTTTAATAAGAAGGAAAAAAATGGAACTAAAGTTTTCTGGAGCAGGGGTAATGGTTGGGTAATTGGAGGTTTAGTGCGTCTATTGTCGGTAACTCCTGAAAATCATCCGGAACGTAAGAAGCTGGTAAAACTCTATGTAAAAATGTCGGAGAAGCTGGCTTCACTGCAACAGGCAGATGGAAGCTGGCATGCTAGTTTGCTGGATCCGGATAGTTTTCCAGTAAAGGAAACAAGTGGTACTGGCTTTATTTGTTATGCGATGGCCTGGGGTATTAATAATGGCCTTCTTCCTTAT
>Ga0065714_10003838_pt1 | contig 17859 bp, 17 predicted proteins | sample MisRhiReplicate2_FD_59101 | JGI IMG/M metagenome (GOLD analysis project Ga0065714, IMG submission 59101) | Miscanthus rhizosphere microbial communities from Kellogg Biological Station, MSU, sample Rhizosphere Soil Replicate 2: eDNA_1 v2... | ecosystem: Host-associated > Plants > Roots >...
TTTCCTGTAAAGCTGTTACAGAATCTGGATGCAACAGGGAATTACGAAGAAAATATCAATAACTCTATACAGAACCTGGAATATGTATTTACTTCAGGTATTCAGAAAGTGCTGACAGGTGAACATCCGCGTATCGGTTTTACGGAAGGCAATGGAGAACTATCTGATTTGTATTTACATGACGCTATAAAAAGTCTTTCTGAAAGTTACGAAGTGGGGAGGGTAAACCTGAATATGATTGATAAGGGCGGACTGGATAAGCTGAAATTATTGGTGGTCGCCAAGCCGCAAAAAGAATTTACCGAAGCCGAGAAGTATAAACTCAATTACTTCGTCATGAATGGGGGCCGGGTAGTGTGGTGTATTGATCAGGTAGGAGCTGAATTGGACAGTCTGAAAGGTGCAGCAGAGCAAATGGTGTTTAACCGTAAGCTGAACCTNGATGATATGCTGTTTATTTATGGTGCAAGNGTAAATTATAATCTGGTAGCAGACGCCAATTGTGCCGAAATACCATTGGCAATGGGCGGAGAACANGGNCAGATTCAGATGGCGCCCTGGGTGTATTATCCNTTACTGATGCCTGATACAGCCAGTTACCTGGTAAAGAANATCGATAATATTAAAAGTGAATTTGTAAGCACGGTAGATACCATTGGTGTAAAAGAGGTAAGCAAAAAGGTTATTTTGCATACCTCAGCTTTTAATAAGGTTTTTAGTACGCCAAAAATGCTGTCCCTGCAGATGGTTGCAGAGCAACCTAACCCAAGGGAATATGCCAGTGTGACACAGTCTGTAGGTGTTTTGCTTGAAGGTAATTTCTCCTCAGTGTTTTTGAACCGCGCAGTGCCCGCCGGAATTGAAGAACCATACCATGTGCCGGCGACAAGCAAGCCAACTAAAATGATTGTCATTGGTGATGGCGATATTTTCAAAAATCAGGTGAGCAGTCGGGATCAATCGGCTTTTCCATTGGGATTTGACCGGTACACACAAAGAAATTTTGGGAATAAAGCCTTGCTGTTAAATATTGCCGATTACCTGGCTAATGATGATAATTTGATTACGCTTCGCAATAAAGAGGTTAAAATCAGATTGTTGGATAAGGCCAAAGTACGTGCCGAAAAACTACAGTGGCAGCTGGTAAATGTACTGGGACCTTTGTTATTGTTAATATCATTTGCGATTTTTCAACATTATTACCGCAAACACAAGTATGCAAGGTAATTTTTATATTTTTGAGAACTGACTAGATCATTACTATGAGATTTATTGTATCCACATCAACGCTTTTAAAACATTTGCAAACTGTTAATGGTGCGTCAAGCAGCAGCACGGTTTTGCCTATACTGGAAAACTTCCTGTTTGAGATTAAAGACGGAAATTTAACGATATCTGCTACGGATTTACAGACAAGCATGACTACATCTTTAGCTGTTGAATCTAAAGAGGGTGGTAAAGTTGCAGTACCGGCAAAAATATTATTAGACACGTTAAAAACTTTACCAGATCAACCGATCTCATTTAATATTGATGACGCTACTTTCTCTATCGAGATTAGCGCAGGTGACGGTAAATATAAATTAAGCGGCGAAAATGGCGATGACTTCCCGAAAATTCCGGTTGTTGAAAACGCTTCTTCGGTAAACTTACCTGCTTCTGTTTTAACTGAAGCCATTACAAAAACTATTTTTGCAGTAAGTAACGACGAACTTCGCCCGGCTATGACAGGTGTTTATTGTCAGCTTTCTGAGCAATACATCACTTTTGTAGCTACTGATGCACATAAACTGGTAAGATACAGACGTATGGATAGCAAAGCAGATAAAAGTTCTTCTTTTATCCTGCCTAAAAAAGCTTTAACCTTGTTAAAAGCTGCTTTACCATCTTCAGATATCAATGTATCAGTTGATTATAATGCAACCAGTGCTTTCTTTAAATTCGAGAACATTAACCTTGTTTGTCGTTTAATCGACGAGCGCTATCCGGATTATGAAGCAGTTATTCCTGCTAATAACCCTAATAAATTGGTTATCGACAGAGCTTTGTTTTTAAACACATTGCGTAGGGTTGTGATTTTCGCTAATAAAACCACTCACCAGGTAAGATTAAAAATCAATGGTAGTGAATTAAATATATCTTCTGAAGATCTTGATTTTGCAAATGAGGCTCATGAGCGCTTAAGCTGCCAATACGAAGGTGAAGATCTGGAAATTGGTTTCAATGCTAAATTTTTAATTGAGATGTTAAGTAACCTGAACGGTGAGGAAGTAACTTTAGAACTTTCTACGCCAAACAGAGCAGGTTTATTGATTCCTCAAACCAATGATGAAAATGAGGATGTATTAATGCTTGTAATGCCGGTAATGCTAAACAACTATAATTAATTTTACAATAAAATATCTACAGAATGGCTTGGTTTTTGACCGAGCCATTCTGTTTTAACGTGACTTAAACTTATAAAAATATGAAACTACCAATATTATTATCATCAAGAGCTGGAAAGGCTTTTATGATAGCTTGTGCAAGTATATTACTACTGGCTTCCTGTAGTAAAAAAAGAGATCCTCAACCTGAACCGGTTGGAGAGGCGAAAGTTAGATATGTAAACGCTTCTTTTGGTTCGCTATCTCAAGACTTTTATGTGAACGGAACGAAAAAAAATGTAACTCCACTTAACTATGGAAATACATCTGAGCATTTTACCATTACTTCAGGAGCAAATACTTTTAATGTAAATGATGCAGGTACCACAACTGTGAATGCAAGTACTCAGGTACAAATTGCAATTGGAAGTAAGTATTCGATCTTTTATTATAAAAATATCGATGGTAAACTTGCTTTGGCATTCCTGGCCGACGCTGTGAGTACTCCTCCTGCCGGAAAGGCAAATGTGAGGTTTATTAATTTTAACAGCACTTTAAATAGTAACATGACGATTTCTAATGATGCTGGAGTAACGACTTTAATCCCTTCATTAGCGTATTTCGGTGTCTCAGATTTTTTCCCGGTTGATGCTGGTGCGAAGTTTACATTTTCTGCGACTGGTTGGATTAGTGCTGCTGCTTATGATGGTGGTATTGTTGCTGGTAAAAGTTATACGATATGGATTGACGGTAATACCAATGTTAATAACAAACAATTAATAGGTCATATTTTTGAGCAAAACTAGTTTATCAGTAATTAAATTATGACATTACTATTCCTAAAAATATCATGGTTATTGCCATGATATTTTTATTTTTGGGCTTAATTTATAAGATTTGGAATTTTTCAGTTTTTTAGTAGACTTCCTCCTGCACATAGACAAGCACCTGGAAGAGATTATCAGAGATTATAGTACTTGGACTTACGCCATCCTTTTTCTTATCATTTTTGCTGAAACAGGCTTTGTAGTTACACCATTCCTACCAGGAGATTCATTGCTTTTTGCAATGGGAGCCTTGATTGCAGGTGGAAACACTGGCTTAAGCATTTGGGTAATGATGTTATTGCTGATTGTAGCGGCAATTGCAGGGAATTCTTTAAATTATAAATTGGGTAGCTATTTTGGTGTCAAGGTGTTTAAACCCGGAAACAAAATACTCAAACTCGAATACTATAACCAATCGCACATGTTTTTTGAGAAACATGGCGGTAAAGCAATCATATTCAGTAGGTTCTTGCCTATTTTCAGAACCATCGCTCCCTTNGTAGCNGGTGTGGCNAAAATGCCTTTTGGAAGGTTTACCTTGTTTAACATCATTGGTGGGATAGCATGGATTGCCAGTTTACTATTAGCTGGATATGTATTGGGACAAATCCCTATTGTTAAAAAGAACTTTGATATCGTAATCGTTGTGATTGCTGTTGTTACCTTCTTCCCAGCTGTATTTGCAGCCTTAAAATCGAAATTTCAGAAGAAGAGCGTAGTTGAAGTGGTTGATGAAGCCCTTACTGAAGAGGAAGAGCAAAAGGTGAACTAGGCTGCCCGGCATCAACCCAGGCAGAATACCAGAACGATCCTATACTTAATATGGCTGAGCGCATTTGGCGCTCTACCATATTATCCATTCCATCATGATAGACCTTTGAATAGGCTAAAGAATATTGCCGGCCAACCTGGTTGTTCCTTTTTGAATAGCTATACTTCTTATGAGCCGGAAATCCAGCGCTTAACTTCGCTTCAAAACTAAGTACTGTATCTACCATTTTATGAGTGTGCTTCACTATTTTCCATGCTTCACTTAGCGGATTCTCTACATAACGTGCCCTGCCCACCACATAATTGTAACGTTTTGCAAAGAGCTCGGGTAATCTGCTTTCCCAGAATGCATGGATACCAAGCTGATTGGTGAGTTGCCCATTGTGGTTTTGAGTAGTATGAAGTGGGACATGCGCATCGGCAACATAATGTCCTAAATAGGCCGAATAGATCAGTATTTTGGCGGAATCTCTATCTTTAAAGGCATTTACAAGTTTGTAATAACTCTTTTGAATTTGCCAGGGCAATATGCCGTTCTTATTTAATTTAACCAACCCGTATTTCTTTACAGCGTCATCCCATTTGAAGGGAATGCTATCAATATGGGCTTCATATACTTCTACATCCAGGTAATGCCTTGCGGCTTCTGCTGTATCGGCGTACCTGCGCTTATCCGGATCTACGGCATGGTCGGAAATGTATTTGATATTGTTCTTATAGAATTGATTGATCCCTGGGGGTAGCGTAAATACCGCCAGGTGATTAATGCGCATATGGGCATAAAATCCCCATGCACTGCATACCAAAGTAATGGTAAGGAGACTTACAGTAATAAACAGATGTTTCATTACTGTAAGTCTATGTAGATTTGGCTAATGCCTGGTAAATTATTCGATACTTTTTCCCTTCATAGCCGAAGAAACTGCTACGTCCATTACTCTTTCGGCAAAAGGACGGGTAAATTCGTTTAATTCATCAGCCTTTTTAAGGATTTCGTCTTTCTCAACTGTAGCTAAAGCAGTTTTCAGTGCTTCAATGTATGTTTTTGTTGCCGCAATTTCTTCTGATGTCAGATAGGTTGCATGCTTCTCAATAAAGCGTTCGGCAGTGTATACCAATTGCTCACCCTCACTTCTGGCTTCAATCAGCATACGCTGTTCTACGTCGCTTTTAGCATGGGTAATACTGTCTACCAACATTTTCTCAACAGTCTCGTCTGTGAGGCCATAACTTGGCTTAATGTCGATTTCCTGTTTTACACCTGAGCGAAGTTCAATTGCCTGAACGGTAAGGATCCCATCTGCATTGAGGATAAAGTTAATATCAACCTTTGGTAAGCCTGCCGGCATAGCTGGGATACCTTTCAGATCAAATTCAGCAAGCTTTCTGTTTTCCTGTACCAGATCACGCTCTCCCTGAAACACAGAAATCTTCATGTTTACCTGGCCATCAATAGAAGTGGTATACTGTCGACCTGCCTTGGTCGGTACTTTGGCGTTTCTGGGGATGATCACATCCATTAANCCACCCATAGTTTCAATACCCAGNGAAAGTGGGGTTACATCAAGTAACANGATNTCTGAACGGTTTCCTGCAAGGATATCAGCCTGTATGGCAGCACCCAGGGCAACCACTTCATCAGGATTGATCTGATCGTGGGGAACACGACCAAAGAAATCTGCTACCTGCTTTTTAACATATGGTGTGCGGGTAGATCCTCCAACCAATACCACCTCATCAATTTCTGCAATCGTTAATTTTGCATCGCTCAACGCCAGCTTACATGAATTAATGGTTTCTTCAACTTTAGGGGCAATCAGTTGCTCAAATGTTTGTTTATCTAAAGTACACCAGATTTCGCCAAGCTGTTCGTTAAACAGGTTTTGGGTGGTTAGCGCTTTTTTCGCTTCTTCAGCTTTTAATCTGATCGACTGCATTAAAGCTGGATTTGCATCCAGATCTGCTTTATTCAGGTTGTTTTTTTCTATCCAGTAATGTACAATTGCACGGTCAAAATCATCACCTCCTAAAAAGGTGTTTCCATTGGTAGATAATACTTCGAATATGCCATTTTGAATAGAAAGGATGGATACGTCAAATGTTCCACCACCTAAATCGTATACTGCTATTGTTTTTTGTTGGGTTGGGTCAAGACCTAAGCCGTAAGCCAGACTGGCGGCTGTGGGTTCGTTAACGATTCTTAAAACGTCTAACCCGGCTAAACGACCTGCATCTCTGGTAGCCTGACGCTGACTATCGTTAAAATAGGCAGGCACAGTAATTACCGCCCTGTTTACCGGTGTTTTTAAGGCATGCTCTGCACGGGCTTTCAGTTCCTTTAAAATCTCGGCCGATAGTTCAATTGGTGTATAGAACTTATCCGCGGCTTTGATTTTTACCAGGGAGTCGTTCTCATCATCAATGATTTTATAAGAGAAGGTATCCTGGTGACCGGCTACATCTTTATATGAGCGGCCTAATAAGCGTTTTACTGAAAATATGGTGTTTTCCGGATCTGTAGTCAGGAATTCTTTGGCTTCATTACCTACAAGGGTATCGCCCATTTTGTTAAAGTGGACTACAGAAGGGACAAGCAGCCCTTTACCTGTATCGTTAATTACCTGCGGGTTTTTATCAGGATTGATAAAAGCTACTAAACTATTGGTTGTGCCTAAATCAATACCAACAATGATCTCTTCTTTTTGTAATGAACCTGTTGCGAGGTTAATGGATATCTTTGCCATAGTTCGGCAAATTTAGGAATGTTTCGGGTTTATTTTGTTTTAAGGTTGTAATGTTTTGCTGTTCTGTAGGTATTGGGGACGAATATTCTATTTCGTTAGGGGGTAGCTGGAATCGGCTTGGCCAAATTTTGTTCCGTTTTTAACAGTGAGTACTGAGTATTGCGCTGAATTTCAGTAGAGTGTGGTTAGTTGATGATGGTCGTTGTACTTTTGGCTTGATAACTAAAAACCGGAAATGATGATTAAATTTGAAGAAGAAGTGCAAAAACTAACAGGAAAGACTACACCTATGGGGGTCAAAGAGATATTATTGGAAAGACGTGAAAGGGAGGGGATTGAAAAAGGCCGTCAAGAAGAGCGCGCCAAGGACTAGAGGAAAAGAAGACGATTGCCCTCAATTTTAAGAATAAAGGTATTGATCTTAACATTATTGCTGAAGCCACGGGCCTCTCAATAGAGGAAATCAAAGCATTATAGCCTAACTACATTATTTGTTGAGTTCTTTTTTGTGGATATTATACAACCACAACACAATATCCTGATAACTGTCCGTCCCTTTTGACTGGTTGTTGAGTTTAAGGAACCTGTCGAATGCCACATCCATATAAGCAAACATATTACTGTTGTACTTTCGCCAGAAGTCTCTGTCGGCCTTTAAATCATTTATAGTTACTGCATTTATAGTTGAGTAGAGTCGGTCATAATCATCCTGTGATTTAAGTCGGATTTCGAACAATATGTTTTTAAAGACTTCATACAGTGCTGAATACTGGAAATAGGGATCGTTGCTGTTACCAGCGACCAGATAACCAACAAGATTGGCTTCATCCTCTCTTGCAACACCCAACTGATGAGCAATTTCATGGCAGGTAACAAATGGGAGAGAGGTAAGCGGCAGGCGCATATTTACATTAGCTTCCCCGGAAAGCGGACTGTAGTATCCTTCAATGCCTATTTTGGTAATAACCCAACTGTTTAATACTGATTTTACTGCCGGTTTTTTGTAGGTGAAGAAGGTGTTTTTTTGCTGCATACCATCATAAGCCAGTTTGGCCCTTTCCTGTAATTGAGATATGGTGTAGGCCTGTTTTTTGACGTATTGCAGGCTATTCAGTCGCCCAATGAAATACTCGCCCAGCGAAACCAATTGCGGTGTCGTATATTTCTCATTGCTGATGCCTAGTTGCATGGCTATAGGTCGACGGGAATAATTTAATCCCCATAGCAATTTGAAAACCAAATAAAGGATTAGGAAAAAGCTTAAAACCTGCAAGGTAATGTTAAGCAGGTCGCTCCGCTTTATCTGTTTTTGTACTAGTTTTTTATAGAAAAGGTACAGGCTCCTGATGACATAAAGTATCAGGAGGAGGTAAAGGAAGTCGCCCAGTGCAAAAGGGACCAGGCTACTAATGAATCGCTGTACAACCGATGTAACAGGGTAAAGACCTTGAGTATATACGTATTCAACCCATTTGCTGTTGAAACCAATTGCATACACCATTGCCGAAAGGATAAAGAGCAGAGTAAACTGCTTTAACTTTGGCGGGTATGCGGTATTCATTAGCGGTTAAAGGATAATCTTTTTCCGGTTTCCTGAGTTGTGAATCTTCCTTTTTGATAAGCCAGGTTACCTGATACAAAAGTATGGGTTACTTCGGCCTGGAAGGTTTGTCCTTCGAAAGGCGACCAGCCACATTTGTACAGTACATTTGTTTTGGTTACTTTAAAAGGATCGTTCAGGTTTACAAGTACCAGATCTGCCCAGTATCCCTCTCTTACAAAACCTCTTTTATCGATATCGAAACAGATAGCCACGTTGTGCGCAGTTTTCTCGGCTATTTGGGTTAAGGATATTTTGTTCTGGTGGTACATCTCGAACAAAGCCGGTAAGGCATGCTGTACTAATGGTCCCCCNGAAGGNGCCTGTAAATAAGGTTGTTCTTTTTCTGCNATGGTATGTGGCGCATGGTCTGTAGCGATGATGTCGATATATCCTNCCAGTAAACCTTTAAGGATACCATNTTTATCAGCTTCAGTTTTTACAGCGGGGTTCCATTTAATCCAGTTACCTTTGGTTGCATAATCGCGGTCGTCGAACCATAGATGATGCACACAGGCTTCAGCTGTAATCCTTTTGTCTTTGAGTGGGGTCACATTGTCAAATAATGCAACCTCTTTTGCTGTAGAAATATGCAAAATATGCAAACGTGTCTGGTATCTTTTGGCCAGTTCTACCGCCATGGAGGATGATTTATAGCAAGCTTCGGCACTGCGGATCAGCGGGTGCATATCAATTGTAATGTTCTCACCGTATTTTTCTTTGTACTCGGCAAGATTGCGTTGTATAGTCTGCTCATCTTCGCAATGGGTAGCTACCAGTATTGGCGCTTCTTTGAAGATGTTTTCTAAAACTTTCTCATTGTCAACCAGCATATTTCCGGTCGAGGAGCCCATAAATACCTTAATACCGCAAACGTTTTTAGGGTCTGTTTTAAGTACTTCCTCCAGATTGTTGTTGGATGCTCCCATGAAAAAGGAATAGTTGGCCAGCGACATTTCTGAAGCAATGGCATATTTATCGGCCAGTAATTCCTGCGTTAAGGTATTAGGAACTGTGTTGGGCATTTCCATGAACGAGGTGATACCTCCTGCAACGGCAGCCATGCTTTCTGAAAAAATATCAGCCTTATGTGTTAAACCAGGCTCCCTGAAATGGACNTGATCATCAATCATTCCCGGAAAAAGGTGTAAACCTTCCGCATTGATCTCCTGATCCGCTGGAGCATCTATATTCGGNGCGATTTTTTCTATAAATCCGTTTTTGATGAGTAGGTCGGCAACAATAATTTGCCCCTCATTCACTATTGAGGCTGCTTTTATCAGAATGGTGTTCATGGCCCAAACTTAAATAAAATAATCTTTTATAGAGTGATCACCCCGCCGAATTTTTCAGTGGAGACGTAGCGCCCAACCATGACATGGCGGTTACGCTAAATAAATTTTGTCTATTTTTGCAAAATGGCGAAAAGCTTTGAAGATTTTAAATTAAACAGGCAAATATTAAATGCTGTGGCGGATGCAGGATTTACTACTGCTACCCCTATACAGGAAAAGGCAATTGCACCGGTTTTATCCGGTCAGGATATTTTTGGGATTGCTGAAACGGGAACGGGAAAAACTGCAGCCTATGTGTTGCCTATTTTAATGCAATTAAAGTATGCCCAGGGAGACTCTCCACGTGCTTTGATATTAGCGCCAACAAGAGAGCTGGCCATGCAAATTGAGGAACATGTAAAAATGTTTTCTACGTATACCGACCTACGTTCTGTTGTGGTATTTGGTGGTATTGGCCCAAAAACCCAGATCGAGCAGATCAAGGCGGGAGTAGATATCATCATTGCTACGCCGGGAAGATTCCTGGATATTTATTTAGCGGGGCATATCAACACTCAGTATTTAAAGTTTTTGGTACTCGACGAGGCCGATAAAATGATGGATATGGGCTTTATTGGTTCTATCCATAGAATTTTGGAAATCGTTCCGCGCAAAAGACAAAACCTGCTGTTCTCGGCAACGATGAGTGAGCTGGTGCAAAAGATAGCGGGCGACTTCCTGAAAAATCCGACTATTATTGAGGTTGGTGAGCAGGCTACCCCGGCATCAACAGTTACTCAGGTGTTGTATGAGGTGCCTAACTTCAAGACAAAGATCAATTTATTACAACATTTGCTGAAAAATGATGAGGAGTATAAACGACTGATCATTTTCTGTAAGACAAAGACTGTCGCTGATAATATATATAGCTTTATTTCGCGTCGTTTTGGCGAAGAGGCAGTTAGGGTAATTCATGCCAATAAAGGACAAAATACCAGGATCAACTCTATAAATGCGTTTAAAGAGGGCAATATCAGAGTTTTGGTAGCTACAGATGTGGCTTCGAGAGGGATTGATGTTACGGAAGTAAGTCATGTTATCAATTTTGATGTACCCATTATTATTGAAGATTATGTACACAGGATCGGCAGAACCGGTAGAGCTTATGCTAAAGGGGACGCACTAACTTTCTGTAGTCCGGGTGAAGAATATTACATTAAGAAAATAGAGAAATTAATCAGACAACACATTCCTGTTGTACCTTTGCCGGCTGAAGTTTTTGTGGAGGAAACTCCATATGACGAGAAACAGGCAATTGCGCGTGCTATTGATGATCAGAAACGTAGAGAAGATCCTGAGTTTAAAGGAGCCTTCCATGAGAAAAAACATGCTGCGGCTATAGCTGCAGCTGCAAGGAATAAGACCAATAAGCAACCGGCCTGGAAGAAGAAGAAGTTTAAAAATAAGAAGTAAAGGGAATTGAAAGTAAAACTTACACCGCTTAATATCGTTTCGGCCCTGTGTCTGGTTGTTGCTGTGCTGTTGATACTGGATAAAAAGGACAAGGNACCTCAACATATTGATGTNAGCGGATTTTTAATTGGATTTTGTTTTCTGGCAACTGTTGTTGCTTTTATNTCAGATCAGATCTTCAGGAAATTTATTCCCAGTCTAAAAAAACTTTGGATCATTGAAGTCGTATTAATCGTCTTCATCATCATTTTAATATTTATAATAAAAGCGAGTATAACATAATCAACCCGACATGATTAAAATAATTGATAAGCACGCAGGGCAATAATTATTTTAGTCATCAAAGGCTCCATCAGACAAAACAACAATAAAATAAACAGATGAAACAAGCAGAAATCAAAATCACAGTTCAACTGGATGATAATAATGTGCCGGATAATATCCTTTGGGAATCTACAGATGCTGAAACTAAGGAACAAGTCCCTGTAAAATCTATGATGCTGGCCCTTTGGGATCATAATTATAAAAACTCTATGCGCATCGATCTATGGACTAAAGATATGCCTGTTGATGAGATGAAAAGGTTTTTTTACGAAACTTTACAAACTATGGGTGATAGCTTTTTAAAAGCTACCGGTGAAAATCTTATCGTTGAAGATCTGCGTGATTACTGTGCGCATTTTGCAGATAAAATGGGTATCAACACAAAAGGATAGGTTAACATGAAAATTCAGGGGATTGTTGGCGCTGTAATTATGGCGGCAGGAGGTATGTGTCCGTTAGTACGCGTGCCGATTTTAGGAAACTGGAATTATTTTCAAATAGACCAGACATTGGGGATCACTTTTTACGTATTGGTAGTGATCGGTTTAATCGGCGCATTTGCAGAAAAGGCAGGTTTAGTGAAATTTGCCGGCTGGGCAGTTATCGGATTGGTATTACTTACCCTTACTGCGGTTTATTTTAAAACGGAAAGTGCATTCGGCTTTCTTCATTTTAAAAAACTGGTTAGTCTTGCAGCCGGTTTAGTAAAATTTAAATGGGGATGGTTTGTGATATCCGCTGGTGCGCTTATTGCAATTACCGTTAGAAAACCAAAAGCTGTACTGGCTAATCAAAATCCGGAATTAAGCAAAGTGGTCGCTTAGGTAGATCGCTAGTTAAGGTCGCCCAGTGTTTTGTGGTGCCTTTTGCGCTTGTATTGACTGTGTTTAAGCTTGTCATCTCCGCTGATGATACTAATGTTACCATCAGCTTCCATAATGGCAAGCTTAACATCTTTATATTTTTCTACNCCNTGTTCGCGTATNGCCTCCCTTAATTCTTCATCNGTGATGCCTAATTTGCTGAGCATTGTGAAATCCAGCTTCCCATTGTGAATAAGAATTTCGGGCTTTTCGGTAAGGAGATCCCTGATAAACTTGCTCTTGAACATTACTTTTTTCAGGATGTAATTGAGGGAAAATAACACTGCGGCGGCAATCAGTCCACCCCAAAGACTGGTATTGGTACCTACCATGGCATTCTGAACAGCATTACTGATGAGCAGGATCAAAACTACATCGGTTGTATTTAACTGTGAAAGTTCTTTTTTACCTGTTAAGCGAATAGCTATCAGCATAAAAGCGTATACGGTCAGACTTCTTAATACAATGTCAAGGTATTCGTTCATTTATCTAAAATAACAAAAAAACCCTACATAAATTAATATGTAGGGTTGCTAGAACAGTAGCTAAAGCTGCTCTAAATTAACGCTTTCATAGTAAAGCTATATATAATATTTCAGACTGCCATATTTTATTTATGATATTTTATTCCATAATCACCGGAAAATAGTTAACAAGTAATGGTCATTTGAGGGTATAAAAAGGTGCTTGAATGATATAGTAGTTTGAATATTTAATTGAATAATTATAGGTAAGGAACTGCTAACTTCAAACAAAATTATATTCCAATGAAGATGCAACTTTTAAGGACCTTGACTTTCCTGGTATTTTTATTCCTAAGTACTGCCGGTTTTGCTAAAACTATTATTGTAGCCTCCCTGGCTGAATTGCAAACCGCAATTGATAAAGCTGTTGCCGGTGATGTCGTTGTACTTAAAAATGGAGTTTATACGGCTACTGGTGATGTGGTGATAAAAAATCAGGGGACCGTTGCTAAACCAATTACGATCACTGCTGAAAGTATCGGCGGAGCAGAAATAAAAGGTACGGGTGGAATAAATATTAAAAGTCCTGCGNCATATGTCNTTATTCGNGGGTTTAAGTTTACAAATGCCTCGGGTAAAAATGAAATAGGTGCNGGGAGTAGCTTCTGTCAGTGGACAAGGAATATTTTNGAAACGGATGGTGTGGGTAATTACTTATCTATTGTTGGTAATGATCATCAGGTTGATTACAATACTTTTCAAAATAAAAATGCTTTAGGCAAGTTTATTGGCGTTAGGGGGACAGGCAAGCAGATTGCAGAGCGTTTATGGATCCATCATAATTATTTTCACAACTTTTCTCAGCAAACGGGAAATGGCGCTGAAGCGGTGCAATTTGGTTTAAGTGGCTTTAGCCTCTCTTCCAGCAATAGTATTTTTGAGTATAATCTATTTGAGAATTGTGAAGGGGAGAATGAATTACTTTCTGTTAAATCATCGGCCGTTACCATTCGCTTTAATACGGTGCGCAATTGCAAAGCGCAGTTGACCCTGAGACACGGTAATTTTAACAAAGTATATGGTAACTATTTTATCAATACACCGGGATTAAGGATTTTTGGTGACGACCATCTTATATACAGTAACTATTTTGAGAATTGTAACCCTGCTATAAATATTGGTAATGGTGGAGCTGAGGTTGCGGATGGTGCGCCACTTACTTCGCACGACCGCCCGGATAGGATTTTAATTGCTTTTAATACCCTTGTGGATAATAAAGTGAATATCATTCTATCACCAAGAAAGCCAATTGGGCTGGGAGCAACGGATGTTACTATTGCTAATAACCTGATACAAGGAGGTGAGGAAGCTGCAGTAATCGACGCGCCTTTTGTTAACCCTAAATGGGAAGGCAATGTTATTTATAAAGTTAAAGGTCCGGGTAGTATTCCTGAAGGCGCTTATAAAACGCTCGATCCTAAGTTGATTCGCAATGATACTGGAACTTTTCATCTTTCAGGTGTGAACGCTGGTCTAAATGTTGCGGGGGCCTATCCGTTGATTACGGTTGATATGGACGGACAAGTTCGTAAGCAGCCATTGCAGGTAGGTGCGGATCAGATTTCAAAGGATCGTGTTGTTGCCAGGATTTTGACACCTGCGTTAGTCGGATATCAGGCGAAATAGTATCTTTGCGGCTAAATGAATTTAAGTAGCCAGGTAAAACACTTAGTTAAAAAGGAATTGCTGCTGGAGTGGCGCTCAAAATATGCCCTGAATGGGGTGCTGCTATATGTAGTCTCTACCGTGTTTGTATGTTTCTTATCCTTTGTCAGTATTGAAATCATTACCTGGAATGCATTGTTTTGGATTATTATGCTTTTTGCATCAATAAACGCAGTTTCGAAAAGTTTTTTGCAGGAAAGTAAAGGCAGGCACCTTTATATTTATACCATTGCAAGCCCGATAGCATTGATTATCAGTAAAACTGTTTATAATGTGTTACTGATGCTGGTGCTTACAGTTATTGCGCTGGGCTTTCATATGTTGGTATTTGGTAAAGTACCTCAGGATTTACCCATGTACCTTTTAGCTACTCTTTTAGGAAGTCTCAGTTTTTCAACCATATTTACTATGATTTCTGCGATTGCATCCAAGGCCGGTAATGGTGGCATGCTAATGGCTATCCTGGGCTTTCCGATTATAATTCCAGTGTTGGTTGTGTTGATTAAACTGACAAAAAACGCAATTGACGGGCTGGATAGGAGTGTAAGCTGGGACGAAGTTGGGATATTATTGGTGATTAATGTGCTGGTGATGGCGGTATCTTTACTGCTTTTTCCGTATTTGTGGCGCGATTAGACGCTTTAATCCTGATGTCATTTACATCTTTATGATAAAAATACTGGACGCAGTTATTACCTTTGTCCGAATTAAATATATATAATGTATAAGAACTGGTGGAAAATTTTAGGGGCTTTGTTGGTGATTTACTCAACTATTGCCGGGTTTTTATCTGATGTGCCGATGCTGCCTATTTTGCATCAAAGCATAAGAAATCTGTATTTTCACGTTCCTATGTGGTTCGGAATGATCGTGTTGTTTAGTGTATCTGTATACCACAGTATAAAGTTTTTAAGCAATAGCAATCCTCAGCATGATCTTAAAGCTGTTGAAAGTGTTAATGTTGGTGTGGTTTATGGCATCCTTGGAATTATAACAGGCGCCATATGGGCCAAGTTTACCTGGGGACAAGCATGGAGCTTTGATGTTAAGCAGAACTTTGCGGCAATAGCCTTATTGTTGTATTTTGCTTATCTGGTACTACGCAATGCGATAGACGAAGAACAAAAGAGGGCTAAGATATCGGCTATCTATAATATATTTGCCTTCCCAATGATGGTGGTTTTACTTTTCGTATTGCCGCGTTTATCAGATTCATTGCATCCGGGAAATGGAGGCAACCCGGGATTTAATTCCTACGACCTTGACAGCCGCATGCGTGCTGTATTTTATCCAGCCTGTTTGGGATGGATCCTGGTTGGATATTGGATTTATACCATTTTATACAGAGTTCGTTCATTAGAAAAAAACAATACCATATAGTCATGAAGAAAATTTCAGTTACCTTTTTAATGTTGATGTTAACACTTCAATTGTTCGCACAAAACGGAGATTCTTCACTAACCGAAAGCGTATATGCTACGGGTAAAATATATGTTGTTGTTGCCTGCATCGTACTAATTTTGTTCGGCTTGCTTTTTTTTCTATTCACGATAGAAAAAAGATTAAAAAAATTAGAAGAAAAATCTTCGACCAAAAACTAATTTTAAACGATTTAAGCCCTGTTTTTGCTCGTAATTCGTCGTAGTGTGTAGCATACACTAAGCTGTTTTGGATTTGTATTAATCATTTTTTTTAGTGCAATTTTGCACTCATAAACTGAGAACTTAATTCAAATTCATAAAAAACAAAAATGGCTAATACAGCAAATGAGACAAAATTCTTTGCAGATGTCTGCAAGAACTTTGACAGTGCCGCGCAATTTACCGCTCATCCCGAGGGTTTATTAACACAGATTAAAGCTTGTAACAGTGTTTATCGTTTCCAGTTCCCTATCCGTAGAGGTAACGGATTCGAAGTAATTGATGCATGGCGCGTAGAGCATTCGCAACACATGAACCCTACAAAGGGTGGTATCCGTTACAGCGATATGGTAAATGAGGATGAAGTAATGGCGCTTGCGGCTTTGATGACTTACAAATGCGCGATCGTAAACGTGCCATTTGGTGGAGCAAAAGGTGGTATCTGTATAAACCCTAAGAATTATACGATTGGTGAGCTGGAGAATATTACCCGCCGTTATACTACAGAATTAATTAAGAAGAACTTTATTGGTCCTGGTATCGATGTTCCTGCTCCTGATTATGGAACCGGAGAACGTGAGATGAGCTGGATTGCTGATACTTATATGACTATGAACCCTGGTCAGCTTGATGCTTTGGGTTGTGTTACCGGTAAGCCAATTGCATTACATGGTATCCGCGGACGTAAGGAAGCGACTGGTCGTGGTGTAGCTTATGCGGTAAGAGAATGTGTAAACGTTGCAGAGGATATGGCAAAAATTGGCCTTAAGGCTGGTTTGGGNGACAAACGTGTTATTGTTCAGGGTTTAGGTAATGTGGGTTACCACGCTGCTAANTTCCTTGCTGAGTTTGGTGCAACTATCGTAGGNCTTTGCGAGTTTGAAGGTGCTATTTACAATGCGAATGGTTTGAATATTGATGAGGTATTTGCTCACCGTAAATTAACAGGTTCAATTTTAGGCTTCCCTGGTGCTACTGAGTTTAAAAACTCTATGGAAGGTTTAGAGCAGCCATGTGATATTCTGGTACCTGCTGCGCTTGAAAACCAGATCACTGTTGAAAATATCAGAAACATCAAAGCGAAAATCATCGCTGAAGGTGCTAACGGACCAACTACTCCTGAGGCTGAAGAAATATTCACTGAAATGGGTGGTATCATCATTCCTGATATGTATTGTAATGCCGGTGGTGTTACGGTTTCTTACTTCGAGTGGTTGAAAAATCTTTCACACGTAGCTTTTGGCCGTATGGAAAACCGTTACGCTGAAAACTCTAATGCTAATCTGATCAATACCCTTGAAAGTCTTACTGGTAAAAGCATTCCTGCTGAACACCGTTTAATGATTGTTAAAGGTGCGTCGGAGATGGAATTGGTTAATTCTGGTTTGGAAGACACTATGATTCACTCTTATCATGAGATCAGAGAGACTTTGATGAATAAAGCAGGAATTAAAACATTGAGAACTGCAGCTTTCGTCGGTTCAATTGATAAGATTGCAATATCTTATATGAATCTTGGTGTTTGGCCTTAATTTTTAGCTAAATAATTCACTAAATCCGCGATATCTTAATGGTATCGCGGATTTTTTTTGCGCATTTGTCAGAGAACTATCAATAAACTGTCATCAAAGCGTTTTGAATACGAGGTGAGGTTTTTAGGTACTTTTAATTTTTATCTTTGTGAAGTTTCCTTTTAAAAACTTATTACATCCATGAGAAAAAGTGCAATTATTGGTTTAATAACTATAGCGTTATGTGTGGGCTTTCTGGTAAGTCTTAATGCTGATA
>Ga0065714_10002589_pt1 | contig 17850 bp, 18 predicted proteins | sample MisRhiReplicate2_FD_59101 | JGI IMG/M metagenome (GOLD analysis project Ga0065714, IMG submission 59101) | Miscanthus rhizosphere microbial communities from Kellogg Biological Station, MSU, sample Rhizosphere Soil Replicate 2: eDNA_1 v2... | ecosystem: Host-associated > Plants > Roots >...
TTGAAGGCTTTTTCGGTTTAATCCTTAAAGTTTTTGGTAAGTAGAGTTTGATATTGCATTTTCTTTTCTTTGAAAGGTGTTTGAAGACCTGACCGAGATGAGTATGTCTGAAATTTTAGCTAATTTTGCGGCAAATGAGTAGAAATAGAAAAGCCGGAACAGTAACCATCATCCCCAATTTAAGTATAATTGATATTGCCGAGGAAGGCAAGGGTGTTGGTAAAGCAGATGAATTGGTAATATTTGTGGATAAAGCCGTGCCGGGTGATGTGGTTGATGTTCGCATAGTAAAGAAAAAGAAAAATTTTGCTGAAGCAGTAATTGAAAGCTTAAATGAAGCTTCTGATTTAAGGGTTGATCCTTTTTGTCAGCACTTTGGTACCTGTGGTGGTTGCAAATGGCAACACATGGGCTATGATGCTCAATTAAAATTTAAACACAAAAATGTAGAGGCGGCTTTACAGCGTCTTGCAAAAATTGATACTTCTGCAATGGAGCCAATTTTAGGTTCTGCAGAGAATAAATACTACCGCAATAAGCTTGAATACACGTTTTCTAATAAACGTTGGTTAAATAAGCAAGATATGGCGGATAGGGCAGAGGATTTAGAAGGTCCAAATGAGGATCTGGAGATGAACGCCCTTGGTTTTCACGTTCCGCTTAGATTTGATAAAATTTTAGATATACAGCATTGTTATTTACAAGCTGAGCCTTCTAATACATTGAGAAATAGTGTTAGAGCATATGCTTTAGAAAACGGTTTGTCTTTTTACGATCTACGTAATCATGAAGGTAGCTTAAGAAACCTGATTATACGTACTTCTTCAACAGGTGAAGTGATGGTGGTTGTAGTTTTTGCTTATGCGGAACAAGAACAGGTAGACGGTTTAATGGAATATCTGAAAGTAAACTTCCCTGAAATCACGTCATTACTATATATATTAAACCAGAAAAAGAACGATACTATTTTTGATCAGGAAGTAATTACTTACTCAGGTAGGGATTATATTTTTGAGGAGATGGATGGTCTGAAGTTTAAAATTGGAGCGAAATCTTTTTATCAAACCAATTCTGATCAGGCTCATGAGCTATATAAAATTACCAAGGAGTTTGCCGGTTTTTCTGGCGATGAGCTGGTTTATGATTTATATACTGGTGCGGGTACTATTGCCAATTTTGTAGCCAGAAGTGTTAAACAGGTTGTCGGAATTGAATATGTGCCGACTGCTATTGAAGACGCTAAGTTTAATTCCGAGCTTAACAAAATAGAGAATACGATTTTTTATGCCGGTGATATGAAGGATATCCTGACAAGAGACTTTATTGCTAGTCATGGTAAGCCTGATGTGGTAATCACTGATCCACCAAGAGCCGGAATGCATGCGGACGTAGTTGAAAGGTTACTTGAAATGGAAGCGGAGAAAATTGTTTATGTAAGTTGTAATGCAGCTACGCAAGCAAGGGATTTGGCCTTGTTAAAGGAAAAATATGAAGTCGTTCGTATTAAACCGGTAGATATGTTCCCGCATACTCAGCATGTTGAGAATGTCGTATTGTTGAAATTTGTAGGTAGCAGACCGGAAGATAATTTAGAGAATAATTAAAATGGATATAGAAGAATTATTGCCACAGGAACCAGAAGGCGGAAAAGCGGAAGAGAAAAAACAAAGTCCTTTGGTAAGCCTTGAGAAGGATTTGGATTTATATGCTGACTCTATTAAAGAGGTTGCAGTAGAAATAATGGTGGAAGGAATATCCGCCAATCCTATTTTTATAGCTCACCAGTATGTTGTAAATATTGGAGAGGTAATTCTGGATAGGAAGGAACTGAATACTGAATGGACTGTACAAGCTTCTACTTTTGAAGAGTTTGTAGAAAAAGGCATTATCCAACCGGATAAAAAAGCATTGTTTCTTAAAAGCTACAAAAAGCCTGAAGACTTTATGTGCGTTTTTGTAATTGTACCTGAAGGGGCTAACTTTATATATTATCCTTATAAAAATAAGGGCTAGGCTAAAATAAAAATTCCTGCCAGACATCCGTATGGCAGGAATAACTAAAAACTAAACTAAACTTTATTTTAATCGGTTAACATCTCCGCTTTTGCTGGAGTTGTTTTTTACTGATGCATTTCCTTTGTAGTTAATATCACTGCCTCCACTGGCGCTTGCTTCTAATGCTTTATTGACATGAATATTTGCATCAGATCCGCCACTTGAACTTACTTTTGCGTAATCAACCACAAAGTTCAACGCGTTTACATCGCTGCCACCACTTGTAGAGACTTCCAGGTTTGTTGCACTTCCTTTTAAGTCAACATCGCTGCCTCCACTTGTTTGTATTTCGACGTCTTTAGCGACTACATCTAATTTTAAATCTGAACCCCCCGAAGCACTTAGTGACAACCTATCTGTTTTCAGGGTATTTTGAGTATACACGTCACTACCTCCGCTTGCTGATAAAGCAGTGAGTGTTTTGTAGTTTACATATACCTTGATGCTTTGATTTTTAAATAATCGGCCCCAGTTAATGCCATCTCTGTATTTGATCCTTAGATTATTTCCTTCTTTTTCAATAATCACATCTTTAATAAGACCTGGATGGGCATTGATGCGAATATTTTCAGAATTACTTTGAGTAAGATATAGGTCTATTCCACTTGAAACTGATATTTCACTAAAGTTTTTTATTGCAACGTCTTTATCCTGTTGTGCGTTTAATGAGATTACAGATGTTGAAAATATGACAAGTGTTAGTGCTGATTTAAGTAAAGATGATGTTTTCATACTAGGTTTTAGATTGATGGTTTATAGATTAGACGCAACAAGGTGCCAAACGTTGCACGATTTGTAAACTTTTTTTAAATGCATATAAAAATATTTTTATCTAAGTTTGAATATGAACCTTAAAATGGTTCTTTTTGTAGCATAAACAATGTGATACCAGATGGCAGAATCTCAATTACTTATTCTTGATAAAAAACAGATACAGCAAAAGATCAACAGAATTGCATACCAGATTCTGGAAGATAATTTAAATGAGAAGGAAATTGTACTGGCTGGGATATGGGACCGAGGCTATAAATTGGCCTTGCGTTTAAAAAAGGTACTGACAAAAATCTCCGATCTTAAAATTACAATGCTTAGGATTGATCTTGACAGATTGAATACCAAACTGGTTGCCAATACTGATTTGGACGAGTCACATTGGAAGAACAAAGTAATCATACTTGTTGATGATGTATTAAATAGCGGCAAAACGCTGGCTTACGGCCTTGGTGTTTTTCTGAATACTCCCCATAAAAAGATCAGGACGGTGGTACTGGTTGACAGAAGTCATAAGATTTTCCCGATAGCAACTGATTTTGTTGGCTTGCAGATGGCTACGGTTTTAAAAGAACATGTAGATGTGGTTATGGATGTAGAGGGAGAAGAGGACAGGGTTTATTTAAGCTAGTAGTTTGCATATAAAGCTAATTTTTCTCATTTTAGAGGGATGTACCAGTCCCAAAAAAGCCCTATAGTTTTTAAGTTCTTTTCCTGGTATGTTACTTATATCATAAAGAAGGACTTTTCTGCGTATAATTTTAATAAACTTCAGATTAAAGATGATGAGGCTGTGCTTTTGTTAGCCAACCATTTTAGCTGGTGGGATGGCTTTTTGATGTTCTATTTAAATAAGCGTTTATTTAAGAAACAATTTCACGTGTTGGTTACAAAAGAAGATTACGAGAAATTATGGTTTTTAAAATACCTTGGAGCTTTTGCAGCGGAAACTAATGGAAAAGACGTGGTTCACACATTGAAATATGCAGGGGGCTTGTTGGATAACCCNGANAATTTAGTCCTTATCTTTCCACAAGGAAAACTATATACAAGTTATATCGGNAGTATAAGCTTCGAGAAAGGAGTGATGCAGGTGGTGAATGCATCTAAGAAGAAATTTCAAACTATATTTTCTGCTAATCTTACCGATTACTTTGGCCAGCGAAAGCCGGAAGCCAGAAGTTATTTGGCCACTTGGGAAGCGGAAGAATATGTGAGCTTGCAGCTATTGAAAAGTGAGTACAACAAGCATTATGGAGCTGCAGTTAAAAGTCAGGGTAAGGCTTTATGATTATTTTTATTTATGCTGTTCTTGTGTTCCTTGTGTTGCGGTTTACTGTAACGCTGTTTAATTTCTTATCCAACCCAAAACTGGGATATTACGGGAAGCATTTTACAGATAAGGTTTCAATCATAATCTCTTTATCTGATGCAAATGATGACCCTGCGGCATTGATCGCTTCAATTGAAGCGCAGGAATATACGAATGTGGAGGTTATCGTTAAAAAGTACACTGAAACTTCAGGAAAGGCCGTTGCGAAATCAACAGGTAGCTATATTTTGTTTTTGGATGGTAATACGACTATTAGTAAAGGGCTGATCAATAATCTTATCTGTCGTGTTAAGGTGTTTGATCTGGATCTGCTTAGCATAATTCCTAACCGAAAATTTAATGGGTTATTAGCTCGCCTGGTTTATCCTTTGGGGGACGTTGTTTTACTGAACCTTTTACCGTTAAGATTGGTGAGGTTAAGTGCTCAACAGATATTTGCAGCAACTAATACGGCCTGTATGTTCTTTAAGGCGAATAGTTACAAGAAGAATGACTGGTATGAGCGGGTTGATGAAAAGGATTCAGCAGGCATTGAGATCACCAGACTTATGAAACAGATGAAGCTTAAAACAGAAGTTTTACTAGCCAATAAGTTTGTTTATCTCGGTGAAGAGGTAAGGTCCGATAAGGTTTCATTACAATTATTGGTGGCATTTGGAAATAACATATTAGCGGTACTGATCTACTTATTATTAGTTNTTGCCGGACCTGTCGTTGTGCTACTTAATTTTGAGCCTGTACTTTTGGTTTTACCCCTTGGGTTGATTTTCTTAAGCAGAGTAATGATTTCNTTTCTTACTGCACAAAATCCATTTATTAATGTTTTACTNCATCCAATTCAAATGGTAATGCTTTTGGTGTTGNTATTAAAGGGGCTTTGGATTAAGGTATTGACATCAGGTAAACATAAGTTGTAAGGATATGAAACTCTTTTTGTGTAATTTTGTACATTATTAGTGTCAGGAAAAAGATGGAATACGATTTAACCGTTACTATAGATAAGGCGTCGGGCTTTTGCTTTGGGGTAGTTTATGCTATTGATATGGCTGAAGACATTTTAGATCATGAAGATTACTTGTATTGCCTTGGTGATATTGTTCACAACGATGAAGAGGTGAAGCGATTAACTGATAAGGGTTTAAGGATTATCGATCATGAGCAGTTGCAGGGCTTAAAGAAAGAAAAAGTTTTGATCAGGGCACACGGAGAGGCTCCATCTACTTACCAGCTTGCACTGGAGAATGAATTGACATTAATAGATGCTTCCTGTCCGGTAGTTTTAAAGCTACAAAACCGGATCAAAAATTCGCATGATGACGAGGAACAAATTCTGATCTTCGGTAAACATGGTCATGCGGAGGTAGTGGGTTTACAAGGGCAAACCGATGGTAAAGCAATCGTTTTTCAGGATTTGGCAGAGCTGGATCATGTTGATCTGCCTTCAAAATTTACACTTTACAGTCAGACTACTAAAAGCACAGATAAATTTTATCAGATAAAAGATGAGCTGATCAATAGAGGTTATGATGTTAAAGCAAATGATACCATTTGTAGACAAGTATCTAACCGCTATGGTGATCTTGAGAAATTTGTTGTGAATTACGATAAGATCTTATTTGTTTCAGGTAAAAAATCCTCTAACGGAAAAGTTTTGTATGACGTTTGCAAAAAGTATAACGACAATTCATATTTCATCTCAAATATTGAAGAAATAGATTTCAACTGGTTTTCTCCTAAAGATAAAGTTGGAATTTGTGGTGCTACATCTACACCAATGTGGTTAATGGAAGAGGTTAAAAACTTTCTGCTTAATCATTAAAAAGTAATTATTGTTTTTACGGGAGAACATAAAGGGATAATAAGTTAATTTCGCGCCATATTATGGGAAAAAAGGGCATTTTATTAGTGAATTTAGGAACTCCGGATAGCCCGGAAGTTAAAGATGTACGCAGATATCTTGATCAGTTTTTGATGGATGAGCGTGTAATTGATGTTAATGCTTTTAACCGCACACTATTGGTTAAAGGTATAATCGTTCCTTTTCGCAGCCCTAAGACGTCGAAATTATATAAAGAGATTTGGGATGAGAACGGATCACCCTTATTATATTATAGTAAAATACAAGCAGCATTAGTTCAGGAGAAATTGGGTGATGAATATCATGTTGAACTGGCTATGAGGTATCAAAATCCTTCGATTGGGTCTGCTTTAGAAAAAATGAAAGCAGGGTTGGTTGAAAGCATTAAAGTAATTCCTTTGTTTCCTCAATATGCTTCTGCAAGTAGCGGTTCTGTAATACAGAGCGTAATGGAGATGGTAAGCAAATGGACAACGATACCTCCGGTTTCATTTGTGAATTCTTTTCATGATAATGAATTGATGTTGGAAGTCTTTGCTGAAAATGCGAGAAAATATCAACCTGAAACTTATGATCATGTATTGTTTAGTTTTCATGGACTTCCCGAACGTCAGTTATTAAAATGCGATCATACCGGCAGCTACTGTTTGAAAAAGGACAATTGCTGCGATACTTTAAATGATACCAATAAGTTTTGTTATTCTGCGCAAGGACATGACACTGCAAGATTACTTGCAGGGAAATTGAATATTGCCAGAGAAGATTATACCGTTTGTTTCCAATCTCGTTTGGGTAAAGAACCCTGGGTACAGCCGTATACAACAGATGTGTTGAAGAAATTGGCTGCTGAAGGTAAAAAGCGGCTACTTGTATTTAGCCCCGCTTTTGTTGCCGATTGCCTGGAAACACTTTATGAAATTACAGTTGAGTATCATGAAGAATTTAAGGCTTTAGGTGGCGAGCACGTTCAATTGGTTGAGAGCTTAAATGACAATCCGAAGTTTATTGATGCACTTGTAGAATTGGCGGTAAGCTAGAAGTTTTTAGCGATGTGTTTTATGATCTGATCTGTCGATCCGGTTTTATTGATTACATATCTTTTTGCAATTTCTCCAGCCGTTTTGTTCTCTGTCAGTTTTTCAAACGCATTGAGTAATTCTTCAGCATTGCTAATACTAGTAGCTGCGCCTATTGAGATCAGGTCTTTTGCCTCTTGAAATTTATCGTACTTAGGTCCGAAAATTACCGGCATTCCAAATGCCGCTGCCTCTAGTGTATTGTGGATGCCAACGCCGAAACCTCCCCCTATATAAGCAATTTTCCCATATTGATAGACAGACGATAATAAGCCAATGTTGTCTATTATTAAGATTTGGGCATCCGGAGATTGAGCTGATAATCCAGAATAACGAATTGCCAAAGGGATAAGTTTTATAATTTCATCAATATGTGCCTTGTCTATTTCATGAGGGGCAATTATAAATTTCCAGTCAGGTTTATTCGCAATAAGTAAAGCCAGTAAACGCTCATCAGCAGGCCAGGTACTTCCGGCAATAAGCGTGTTCTTATTGTCACAGAATTTTCTGATAAGTTCAAATTCTTTTGGTGATTCAGCATTCTCTGCTACGCGGTCAAATCTGGTATCACCACTAATGCTTACGTTTTTAATGTTAATGCCACTAAGGAGTTTTTTGCTCTCTTGGTTCTGGACGAAAAAGTGATTTACAAAACTTAAAATTTTACGATTAAATGAGCCGTACCATTTAAAGAAAATTTGATCTGGCCTGAAAATACCGGATATGATGTAAAGTGGAATGCCTGATTTATGCAAGGTTTCGAAATAATGGTACCAGTATTCGTATTTAGTGAATACAGCTATTTCAGGATTTATTGCGGCAATTAGATTTTTTGCATTACTGGCTGTATCGAGCGGGAGGTAAAAAACTCCATCAGCTAAAGCATAGTCTTTCCTGATTTCGTATCCCGATGGGGAAAAAAAGGTAATTACAATTCGCTTTTCGGGGTATTGGTTTCTAATCTTTTCTAATAAAGGTCGGCCTTGTTCAAATTCTCCAAGAGATGCAAAATGAAACCAAATGTTTGATTTAGTGGGATCTATCTTTTTTTGTATATTTTCGAAAATATTCTTTCTGCCTTGAACAAACAGTCTGGCTTTGTTATTGAATAGTGAGAATATTTTAACAATTAAACCATAAAGTTGAATCGCTATGTTATAAAGCCAAAGCATTTTGTGTTTATTTATTATCTTAGCCGAAGATACTTCAATAAAATTAAAACCAAATTAATATATGAAAATAGCCGTAATAGGAACAGGTTATGTAGGTTTAGTTACCGGAACTTGTTTAGCTGAAACTGGTAACGACGTTATTTGTGTCGACGTTAACGAAGCTAAAGTGCTCAAAATGCAGAATGGTGAGATTCCTATTTATGAACCTGGATTAGATATTTTATTTCATAGAAATATTGCCCAGGGAAGGCTGATATTTACTACTGATCTGGCATCTGCAATTAAAGATGCTCAAATTATCTTTATGGCTTTACCAACGCCTCCAGGTGGTGATGGCGCTGCAGATTTATCATATATTTTGGGGGCAGCAAAGGATATTTCTAAGCTGGTAACGGAGTATAAGGTGATTATTAATAAATCAACAGTTCCTGTTGGTACTGCAGATAAAGTTCAGGCAGTGTTTGCAGAAAATACTTCTGTTGAGATTGATGTCGTTTCAAACCCTGAGTTTTTACGTGAAGGTGTTGCTGTTGATGATTTTATGAAGCCGGATAGGGTGGTTATTGGTACACGCAGTGAAAGAGCGAAAAAACTACTTTTAGAATTGTACGGACCATATGTTAGACAAGGAAATCCAATTCTATTTATGGATGAGCGTTCATCTGAACTAACAAAATATGCTGCTAATTCATTTCTAGCTACCAAAATTACCTTTATGAATGAGGTCGCTAACTTATGTGAAATTGTAGGTGCAGACGTTGATGCCGTACGTAAAGGTATTGGCTCGGATGATAGGATAGGGAAGAGATTTTTGTTCCCGGGTATTGGTTATGGCGGAAGCTGCTTTCCAAAAGATGTGCAGGCTTTAGCTAAAGCTGCTGACGAACACAACTATGATTTTCAGATTCTTAGGGCTGTAATGAACGTGAATGAGAAGCAGAAAGTTGTTTTGGTTGATAAGCTTTTAAAATATTATAAAAATGATTTAAAAGGTAAGCACTTCGCATTATGGGGTTTAGCTTTTAAACCTGAAACTGATGATATTCGTGAAGCGCCAGCTTTGTATATCATTAATGAGTTATTAAAACATGGTGCAACTGTTGCAGTTTTTGATCCTGAAGGGATTGATAATGTAAAAGCATTGATAGGAGATGTAGTTCAGTACTCGAGCAATCAATATGAGGCTTTAGAGGGGGCGGATGCATTACTGATTGCAACTGAATGGTCTGTTTTCAGAAATCCGGATTTTGAGAGAATGGAACAGACATTAACCAATAAGGTTATTTTTGATGGGCGTAACTTATACGATCTTGAAAAAATGATTGATTTAGGATATTACTATAATAGTGTAGGTCGTAAGCTAATAAACTAATGGGACGTAAAAGAGTTTTAATTACCGGAGCTGCCGGTTTTCTAGGATCGCATTTATGCGACAGGTTTATTAAAGAAGGCTACTATGTTATTGGCATGGATAACCTGATAACCGGAGATCTGAAAAATATAGAACATTTATTTGGATTGGAGAGTTTTGAGTTTGCACATCATGATGTTTCAAAATTTGTTCACGTATCCGGTAAATTAGATTATATACTTCATTTTGCATCGCCTGCAAGCCCGATTGATTATCTTAAAATACCTATTCAAACCTTAAAGGTTGGTTCTTTAGGAACACATAATTTGCTGGGATTGGCTAAAAATAAAAATGCTAGAATGCTAATCGCATCTACATCAGAAGTTTATGGTGATCCAAGTGTGAATCCACAGCCAGAGGAATACTGGGGTAACGTAAATCCGGTAGGGCCAAGAGGTGTTTATGATGAAGCTAAGCGTTTTCAGGAAGCGATGACAATGGCTTACCATACCTTTCATGGAGTAGAAACGCGAATAGTGAGAATCTTTAATACTTATGGTCCTAGAATGCGACTAAATGATGGACGCGTTTTACCTGCATTTATTGGTCAGGCATTGAGAGGTGAGGATCTAACTGTATTTGGGGATGGATCTCAAACCAGATCTTTCTGCTATGTTGATGACCTTATAGAGGGTATTTACAGGCTGTTGTTAAGCGATTATGCAATGCCTGTTAATATTGGAAATCCGGATGAAATTACGATAAAGCAATTTGGAGAAGAGATTATCAAGCTAACCGGTACCTCGCAAAAACTTGTTTTAAAGGATTTACCTGTTGATGATCCAAAACAACGCCGTCCGGATATTACAAAAGCTAGGGAAATTTTAGGATGGGAACCAAAAGTAAATCGTGCAGAAGGTTTAAAAATTACTTACGAATACTTTAAGTCATTACCTAAAGAAGCTTTAATAAATAAAGAACATAAAGATTTTACAACATATAACCGTTAATAAAAATGCCTAAAATATTAGTAACTGGAGGAACAGGATTTATTGGTTCTCATACAGTAGTTGAATTACATAATGCAGGATATGAGGTGGTAATTGTCGATGACCTCTCTAACTCTAATCCTAAAATACTCGATCAAATAGAAGCAATCATAGGGATTAAGCCAGAATTTGTTGAGCTTAACCTTTGTGATGAAGCTAAAGTAAATGAATTTGTAGCTAAAAATACTGATATAGATGGCGTAATTCATTTCGCTGCCTTTAAAGCGGTTGGAGAATCGGTTCAACAGCCACTAAAATATTATAAAAACAATTTTTACTCACTAATTAACCTTATTAATGCTTTTAATAGCTCAGTTAATTTAGTGTTCTCTTCATCGTGCACTGTTTATGGACAACCTGATGTATTGCCTGTGACTGAAGATGCCCCAACAAAAAAGGCAGAATCACCTTATGGTAACACAAAACAGATCGCAGAAGAAATTTTGCAGGAAACTTGTGCCGTTACACCTTCTTTAAAAGTGACTTCACTTCGTTATTTCAATCCGGTAGGTGCACATCATACCGCTTTAATTGGTGAATTACCAATAGGAGTTCCTCAAAATCTGGTTCCATTTATTACACAATCAGCTATTGGAAAACGTGGTCCTATAACTGTTTATGGAAATGATTATGATACCCCTGACGGAAGTGCAATAAGAGATTATATTCACGTAGTGGATTTAGCTAAGGCGCATGTTGCAGCCATTAAACGTTTAGAAAGTGGTAAGGCTGACTCAAATTACGAAGTGTTCAACCTGGGAACAGGAAAAGGTTCCTCGGTATTACAAATTATTGATGCTTTTGAGAAATCAACAGGGCAGAAATTAGATTATGCTATAGGAGCCAGAAGAGAAGGCGATATCGAAAAGGTTTGGGGAGATGTAACTAAATCTGCCAGAGATTTAAACTGGAAAGCAGAACTGGATATCGATGTAATGATGTCTTCAGCATGGAATTGGGAGAAATACTTAAAAGACAATCCATTCTAGCATGCTGTTAAGTGAGCATAAAGATCTTAAACTGGAGATAAAGTCTCTTCCTGAAAAGGAAAAAGATAAATTATTGCTCAGACTAATTGCTAAGGATAAGGTTTTAACCGAACATTTGCACTTTAAGTTGCTTGAAGATGAACATGATCTGGTAGAACGTTATGAAAAGCTATTGGCGGCAATAGATGAAACGGTTGAAGAGCTTTTGTCTAACAAAAAACTCACGTCAAAGGATAGCTTATTGAAGATGCGTAAATTAAATGGCAGCATTACTCATCATTTTAAAGTAACCAAAGATGTTACTACTGAAATGGAATTGAGAGTCCATTTATTAAATCATATTCCAATAGATTTTAACGAAGGCGTTTTTTCACCTTTGCATAAGTTTAATGAGAAACTGTCGGTTTACTTTGTTAAATCGACAGTTTCTGTGTTAAATAAGTACGGTAAATTACACGAGGACTTACAGTTTGATTTAAGGGACTCGCTAAATGCTGTACTTGCCAAGATATATCAAAACAAAACATCCCTGGTAGCGCAAGAACTTGGGCTGCCTAAAGAATTATAGACCATGAAAAAAATACTAATAACCGGAGGCGCAGGATTTATTGGCTCTCATGTAGTAAGAAGGTTTGTGAATAACTACCCTGATTACATGATAGTGAATCTGGATAAGTTGACTTATGCAGGTAATCTTGCCAATCTTACAGATGTGGAAGATAAACCAAACTATCGTTTTGTAAAAGCAGATATTACAGAGGCATCTGCGATAAATGAATTGTTTGGTAAAGAGAACTTCGATGCAGTTATTCATTTAGCGGCTGAATCTCATGTTGACAGATCAATTGTAGATCCAACAGCTTTTGTGATGACGAATGTTATTGGTACAGTGAATCTTTTGAATGCCGCCCGCGAATATTGGAAAGGCAGCTATGATAAGAAAAGATTCTACCATGTATCGACAGATGAGGTTTATGGAGCGCTTGGTGAAACAGGAATGTTTACTGAGTCAACCTCTTATGATCCTCATAGCCCGTATTCAGCTTCAAAAGCATCTTCAGATCATTTTGTAAGGGCTTACCATGATACTTATGGCATAGACATCGTTGTGTCTAATTGCTCAAACAATTACGGTTCTCATCACTTTCCTGAGAAATTGATACCATTGGCAATCAATAATATTAAGAACGGACAGCCTGTGCCTGTTTATGGTAAGGGGGAAAACGTTCGCGATTGGTTATGGGTAGAAGATCATGCACGTGCAATTGATGTGATCTTCCACCAAGCTAAAACTGGCCAAACTTATAACATTGGTGGCCATAACGAATGGAAAAATATAGATCTTATTCACTTATTGTGTAAGATAATGGATAAGAAGTTAGGTAGAGCAGAAGGGGAGTCGGCAAAGCTGATTACTTTTGTAACCGATAGAGCTGGTCACGACTTACGTTATGCGATAGACTCAACTAAACTTCAAAATGAGTTAAACTGGGTGCCTAGTTTGCAGTTTGAAGAAGGATTGGAAAAAACGGTAGAATGGTATTTGAAAAATGAAGGGTGGCTTTCTGATGTCACTTCTGGAAATTACCAGGCTTATTACGAAAATCAATATGAGGGAAGATAATTATCTTCCCTTTTTTTTATTCATATCTTAATGCTTCTACCGGGTCAAGTTTAGAAGCTTTTTTTGCAGGATAATAACCTGAAATAATTCCGACACCCACACATAATGCAAATCCTCCCATAATCCATTCCCATGGTATGATGAAGGATCCTCCCATTGCGAAAGAGATTAAGTTTCCGATAGCTATGCCCAGGAATATACCAAATGCACCTCCAATAAGGCAGATGATGACAGCCTCTATGAGGAACTGTTTTCTGATTACCGCAGGATTAGCTCCAATGGCTTTTCTGATTCCGATTTCGCGGGTTCTTTCTGTAACAGAAACGAGCATTATATTCATCAAACCGATCGAGGCACCAATTAACGTAATCACTCCAATGGCTATCCCGCCCAATACAACCATTCTAAGTTGTTCGAATAGCGTTTGAGCAAGTGAATCACTTTTAGTGATTTCAAAATTATTTGGTTCGGAGATTTTTACTTTTCTTATTTTTCTGAGTTCCGATGTAGCTTCACCAATAATGTTATCCATCTGTTCATTACTTGGTACCATTACGGTAATGGTATAAGAAGGATTTGAATTGGTGTTAATCAGTTTAGCTTTTAAAAGAGGAACGTAAACAGACCTGTCTCCACTAAAGCCCATACTCTGTCCTTTAGATTCAAGAACGCCAATAATTTTTAACCTGTTGTTGCCAACATTAATGATTTTATCTATAGGATCCTGGTTCTTGAAAAGTTTGGTTCTAATCTCATTACCCACTATACAGACATTGTTTCCGGATTGTACTTCGGCCGGGCTGAAATTACGTCCAAGCGTAAGGCTGAACCCCTGTGCGTTTAGTCCATTCTCATCAATGCCCTGAATATTGATGTTTGGATTGGTTTTTTCAGTTCCATATTTTGCAGTTGAGCCACCCGTAGCAAATACACTGATTGCCACTGTTGCAGGAGTGTTTAACCTTTCCTTAAAGCTTATAGCGTCCTCATACTTGATAGACCTGAATGGTTTTGGACGCTGCCCTGAGCCACCAACCCTTATGCCTGAACCTCTGTTTCTGACAGTGAAAGCGTTAGCGCCCATACTGGAGAAGGCCTCCGTCATGCTTTTCTTTACAGCATCAAGCGTTGTTAAGATGCCTACCAATGCAGATAAGCCAATTGCGATGATCAATGCCGTAAGCATGGTGCGCAAGCGGTTACTTTTTATAGATTGAAGGGCTAGTCGTACGTTTTCGGTATAGGTCATTTCAAATGAAATATATGCTTAAAGGGATAAAAATAAAAAGTCCCGCTGTTAAGACAACGAGACCATGTATAATGTTACAAAAGAATGGGAACTTAAACCGAGAAGCTTGTTCCGCAACCACAAGTGCTGTTCGCATTTGGGTTACTGAAAGTAAAGCCTCTTGAGTTTAATCCATCTTGCCAGTCTACCTGCATTCCCATCAAATACATTTGATGAGCTTTGTGCATAAAAACTTTAATACCTTCAATAATGAATTCCTGATCGCCTTCTTTTTTCTGATCAAAACCTAGTACATAACTCATTCCAGAGCAGCCACCACCTTCAACTCCTACGCGTAATCCGAAGTCTTCAGAAATTTCTTGCTGATCTTTTAATTTAAAAAGCTCCTTTACAGCGCCTTCTGTGAAAGTTACCGGTGCAAATGCTGTATCAACTGTATTACTCATATTATTCAAAAATTAGAAAGTACAAATTTAGTGATAATTGTTCATAAACGTGTTATAGCGATCTCTAATAGAGAGGTCTATCTCACCATTTTATATGTCAAATAGTGGCGTAAATATAAATAAAATGTACATTTTTGCTGAGACTCTATACTAATTATTACTGTATTCAAACAAAGCTGAATGAACGTACAAAACTTTTTAACAGAAGTTGCCATACTGGCCACAGGTGGTATTATAACAGTTGCAGCGGGATATTATCTTTTTATAAATGATTTGCGCAGGTACCTGGCTACAAAATCTGTTGAAACTAAACCGTCAGACCCCAAAAAGGAAGAGCATTTACAGCTACTTCCATTACGACTTCAGGCGCATGAACGCCTTATTGTTTTTGTAGACCGGATTAATCCGGCTAACTTATTAATCCGTGTACACCAGCAAGGCATTTCTGTTGTTGACCTTCAGTCAGTATTGCTTAATGAAGTAAGATTGGAGTTTCAGCACAATGTAGCCCAGCAATTATATGTAAGTGCTTCAACATGGAATGTTGTGCGTAAACTTAAAGATGATACATTAGCTATGGTTAGCAATGCCGCCCGTGGACTGCCTGCGGAAGCAGAAGGGGTAGATTTGAGTAGAAAGATTTTGCAACATATGGCCGGTATTGCCGATAACCCCTACGATTTAACATTAGATCTGATCAAAAAGGATATTCATTTGTTGTTTTAATTATGAAAGAGAAACGGTTTACCACAACTTCAGGTATTGAAATAAAGGAAATATACACTACTGCGAAACCTTTAACAGAGACCCCAGGTGAATTCCCGTTTACCAGAGGTATCCAAAAAGATATGTATAGAGGTAGGTTGTGGACGATGAGGCAGTATGCCGGCTTTTCGACAGCAGAAGAATCTAACAAGCGTTACCATTATTTGCTAAAGCAAGGAACGATGGGTTTGTCAGTTGCATTTGACCTCCCTACTCAGATTGGCTATGATTCTGATCATGACATGTCAGAAGGAGAAGTAGGTAAAGTTGGGGTTGCTATAGATTCATTAAAAGATATAGAGATATTGTTTGATGGGATAGAGCTGCAAAAGATCACCACATCTATGACAATAAATGCTACTGCTTCAATTCTGTTGGCTATGTATATCGCACTGGCCAAAAAACAGGGGGCTGATATTAAGCAGATATCCGGGACTATTCAAAACGATATATTGAAAGAGTATGCTGCAAGGGGGACTTATATATATCCGCCAAAACCCTCTATGAGGATCATTACTGATATTTTTGAATATTGCAGTAAGGAAGTGCCTAAATGGAATACCATTTCTATTTCAGGATACCACATCCGGGAAGCAGGATCTACTGCTGTTCAGGAACTGGCATTTACGCTGGCAAATGGAAAGGCGTACCTTAATGCTGCATTAGACAAGGGACTAGATATTAACATATTCGCCAAACGACTTTCTTTCTTCTTCAACTGTCATAATAATTTCTTTGAGGAGATTGCCAAATTTAGGGCCGCAAGAAGAATGTGGGCTAAAATAACAAGGGAGCTTGGAGCTACAGATGAGAAAGCTCAGATGCTGCGTTTTCACACACAAACAGGTGGGTCAACACTTACAGCCCAACAGCCGCTTAATAATGTAATCAGAGTTACCAATCAAGCCATGGCTGCAGTTTTAGGGGGTACCCAGTCCCTGCATACAAATGGTTATGACGAAGCCTTGTCGTTGCCAACTGAAGCTGCTGCAAAAATCGCTTTGCGTACACAGCAGGTAATCGCTTTTGAAAGTGGGGTAACTGATACAGTGGATCCATTGGCGGGTTCCTATTTTGTGGAAACATTAACTGATGAAATTGAAGCAGCGGCGCAGGTATATATAGATAAGATAGATGCGATGGGCGGCTCGGTAAATGCCATAGAAAATGAGTATATTCAAAATGAAATTGCAGACGCAGCTTATCGTTATCAGGTTGAGGTGGAAGAGGCCAGCAGGGTTATTGTTGGTGTAAATAAATTTACACAGGAACAAGAGGGCATAACAGAAGTATTTACGATAGATGAATCTATCCGTATGATACAAACTGAGAAGATAGGCCGGTTAAAGGCAGAAAGAGATAACAATGCTGTTGAAAAAGCGTTGAAGGATTTAGCTGAAGCAGCTAAGGGAACGGAGAATCTAATGCCACACATTTTAATCGCAGTGGAGGCATATGCGACTCTTGGAGAAATAGCCGACGTTCTACGTAATGTTTTTGGAGAATATTAAAAAGGATGTTAATAAATAGTTATTAACACAAAAAATTCAGGTTAACAAGGGTAGCTTATTGCAGGCTAAGCAGTTACCAAATAAATGAAAATTAAGTTTTTTTTGTTGATAATTTTTTGAATATTCGATCTCTCGAAACAGCAGTTTTTTTATGCTCGTATCGTCACTGTAAACCAACAAATTATAGAATAACTATGGAAAAAACTTGTACAGAAGTATGGAAAAACTGTCTCCAAATCATAAAGGATAACATTCCGACCCAAAGTTTCAAAACTTGGTTCGAACCTATATCCGCGCTAAAATTGGAAGGCAAAGTTTTGACCATACAGGTACCAAGCTTATTCTTTTATGAGTGGTTGGAAGAGCATTATGTTGGCCTGCTGCGTAAGACAGTAAAAAAGCAATTGGGAGATGAAGGAAGACTGGAGTACAACATCGTTGTGGATAAATCTTCCAACACGGGTTCTCCTTATACGACCAATATGCCAAGTAATGGAAATGGAGCAGAAGCTAAGATACAATCTATGCCGATTCCTGTTTCGATAAACAAGGACATTAAGAACCCGTTCATCATTCCGGGATTAAAAAAGCTTAACGTAGA